>Ga0208134_1000008_pt1 | contig 105377 bp, 117 predicted proteins | sample VirMetDEL_Mar_31_FD_184515 | JGI IMG/M metagenome (GOLD analysis project Ga0208134, IMG submission 184515) | Aqueous microbial communities from the Delaware River and Bay under freshwater to marine salinity gradient to study organic matter... | ecosystem: Environmental > Aquatic > Marine >...
CATATATGGATGGTATTTGTTGTGATTGGGGTAATGGAAGTTATATAGTTACTGACGCTTTAGGTAATGTAATATCACAAGGAGGAGCATTTGGAGCTATAGAGGAAATTAAATTTGAAACAGGTAACTTTACCGTAGGTATAAATGAAGTTAATTATATTAAAATACAAGACAATAGAATTTTTGATGTGTTAGGTAGAGAATGGAAAGATAAATTTGTTGACTTACCAAAAGGTATGTATATTATTAATAATAATAAAATATTCAAAACAAAATAACAAATATGGAAGAAAATATAACACCAAGTAAAGCATTAGAATTACTAAAGGAAGGTAACCAAAGATTTGTAGACAACACCTCAAAAAATAGAAATTTGATTGAGGAAGCTATTAAGACTAGTGAAGGACAAGAACCAATAGCAGTAATATTAAGTTGTTTAGACTCAAGAAGTTCAGCCGACATTATATTCGACCAACCTATAGGTGGGGTTTTTTCAGCTAGAGTTGCTGGGAATATAGTAAATGATGATATATTGGGGAGTATGGAGTTTGCATGTGTAGCATCGACAGCGAAGTTGGTTATGGTAATTGGACATACTTCTTGTGGGGCAATAAAAGGTGCATGTAATGGTGTAGAATTAGGAAACCTTACTGGTTTATTAGAAAAAATACAACCAGCAATCGACTCTGTTAAAAAACCCACAAAACAAAAAGAAAGAAATGGTGATAATGTTAAGTTTGTAAATAAAGTAACAAAGAAAAATGTCATCCTTACAATGGATAATATTAGAGAAAGAAGTGAGTTACTTCACAATTTAGAAAAAGAAGGTAAAATAATGATTGTCGGTGGTGTACATGATTTAAGTACAGGTAAAATTAATTATATTGAGGCTCCTAGTAGCAGCCTCAAAGATGGTGGTTATAATGTAGGTACTGGTAGAAGTGAAGATAACTATAGATATGATATGGGGGGTTCATATTAAATTAAAAAAAACAAAATGAAAAAGATATTATTAACATTAGTATTAGCGTTAGGATTACTAACAGCTAATGCACAGATTGAAAAACTAGCAGGACCAAGAATTGGAGTTACCTTTATAGGAGCAGGCCCAGTAGCCGACTTCTTACATGAAGGATTTGACTTTGATGATGACCGAGATGGTAAACATGGAAGTACAGGACCAGCATTCACAACACAATATGGATGGCAATGGGAAAGTCGTTTTGCTGATGGTGGTGGAGATGTTGTCGGAATAGTAGAGTGGATAGTATTAGTTGCAGGAATGGAACAAGGAATGTTCTTACCATCAGCAACATCAGTAATTGGAGCAAGAACAAGTAAAGGATTAGAATTTGGAGTAGGACCAAACCTATCATTATCAGGAATTGGTATGGTATTTGGTGTAGGGTACAACTTCAAATCAGGTAGTCTTAATCTACCAGTAAATCTAGTATTTATGCCAGGAAGAAATTTATCAGGTAATATTAATACTTACAATGAAGATACTGGAGTAGAATATAATGAAGATTATGATTACAACTCTGGAGCTAGAATATCTTTGATGATTGGTTTTAATATGAGTAAATAATATGAAAAAAACGATTCAAATAGTAGGGTTAGCCATGGCAGGATTAATGGCTTGGTTTAGTCCACTACAAATAACACACGGAACAAATAGTTGTTGTGCAGAATGTACACTTAAAAAAGAAGACGAAATAGAGGTAGTTGAAGAATACGTACAAGAAGATACCTCTAAATAAAAATTAAAATTAAAATTAAAAAATGGAAAAAATTAAATGTTATGTATGTTGTTACGGAGGGTATTTACTAGCTGTTGGAGCTGGATGTACATTCGGGACAAGTTTATTAAGTGGTACAATATTATTGTTAGCTGCCGGATATTGGGCATATAAACAAAAAACTAGTTGTTGTAAAAACGGAACCTGTAATACCTGGTTATAAATAATGGATTACGCTAGAACTTTCATAACAGTTATGTTTCTAGCAATATTTGCGATACTAGTCTATTTTATATTTACTCAAGAGGTCACAGGAACAACCCGTGACCTTTTGTTTATTATAATAGGTGGGTTTCTAAGCTCATTTCAAAACGTAATAGACTACTGGTTTAAAAAAGACAAAAAAGATGAGTGATTGTGTTACATGGGAAGAAGGTGATATAGTTTGGAACGTAACAGACTTTACTTGGTCTGAAATATGTTTATTAGTTGAGATTGTAAAACACAGTGGTGGGTATAGTGCACGTACTAGAAAACTAAGGGAAAAAGATAAACAAACACAAAAAACTTTTATAAAACTTCTATGTAAAATTAAAGGTGAAGAATATGAAGAGACCAAATATTTTAGGCCAGATGTTAGAGTAAGAGCTGGTGATTTTAAAATAATAGATAAATTCCTGGAAAAGCCACAACTCAGTATATTTATTAATAAAGAAAAATAAATGTATACACTATATTCTGACAAAAATAATATCTTCGAATGTGACATTCAATTGGAAGGAGCGAGTATAACCCAAGCTTTTGCGAGAGTGATTGTTGAGGGTGATAACCTTAATTTAGTATTTAATGGCGATATAACTAGTGAAGGTAATTGTAGGATTGAAATGCCTAAATTAAATATGTTAAAAGAGGGTGGTGAAATGAAGTTAGAGATAATCGCTGACGATATGTATTTTAATCCCTGGAACTCTGATTTTGAACTTAAAAAATCCAAAAGTGTTACGGTGGAAGTTAAACAACCAACGAATAAGGTGATTAAAGAAAATAAAGCTACTGTAAAAGTTAACATACCTAAAGAAGTAAAACCAAAAAGAAGGGTAAGTCAACCTAAAAAAACACTAAAAGAGTCAAATTTTACTAAACAAGACCTTAAGAAACTCCTACTTAAGTTAAGGTCGTAAGTTCACTTTTGTAGCCAATAAACTATATTTTAGCTATGGCGAACGTAGGAAATCAAAAAATAAAAGACACATACCAGTTGGTACTCCAAACGGATGCAACTGGTAACCTACAAAAACTAGACGGTTCTACCCCAAACCCATTTATTGTTAACGGTAATCTAAGGTATGTTGACGGTGCTCAAAATAATGGGTACGTACTACTATCAGATGCTGCTGGTAATGCAAGTTGGGGTCCCGTATCGTTCTCAGGTGACGTTTATATATCTGGTGGTAGTATTCAAGGAACAACCATAGAATTAAATGCTTCAAGTGGTGGTACAGTATCAATACCTGGTTTAAAATGGTCAGCCAACACTGACGGGAGTGTTAGTCCTTCTGGTGATACTACAGATGTAATCATAAGAGGGGACTTAAATGTTAGTGGTAAAACCAACATTCAAGGTAATTTAGGTGTTACGGGAGATACATACGTTACAGGGAATGTTATATCTGCTAATGAAGATGTTTATATGTTCTCTTGTAGAGGTCAAGACGGACGACTGAGTGGTGACACAACACATTGGTACGGACCAGACTACCAAGGAATATGGAATTACTCATGGTCTAAAGACTATGGTGATGACACAGAAGTATTAACCTTAGACCAAGAATACGCAAATGCAGGCTTACTAGTACCTTATAATTGTGTCCTTACTGGGTTTTTTACCATAGGACACTCAAATTGTGGTACATCAGGTTACTCTTGTGGTCTGTGGTATGTGTTACAAGCTGACATAGATTCCTCCCTTAATGTAACTGGTGGTACAGCGGGAGAGGTTACATTAAATGTTGGAGTATCCGGAACAACAGTAAATCCTGGTAGTGGAAAAAACCCATTAACTATAGATAAACGAGGTACTGTTAATATAGAACTAACTGTAGGTAGTATGATATATCCCAGAGTTGGTGATAGTGCTGATATGACAGATACAACATGGAATGTATATCTTAAAAGAACTTAACTATTATACAGTTACCTAATATTTATTAAATAAACAAAGATGGGACTAGACATATCCGTAATTTCACAAATAAAACCAATATCCATACCAGAAGGTATAGAACTTTGGTCGAATGAATATTATGAGTGGGAAGAAAAACAGGATATTGAAGGTTCAGTGTGGAATTTCCAACCAAATCCATACTTTCCAGAACAGTCGGAAGGACTACCAGATGGTTTTGGGTATGGTACTGGTGAAGAATATAGTTTTAGAGCTGGTTCGTATAGTGGGTATGGAGAATGGAGAGATTTATTAGCTAGACTAGCTTTAGATATGGGTTCTGAGGGTGTTTGGAATAAGATAGATAGTGGTGAGGGTTATAGTGAGATACCTTTTAGTGAGGTAATTAATTTTAGTGATGCGGATGGGATAATAGGTCCAGTAGCATCAAAAAAATTACACAACGACTTCGTTAATTATGAAAAAGACATAATGAAGAAGTTAGATAGATACTATTTAAAGTTTGAAGATTTTGAAATTGATGGGGAAACCTACGACTGGTTCAAACATAAATACAAAGATTGGAAGGAAGCATTTAGAATAGCCTCCAATAACGGAGCTGTAATATTTCATTAAGATGAGTCTAAAAACAATATTAATAGAAGGTAGGGTTGAGGACGTTTTTGCTAAACACATAAAATCTGGGTCACCATCTATTGAAAAAATATACTATGATGAAATAGTACCTGGTAGTGAAAACATCAACCCCAAACACAAATACCTAGAATGGATAACTAAAAACTGGAGTCCTACTGATGTAGTAGGTGATGAGATAAAACACAATTTAAAAGAAATCCTATTAGCAGTATCAAAATTTGATAATCAATCCCAAAGATTAAAAATAAAAGATTTAAATCAATATCAAAATCTTGAACAACTATTTGATACATTACAAGAACTAGGACAAACCGCTAGAAGAACTGTAGAGATTAGTGATGAGGTTGAAAAAGTATATGAAGATAATAGATTTGTTGTTGTAGTACCTAAAACACATAAGTCTTCTTGTTATTATGGTGCAGGAACAAAATGGTGTACAGCATCCAAAGATACCGACTCACATTTCTCAAGTTACAAGAGTGGTGGAGAACTGTATTATATAATTGATAAAACCCTACCCACATCCAACCCCTTCTATAAGGTCGCGTTAAATAAAAAGTTAGCAGGACTAACAGAAGATTTCTGGGACGTACAAGATAAACCAATAACTGATACTACAAAGATTATGACAATTATCCAAAACAAAAAAATGTTAGAGGATATAAGAAATCATTTTGGGGTTAAATTTGAAGAAAGAATTAAACAAGAAAAAGAACTACAATCAAAAAGGTTAAGTCGTAATGAAGAGTTTAGAGAAAGAGAAAGACTTAGAAGAATCCAACAAGGGATTGAAGCTCAACAAAGAAGAGAAAATGATGAATGGAGTTTAGAAAACCCTACTAGTATAGGCTTAGCAGCACATGCATTAAGAGAATGGTTAATAGATGAAGGAGAATGGGAAGGAGAAACAAAGGATGAATTCAGGGATGCAATAGAAGACCTAAGGTCTAGAATGGAAAACGACCCAGAAGTTATAGAAGACCCAAACGGTGATAAAGCACAAGAGTATGGTGAAGATTTAGGTAATTTAGAAGACGACTTGGAGAACGCAGAAAGTGTGTACGATATAATCCCACTATACGACTATTATGGGATGTATGAATTTGAATACGGTGGAGCCGAGTACGCAGTGGGAGACGATGAGTCAGCAGATGAAGCAGCAACAGAAAGAACAAGAAGTTTAATTGATGATATAGGGTATGAAGGATTTACCCCAAGTTTCATGGAATGGCATGTTGATGGGGACCAGGTAGCTGACTATGCTGAGGATTGGTTTTGGGATGATATGAATGACTCACCAGAAGACTATTTGGATGACGACGATAGAGAACTTACCCAACACTCTAAGGATGAAATAGAAAAAATAAATGAAGAACTAGGATATCTCCAAGAAGAATTAGACGAGTTAGATAGTGAAGCAGAAATAGAAATAACCCAAGACCGTATAAATGAGTTAGAAGAAAGAAAAGTAGATATTGAGATTGATGATGACAGTTATGAATATACTGAGGAGGCAAAAGATAACTATGTTGAAAGGAGAAAGTCTGAAGTAAAAGACGACCCAGTTAATTTCCTAAAAGATTTTGGTATGGAAGAAAGTATAAAAGACTTTATAGATGAGGATGACTTTATTGAAGCTGTTATAGAAGCTGACGGTAGGGGACACACTCTTTCATCTTATGATGGGTATGAAAATGAAGTTTCATTTGACGATGAATGGTATTATATTTATAGAACTAATTAATTATGAAAGATATTAAAGAAATAATAAGGAAAGTATTAAAGGAACAATCGGGTCTAGAATTAGGTGAAGCTAAAAAGAAAAAGAAAAAAGCTAAGAGAGATGCTTGTTACCATAAAGTTAAGAGTAGGTATAAGGTTTGGCCTTCAGCATATGGTTCAGGTGCTCTAGTTAAATGTAGAAAAGTTGGAGCTAAGAACTGGGGTAATAGTACAAAGGAAGAGACTCTAGTTGAAAAAAGAAAGTTAACCAAAAAACCTAGTTCTGAATCAAGTCTAAAAGATTGGTTTGGTAGAAAAGGTGCTAAAGGAAGTACTGGAGGATGGGTAGATTGTAACGCACCAGACGGGAAAGGGGGTTACAAATCTTGTGGAAGAAAAGAAGGTGAGAAAAGAAGTAAGTACCCAGCATGTAGACCTACACCAGCAGGTTGTAAAAGTAAGGGAAAAGGAAAGAAATGGGGTAAAAAATCAAAGAATGAAGCTGTGAACTATCACTTAGATAAAAAGATACCTTTAAATGAATGTATTTTTAGACATGGTAGTGAAGGTCATTTAAAATTTATTAACGATGTAAGGGACTTTGTAAATGAAAGTGAATTATATGTTAATCATGATGAAAGAGAATTACTAAGAACAGACTTAGGTAGTTATGGTGTTTACGAAGGTGAACAAGTACCATTAGATTTACCTATGATTAATGAGCAAGGATTTAGTTGGGACGGAAAATACGCCAATGAAATTGATGAAGAAGGTGCAGACACGTCTTGGTCAAGAGATGAGGATAAAGTAACCCTACAAGATATTTTAGAACTTACAAAAGATATTAAAACTATAAACCTCCCTACTGAAAAATTAGCTAAGATTGTCTTAGATTGGGACGACAACCCCGAAGAAATAGAAAGAATTAGTCAAGTAGAAATCTCAACTCAATACCCTATTTTAATTATGGTAGATGAAAGTGGTAAAATCCAATGGATACTAGACGGAAATCATAGAGCACAAAAAGCTTTAAGGTCTAATTCAGAAACAATACCAGCAAAACTTATTAAACCGTCGAATCTTAATTATAAATCTAAAAAAATATTTGGTTTATCCGAAGCTGAATATAAAGGTAAAAAGGTTAGTTTAAATAAACCTAAAAGAGGTGGTTCTAAAGCTTACTATGTTTACGTTAAAGACCCAAAATCTGGAAACGTGAAGAAAGTATCTTTTGGTTCTTCAGGGTTAAGAGCAAAAATTAATAACAGAGGTGCTGTTAAAAGTTTTGTGGCAAGACATAAATGCAAACAAAAGAATGATAAAACTAAGGCTGGATATTGGTCGTGTAGATTACCTAGATATGCAAAATCTCTAGGGTTATCCGGTGGTGGTGGACAATGGTGGTAATATGGAATTCCCCTTTAAAGAAAATATAAAACAAGGTATATTTGAAAGAACATTCTCTCAAGATGTAGATAACGATGAGTTAGTATGGCATCGTGATAGAGAAGATAGGGAAGTGGAAGTTTTAGGTAAAACCAACTGGATGTTTCAGTTTGAGGATAAACTACCTTTTATAATGGAAGGTAAGTTCTCCATACCAATGGGGGTTTATCATAGAGTAATAAAAGGTGATGGTGATTTAAAATTAAAAATTAAAAAGTTTTGAAAGATTTAATTAAAAATATATTAAGAGATAGTTTATTAACAGAAGCTAAGAAAACATTCTTTAGAAGAGTAACCTTACCTTATGATTATAAGTCTATGAAAGATTTTGTGGGGTACGAAACAATGTGGGAACATTACAATAAACATTATAAAGGATATACCACTAAATTAAACGAAGCACTCTCAAAAAGAAAAAATCCCTCCAAAGACATTGAAAAGATTATTAGAGGAATTAAGAACTATGATACATTTACGAGAAATAATGCTGGAGGTTACTATAATCACAGTTTATTTTTTAAAGATTATATAACGCCTGATAAAACAAAACTTTCAGATGAACTTAAGAAAAAGATAAATAAAGACTTTGGTAGTTTAGACAATTTTAAAAGACAGTTTGATGAAGAAGCGGGGAAGGTATTTGGTTCAGGTTGGTGTTGGCTAGTATTAAAGAACGGTAAACTTAAAATAGTTAGTACACCAAACCAAGACAATCCCTTAATGGATAATATGGGAGAACCATTACTAGGTTTAGATGTTTGGGAACATGCTTATTATTTAAATTATATGGCAGATAGAAAAAAATATATAAATAACTTTTGGAAAGTAGTGAATTGGGATAAAGTATCAAAGAAATATGAGGAACTAATATGAAAGGGTTAAATAAAATATTATTAGAAGGAAGAGTAGAGGACGCTCAAAAATACTTTGAAAACGCTGTTGGGTCTTGGCCTGTTGCAGAACCAGGTAATCCAGCTGGGATTGGTTCACAGACTAATTTAGATGGTGTATTGCAACATTTCGTACAGAATGACCCTTCAGGTAACAACAAGTATCTTATGTGGATGGTTAAGAGGTACATTGACCCTGAAGAAAGAGGAACATCACCTAACGACATATCATCCCTAGTACAAAGATTTCATAAAAACATAGACAGGTTAAATGTAGCATTTATAATGAATATGGATATATTTGACCCTAGTAGTAGGATATCTACCTCACCAAAGAATATAGATTCGTATGATGACCTTTCACAACTAGAAAGGGTTATGGATGAGATGGATACAATAACCACCAAAAAAGAAAAAGAAAAGGAAGCAAAATCAGGTGTGGATAAATTATATGAAGATGATAGATGGTTACTAGTTAAACCAAACACCTATGAAGGTTCTTGTTACTATGGGTCATCAACCAAATGGTGTACCGCATCCAAGGACTACCCTAAACATTTTGACGACTACTCAAAAAGAGGACTTTTATTTTATATAATTGATAAAACAAAAGATGTTGGTGATTTCTTTAAGATAGCATTATTTAAAAAATGGAATGGAGATGAGGAATGGTATGATAGAGCAGACAATAGATTAGAAGGTAGTACGGTAAAAGCTATTGAGTCTCTTTTACCTTTAGAGTTAACTAAAACTATAGAAGAAGAATTCATAGATGATGTACCCCCAGAAAATACTGAAGCTCTAACTTTGGAACAGTTTAAATTAAGACTGGAAACCTACATAGAAGGTCTACCAAGACCAATAACTATAAGTACGCCAACAGGAAAATGGAAACTAGAGATAGGGGTGGGTGATGATGATTGGGAATGGAAAGGAAGTGACCCAAGAGTGGAACTTCTAGCAACACCATTTCCTAACGGCAATGATATGAATGTGTATTTTAGAACAGATGATGATGACCTAGGTCAACCAGCAATAGAGTATTACGAGACTATACCAGTAGAAGATTTAAATAATGAATTTATGGGTCCTGGACCAGAATATCGATGGAACTATCTAAGTAATGACCCTAATGACTTTAGACCATTTGCTGCAGAAAAAGCATTTCTTAGAAATATATACCTACCTCTTGTTAGTAAAGCACTAGGAAATGAAGATTTAAAAGAATATACCGGTCTAGACTATACCACTTGGGATGCCCAATCATATGTATCATCTTATACGTTTAAATACCCACCTAAAAAAGGTAGTATGACACAATTATTTACTGATTACTTAAAAGATAACCCAAGAAGTACACCAAATGACTTCTATGAAGATGTGTTAGGTCGTTCTAGACCTAGAGCTCATAATAATATGTTCTTTGCTGCAATTAAAGATTCTGGAATTGTTGAAATGGAAAGACAAGGAAGACAGTTTGTGTATAGCTTAGGACCAAACCACGAAGCTTGGACTCAAGGAAAATTATTGAGAAGAGGTAGAGCTTACGGACAACCCGGTTAGAGAGGAACTCAATAACACCATAGGGTCAGTTTTTTTACCGCACCTAGATATTTCATAATGTAAATGTGCACCCGTAACAGCACCAGAATTTCCAGCTCTAGCTATAGGGTCACCTAACCTTACAGAGTCACCAACCTTAACAAATAATTTATATAGATGAGCATAACTAGATTCGTAACCACTACAATGTGATATTTTTACTTGTCTACCATAACCAAAGTTCCAACCAGACCCCACAATCTTACCATGACCTGTAGAATAAACAGTATCACTCCAAGCAGCATAAAAGTCTGTACCACTATGCATTCTCCATCCCCCGTAAAGAGGTAGTTTCCTCCAACCATAATTTGAAGATATTATTAAGGTGTCTAATGGTGAACCTAAAGGTAATGAATCTAAATATTGGTGTAGGATGTGAATATCATGGCATAAAGAGTCCATTTGGTTATGTAAAGAATCTATTATAGATTGTGTTTTTAAGTGTGTTGTTTCTATTTTTTCGTTATAATACTTTTGTGAAAATAACACAGAAAAGAAACCAACAACTAATATTGTAGTTAATATATTTTTCATAATCATACATAAAATAAATATTAAAACCTTCAGAGTAAAGAATCTGGACAATTATGCATCTTTGTTGATATTTATGAGTAATAGTCTATGCTAATTTATGAAGAATAAAAAAGATAATATGTTACAAGAACAAAAGGATAATAATTTAGATTACGAATTAGGTGTTCAAATGTCGTCTTTAGGTCCTATACCTAAGGCAAAGAAACAAGCTGCCGAAGTCATAAAAAGAATATTTAATTCGTCCAAACAAGAATTCTATAAACCAGGAGACAACATTTATCTAGGTAAGGATTTAAATACCATAAAAGACAAAGTAAGGTTTTTTGAATACGGTAAAAGCTTCCAAGCGGAAAAGGAAGGTAGAGGTTTTAATTTCGAAGGTATGTTAGCCGGTCTTTTTAACGGAACACCAATAGTTAGTAAAGCTAAAGAAGATATTGTGGTAGGTGGTGTCCCATACTCTGTCAAATCAGCTGAACCAGGTAGTTCTTTTGATAGTGGTACGTTAATATATGGTTTTAGAAATGAATTAGATGATATGGAATCAAATGGTGTCGACACAACAGGTATTAAAACACCCTATGATTTACTAAAAAAAGAGGGGGAGGAATACCTTAGGTTTAAAATTGCTATGTTAGCATCTATGTTTACAAGTAGTAACGGAACCCCAATCGATTGGATATTCTCTATCATATACCCAAACTATATAGAATACGCAGTATGGTCTACAGAAGAGCTAATTAATGAATTGGTAACCAACCCAACCATGATTGGTGTCGGTAGAAGCCCAAGAACAGACGTTAGAATGAAAAGTAGATTTCTAATGCAAAACCCAAACATAATACAATTCCCAACCTTTACATCTAACGAGTTAAAGAAACTAAGATATGATAAGGACCGAGGATTAAAAACAGACAAAATAGCTGAACTATTCGGTAAATATAAAACTAAAGTTAGGTATGATGTTTTAGAATATATAAGAAAAAATCCACAAACATTTTTAAAACGAGTTGTGAGTTTATATGGTGATAAATTAGGTCCTATACTTAAAGAAAAGGGTATGATTGATTTAAACGAATCGATAGACTATAACAATACAGAAACACAAAATATAATTATAGATGTTTTATATGAAAAAGTATGTGGCGACCAAGAAAAACATAAAGGAGAACAAGGAGAATTTTTTACTTTAGACGGTAGTGAAAATTTAGGTAACACAGATATGTTTGTTGATGATGGGTTTGATATTATACATAAACACGGAAATTCCCATTTATCGGACATATCACCAGAGGAAAGTGAGACCGTAATACCAAAAGGAAGTAAAAAGGTTAAAAAAACAGTATTAAAACCAAGACTTGACCAAGGACCATTTAATATCAGTATTAATGAAATTAAAAACAAAGGACATTATGGGTATGTATTTTCTGATAAAATTCCTTTGGAAATAGATAATAAGTTATATGTTTTAGTTAATAAACTAGGTGGGTTAAACCATCAGGATATTAAAAAGTTTATAGAAAATACAAATAGAGAGTCTTTACACGTACTACAAGGACTACTTAGGGATTTTCCATCTAGCCTAGAAGAATTACTATATTATTACGGAAGTTTAGATTCTTTAAGGAATTCAGATGAGTATAGGAGAATTGTTAGTTTAGTTAAACGTATAGGTTCCGGTGAAAGAATAATGGAGGAAACCGATGTGTTTGGGCAAGGACTCCTAGACCCAATAGAACCAGAAGAGTTTGAAGGTGATGAAGAAGAATGGGAAAAAATGTTAGACGATACCCAAGAACCACTAGAAAAACCAGAGATATACACTGGAGGAAAAACCGACGCTGAGAAAGGTTATGTAGCTCCATCCAAGGAAGTAACTAACAACATTTGTGATGTTGAAGGTTTCTGTGACGACCAAGGACCAATTACATTTGGACAATTAAAAGCTTTAGTAGAAGAAGCAACTACAAAAAGAATTACTGGTGATATAGGTAGAGGTGTGTTTAAATCTTTATGGAGGATAGTACCATTTTTTATACCACAAATTCTACTAGCTGCTGTAGGTGTTACTGTGACCAGAGCTTTTAACAAGATTATTACACCTGCTCTTACTGATACTAGAGGGTATAAATCTTGGTGGGGTAAAGCGGTTCTTAAAGCTATGGATATAGCTGAGGGAGATTATATTCCAGATGTTGCTTTAGGTGATGACCCACTAAGTAAGGTTTTCTTTATTTCTGATGGTCTAATGGCAATGATTAAGGATAAATACAAACTTAAATTTGCAAGGTATGTAGCTGAATACGCATCAACTAGACCTGACAATGAACCAGTACCCGAATGGTTTGTGGAAAACCTATTAAGAGATTACCTCAACCAAAAGTTTTTATTAAACCCACCATTACCAGTTAAAGTAGATATTGAAAAGGGTGGTAAAGTAGAGGTTGAAGAAAATCAATTAGATTTGGATGATAGACATCCAAATAGAAAGGGTCAGGGTTCTGGAAAAAATAAAAGTGATTCAGGTACATTTGAACCACCAGGAGATGATTTTACAAAACCATTAGAACCACATAGATTAGCTAAAGATAGGGAATTTGTTACCGAACCAGATAAACACTCTAAAGGTGGTATTGTAGAAGATAGTCAGTATGAACAAAGACTACAACAAACAATTAACAATTACTTAGGTAGTGAATATGAGGTAGAGTTACCCCCAACAGGAGGCTCTGGAACGTTCTTTAAATCAGTTAGAAATGGGGAACTTTTCTTACCAAGTGAAATTATAAAAGACATAGAGAAATTATTTACGGGAGATTCTTCTGAAGCTGCAGTAAAATATTGGGCTTACTTAAAATATTTAAAAAGTAAAAAGGGAGAAGGATTGGAATTTCCGTTTTTAGTTGAACAAAGAGGAGACTCAGATTGGACATCTCAACAAGACACTTCTTTCAGAAGATTACATAGAGATAGAGTAAATGATGATAAATTACAAATTCCACCAGCGACACTTGTAAGTTATTTAAACAAATATCATAGAGAAAAATTAATTAAAGAACTTACAGAGATACTAAAGTGTATAGCGTATAACTGTTATGGTGGGTGGGCAAATGACCCAGAAAATGAAAATCCAGATAACACCGAATTGATTGCAGATGGATACTGTGAGGAATGTAGTGAAGACCTAATTGATAGATTAGAATTATTAGACCGAGAAGTAGTTAAAATGGGGTTTGTTACCACAAGTAGAGATGGGAATGAATTCACTGGTGTTCCTACTGAGAGAAGGAAAAACGATTATCCCATTGTAGATATACTAGAAAAACCATTCCCATTTACCTATAATGATTGGTTGGAAGGTATAATAAAAGAAGTAGACCCTAAATTCTATATTAATAAGAAAGATGATATAGTATATATGGAGGAAACCACAGAAACAATAAATGAACAAAAAAAAGACAATCTTAATCCTGATGTAGAAGTGGGGGATGTGATAGAATTAATTCATATGGATGACCCTTGGGGCATATCACCAATGACCAAAGGTATTGTTGTGGGGTTTGAATCTATGGGACCTATGGGTGAAAAGATTTTGGTTAGGTGGATAATTAAAACAGAAGAAGGTGAAGAAGAATTTAGAAATCTACCCCTTATAAAAGATGCAGATTATTGGAGAATAGTTAATCCACTATCCCAGGAAGTAAATGAAGAAAATCAAACCGACCTAGATTTAGAAAGATTTGGTAATGTACTAGTTAGAGCATACTTTAGTTATGGTGGTGGATGGGGACAAACACCAAAAAGGTTTGTTGTTTACATAACACCATCTGGTTTGGTAAAAGGAGTTTCCCTTAACCAAGGAATGACCAATAGAGAAATACCATTCAAGGAAGGGGACAAAGTTGAACTAGGAGATTTAATTAGATTTGAAAAAAATAGTAAGTTTGACTTACAAATGAAAGGAAGAATAAGAGAAAGTGTAATTAAAGAACAAATTAATAGATACGACCTTACTAAGATGACACCTGCTCTTTGGAAAGTACTTAAAGTGGTTGATAAATTACTAAATGGTAAGTGGTACCCAAGAAGTTTTAAAGACGTACTCAGTAGGTACTTTGATATGGAAACCCATACTGATGAATTATATCTTACTTTAACATACAACAACCCAGACATTCATGAATTAATTACAACCACAGATTGGGAAGATATAAAAATACCAAATTTCTATGAAGTGGAAATACAACATTACGGTGGTGAAGCTAATGAAACTCAACAGGACGAATGTGTTGATGGATACGCAGAACATACAGGTAACCCATGTGAATGTAGTGAATACGAACAAAGGTATAGAACCAGTGTGGATGAAAAAGGTGAAGAATTTGAGGAATTGGTTGATTGTGAGGACTTAGATGAAAAAGAATTAATGGATGTGTTTGGTATTGATGATGAGGATGATTGCCCATGTGAAGAATATTATGACGAAGAATACACAGTATACTGGAACCCTATTATAGAGAAAACCATCCTATCAAACAGACCAATTCTAGAGATTGTAGGAGAAGATAATTGGGACGAGGTTGACATTGGAGAAATAGAAAATAACGCCCATTCTGATTATTTAGTAACTCAGGATGACGAGTACGATATTAATTTTGACGAGGCAACAGATTGGAATTATTATGATGATAAAAGTTACGACATAATCGATGCGTCAGAAGATTATGAAATGGATGGTGGTGATGACATGAGGGCAATCAATCAAAAGTTATATGGGAACCCTAAAACTATAACAGAACAAGAACAATTAAAAATGTGGCCAACAGGACAATTTAATTTTCCAGAAGGTATGTTGGATGATGAAGAAATGCAGTATGTAAAAGATGAGTTACCAGACAATCTAGTAGAAACTATTTTTAAATACTGGGACAAAAAAGGTGTGGACTTTAATATCCTAAAAATGTTAGGTATAGATACAAGAGGTGCCAGTCTCTTAATAACAATGTTATTAAAAAGATACGTTCAGTTTACTACAAAACCTTTAACAGGAATAGTTAAGTGGGACTGTGACGATTTAGCAAATTTATTTAATAAAGACAATAGAAATTTTAATTCCGGATACATAGAAGAATATCTATGTGGTAAAGATAAATTTTGGGAACCTTCAGAGTGGTTTCAGTATGAATGGGATGATTACATGTTAGATTCAGTTGATGAAAATAATTGGAAAACTATTAGTAGTATTTTTGGTGGTGTATCTCAGGAAGTTGCAGAACACATACTATCTGAACAACCACAAAACGAAGAGGAAGAAGAACTAATAGAAAAATACGAGGATGATATAAGTGAGATTAGACATTTTATAACGTGGGCAAATAATGACTCACATGAAGATGCGGTTAAGTATGCAATGGGTGATGACGTAATAGATAAAATAACTGATTATTTTGAAGAAGGTAACTTAATAACAACAGATGATGGTACAAAAGAGTGGCACATTGAATATAACTTAAAAGATTTATTGGTGGACAAATGGGATAATACAGAATATTTTGATTATACGGAACATGATGGAAATACTTTGGAGAGTATTATGATGGATGGTGGTGTAGATTACACAAACACACAATATTTAGGTGATATAATACTGAAAGCTTACTATAACATGTATGAAGTTGATGGTAGAAGTAAAGTTGGAGATGAGTTAGAACCTGAAACAAAATTTTTTGATGGATACTGGACACCAAATTACGACATTAATGAAATTCTAAAGGATAGACTAGGAGAACTAACTTACCAACCCAGTCACCCTAGTTTATATGGCAGAGAACCAATACAAGAACAAAGTGCTGATAGTCCAGGGGACAACATAAGTGATGTTTCAGAAGATAATAATTTAGATGAAACTCCCTTCACCAAACTAGACGTTAGTATTATGAATCGTTTATCAAAAATCTTTTCAAAAGACGAAGTAAGAGAAATTTGGGAAGAAGCTGAGGAAAACATCCAAAGTGGGATATATGAAAAATTTATTAACTTTATAAAACTATTTGGTGAAGATATAAATACTAGAGAAGGGTGGGCACAGGCAACAAGGTTTGCAAAATGGACTGATGATAATTGGGACGAAGCTGAAAGAGCAAAACAAATAGAGTTAGATGTTACACCGGATACTACAATTTCAGATTTAGATTTTGGATTGGTTACACAACCTATTAAAGAATGGCCAAGTTTATATAACATACAAGGTAATGAATCTTATTGGGTAAAAGAATGGAGATATGGTGAAGGTGAGTTTGCTGGTTATGGTGAGGATGACGCACTAGAAAAGGCGGAAGCAAGCTGGTTTGAACATGATATTGATATGGAATATGGAGACCAAGGAGATACGGATGACCACGATTTAAATGTTAGTGAACCTTCTTGGTTAAAAAGTTTAAAAGAAGAAAGAGTAAGGGGTTTAATGTTTGAAACAGGTATGTTAAAAGAAATGGAATTTGATAGGTATGAATTATTAAAACTAGCAAAAAACACAAAAGGTGGTGTGATAGGTGGTAGATTAGAGGTATTTAAATTTTTAGAAAACCTAAGAGAGAGCGGTCTAGTAAACATGTTCCAATCAGTAGACTTCTTATGGTCAGGAAAACGATGGTTAATAAAATATCTAGACTTCAAACACCCAGAAAGACTAGAAGAACCAGATGAAAACATACAATATCTTTTAGATAATGCTGATAGAATGAGAGACATATTGGTAGTACTCCTAATGGATAGAGCCGATAGAGAAGGTAAGACACCAGAATTAGATAATATGAACAAAGAAATAAGACCACTAGCTCAAGACCTACTTAAGATTTGGGTAGCACAACTATAGATTATGAAAAAAGATAACTTAAATCCAGAATTAATGGTAGGTGATGAAGTGACAGTACTTTATGTTGATAAAAGTCATGGTACTCTGAATACACCTGAAAGATTTAAAGATTATGTGGTTATAGGTAATAGACATAGACAACCAGAAAATTGGGAAAGTCCTGATGTTGATACAAAGTATTACCTTGTACAACCTATAGATGGTTATAGTGATGAGGAAGCTACAAGTCGTATGTTATCGGGTGGAGGAAGAATAAGAGAAGAACACCTATACCCAAACTGGGATTCATGGGTACTAAGACGAGGATTTTTAAGGGGAGAACTAGAAGAGGAACCTAATGAAATAGCTAGAACCCTATCCAAAGCTAGAAAACATGGTGTGGGTACAAGATTCCCAAAAGCAGCAATAAAAGCCAATCCACAAAGATTTAGAAAATATACACGAGATAAATACTTAAAAGAACAACAGGAAATAAGTCCTGAGTTAGAAGTTGGTGATAAGATACTTTTGGTGGGTGTGGATAGAGAGGTAGAGAATAATGCAATAAAATATCATATCCCACCACCAGAGTTAAGACCAGAAAAATTTACACCATACGTAGTAGTAGACAAAGAAAGTAATGGTTCGGAATCAAAATATCCTTTCCGATATACATTAATTCCAGAAGACAAACTGGAGAAATGGGAAAGATATGAAGCACTCCATAACAACCCTCTCTATCATAAAAAAATTGGAGTAAAACTTCTATTCCCTTGGGTACATGACTGGATTATAAAAAAAAGTAAAATTAACGAACACAATCAACCAGGACTAAATCCTGAATTAAAAGTTGATGACATTGTAAGAGTAATTGATGTTGATGGTGAACACGGACGTATGCCAAAAAGATTTGAGACCTATATAGTTGTAAAAGTAGGTAAAACATATCCACTTATGGCAATGAGAAACCGCGGTTACCATAACGAGTACTATGATATAAGACCTTACCCAGATAGTTCAACACAATTTTCTGAATTAGATGTAAAAAGTTTATACCGAGGAGATACATGGATTTATGCTAATGTACCAATGGCAAATAAAGTAGATAGAAAAACAATTAGTGAACAGGATGAACCAGGGTTTGATGAGTTTAGTGATGCTGAGCTAGAAAAAAGAAGGACTTACGACGACTTTAGTGACGATGAAAAGGCTGAGATTGACCAAGAACGTATAGACACGACCCCATTCACACCCTTAGAAATAAGAATATTAAAAACGTTACATAAAAATTTTGATAGAAGTGAGTTACAAACGTTAAGTACCGATACACCAGAAGCTTACGGGAATTTAGATAAAAAGTTTTGGAATGTAATGAAATTGTTTGGTATAGAAGAAACACATACAGAACAGAATACTAGAGAATCAAGATACGCAAAATGGGCACTAGATAACTGGAACGAAGAAGGTGACTACAATATAGAAAACCCAATTAAAGTGCCACTAAAATGGTATGGTGTAGAGAGGGATGAAAGTGGTAGTCAGGTAGAATATAAAAGTGGAAACGCGGAAGTTTTAGGGTTTGATGAAGATAATGCGGGTGACAGAGCAGACTATGATTTTTATGCTTGGGGTGGTGAAATGGAAACTAATGACTATGGTGACTATGAATCGTATGACTCTTCGATAACTAACTCAGAGTTTATTAGGATGGATGAAAGTATAAAATCTCAAACAGGTGGAATTGAAGCACAAGATTTACTTTTTAACTTTTGGAAAAAGGTTGGACCCACTATGGAAACTGACAAATTAAAGTTAATAGGTTTTGATATGAATGATACTCAGGATATGAATACGGTTATGATGAATCTGGTTGAATATTATGGTGATGAAGAAATAGTAGAGATTATAACAGAAATGTTAGAAGGTATACAGGGTTGGGAGTATGAGTATGTAGTAACCAGTATTGATTTTAGTGATTTAATAAATCCAGATATAACATCCCCAGCTACCATAATGATAGATGTTATGGTAAATGGAGACCAAGAAATACCACTAACTACAGCCGACGATGGTGTAATAGATATAACACTTTGGGAAGTAAATGAGAGAGCTCAAAAAGAATGGAAAGGTGGAGGACCTGGACCATATGATAATACATATGAAGACGTTAGAGAGCAGGTACTGAGTGACATAAGTATTTTATTAAAGAATGTACCAGTGGAACCAATGTTAGACTATGTAGATTTTAGTGGGCCAGATGAAAAAATCGATGACTATGTGGGGACACCAGAAGTAATTACAGAATCCAAAATTGATGACCTAGTGTGGTCAGAAAAACCAACTCAAAAACATAAAAAAAGAATGGAAAAGGAGTTTGGTAAGTTCGAAGGATTCCCCATAAACGATTTTATGGATACTAACCCACCAAAGAACGGTTCAGAAGAATCTATGGATGAATTAATGTTGTTGGATAGTTTACCAGTAATAGATGAATTTGTAGGTACAACAGATGATATATTCCCACACTTTGAAAAATACTTTAAAGAAAAGGGTTTAGAATTTCCAGAGGAAGAACTAAAAGATATTGTAAAAGACACATCCCCAATAATACTTAAATTAAAATATCACTATAATAGACCAAGACCCCAACAACTTGCAAACGCAAAGAAGTTAAAATTCCACCAGGAACCATTAGCTTCCTCTAAAACACCAGCATACCCATCAGGTCATGCAACACAAGGAAGATTAATAGCTAAGATACTAGCAGACAAATTTCCCAAACATAAATCTGAAATTAATAAGTTAGGTAATGAAATAGGTACTGGAAGATTGGTAGCAAAAGTACATTACCCATCTGACGATTTATTTGGTAAAGAATTAGGGGATGCTTTATATAGGTTTATACAAAACAAAGAAATTATAAAGGAAGAAAATGATATAATAATTAAAGATAATAATCACCAGCATAACTATAAAGATTATGATAAATTCATAAACTATGTTGTAGATGAATTAAACATAGAAAACACACCAACTATATACGTAGAAAAGGAACCTAGCAGTGAATATACTGGAGGAACATACAGATACAAAGGTGGTAGTGAAAGAATAAAAGTAAGAAGTAAAGGAAGAAGTTTAGCGGATATACTAAGGTCTTTAGCACATGAATTAGTACACCATAAACAAAAAGAAAATGGTGACTTTAAAAATAAAGAAGTTATAAAAGATATACCTGAAGTTGGTGGTCACATAGAGGATGAAGCGAATGCAATTGCTGGTAGGTTAATAAAAAAATACGGAAAACAAAACCAAGACTTGTATGAACAAGTTATGGTAGATACTGGTGATATGTTAAAATCAGACGTATTTAAGTTCTTATCTAATAGATTTGTGTTAACACCGACAGAATATAGTGAAATAAAAGATAATAATGGAAACTATTACAGAATTATTGACATGAATACACCAGATGAACCTGTCAACTTGTCAGATTTAATAGAACCAGTTATAGAATTTGTGGGTTATGGGTTAAAATCTGGTACATTTAAAGAAGAAGATACACAAAAAGGAATAGAAGCTATTACTAATTGGTTATCATTAGCTATGAACCAATATAAAGAACCAATTAATTAATATTTATATAGTATGAGAGGAAGAATAAAACAATTACTACAAGAATTTAAAATAGATGAACTATCTCGTGAAGAATATAAAGAAGGTGAGATAGTTATGGAATATGTTGAGGGTTATGACTACCCAAGATATGTTTTATATTACGACTCACCTCAAATGATAAGTATTGACGGACCTAAAGCTGAAGAATATGAAATGATAGCGGAGTTTGATAGTAGATTCTTCGATGCAGGTATGGTAAAAACAATCATACAGTACTTACAAACTAGATAATGAAAAAGTTAATCAATAAAATACTAAAGGAAGAGACTATCTCAACCACCTCAAGAAAGGCAAGAGGTCAATGGTCTCCCGAAGCAATGCAGGACCTAGAAGCGTTTCACCCTGATTTATTTGAATTAGATGAACAAGAGGAACAAGAAACAACAGGGGACGGAAGTTATGGAGACCCATTCACCACACCAACACGAGGAAATGTACCATTACAGTCATATGACCCTAGTACAGAAAGAAGAGACGATAAACACTACACAGTACCAGTTCCTAAATTAGCTTTCTTTAAAGCAGCTCAAATATTAACTAAGATGAAGGATTCTACGTGGTTTAGTGATAATCAGAATCCAGATGATACTACTTGGTATAGAGTAGAAGATATGGCAACAGCCTTAAAAGTAGTTGGTATTAATAAGAGTGGTGTGGGGGATAAAGTATTTTGGGCCGCAGTAGACAACAGAGAAGGGTTAATGAATGGTAGTATAACAAACTACGACGAACTATACCTAAGACCTTTCAAACTGTACGAAATCCCAATGGAAGAAACAGCTAGAGTATATAAGACAATTCAATACACACCTAAGATAAAAGCTTATTCTAGTGAAGACGCGGAAACTAATATTTTACGTGATGAAGATGGTATGTACCAATCAGGTGAATATTATGATGACCCATCTTATGAGGAAGAAGATAATGATTGGGAAACTACCGACGGACCAGAACCAATCGGTGATATTAAACAAATAGGTATTGTATATGACATGAAACAAGGACTAAATGAATCTTTAATTAAAGAAATGGGTCCAGGACCAGAAGAAAATGATATAATGAGTGAACTTAATGACCTAGTACAAAGTTGGGAAGGGTGTGAAGAAGGAATGCCGGTAGCTTGTAGATATAAAAACCAAGTACAAGAACTTATAGATAGGTATAAAAACCTACCACTATGAAAAACTCTATTAAAAAAATAATAAGGGAGGAAGTAGAAATTCAAGGAAAAGAACTAATCACAGAAGGTGCTTTGGATAAGTTACAAACTGTTTTAGGGGTCGCGGGTGTAGTTTTTGACCCCGCAGACGCTTTGAACGCTGTTATTTCTTTTTTTAGACAAAAATGGGCTGAAGGAGTATTAAACCTAGTATCAATGATACCAGTGGTTGGTTCAGTTGTCGCGAAACCATTCCAAGCACTATTTAAAATATTTCCTGCAGCTGCAATAAGTAAAATATTTTCTAAATTATTAAAAGATGGTAACGGTGCAGCAACCTCCCTAATCCAATCTAGTGCTAACAACCCTAAAACATTAAATTCTTTAGTTAATACAATTAAAAAAAATAAAAGTAGTGTCTTAAATTTTATAGATGGTTTAATAGATAGTTTGAGTTCATTACCTGGTCCAGTACAAAAAGTAATGCCTAGTGGGATGGTAAAAAATCTTAATTCTTTATTAATTAACTTTAAAAGTTTCTTTACTAAAATAGCTAATATGACTAAAGAAGAAATTGCTTCTGAAACAACTAGAGCCCTTGCGGTGAGTAAAGGTGGTGAAAAAATAGATAAAGTATAGTAAGTTGATTTTACATAGATTTTAAAGTATATTTAAAAAAAAGAATATGACAAGTAAAGAATTTAAAATATGGTTAGATGGGTTCTTAACCCCACTAAATTTAGAAAATACAGAAGTTAGAAGTGTATTTGGTACTGACTACAATCATTTAACAATGTTAAAAACAATTCATAATAAAATGAAAAATATTAAGGATTTGGATGAAACCTTAAACAAAGGAATAGGTACTCTATTAACAGAAAGATTGGTACCAGTCACACCACCAAACCCATTTACAATAACTTGTGAGGATAAAAAAGAAAATAATGAATAAAGAAAGTTACGAATCTGCAGCTAAAGGAGCATTTTTTGGGTGGGTAGGAATAATAGTAGTGGTAATCTTCTTGCTTCTTACAAGTTGTTATGGGACATACTACATTACAGATGGTGAATACTCTGATGTAAGAGAATCACACGCTTCAGTAACTTATCACCAAGGTGATTTATATTGGGGGTGGAATAGTGGGTGGTACTATTACTATGGAACACCACACTACTATCCTTGGTACTATTACTATAATACGTGTCCACCATCACATTATAACACAACTACTCACGTTATAATTAAAAGACCAGTTAATAAACCCACACATAGACCTAATAGACCTAACACACATAGACCAAGTGTGACACATATAGATGGTAAACCCATAACCTACACACCCAATAGAAATACAAAGGTAACCACTACACCAAACAGAAATACGAGGGTAAAAACAAACACAAATTACACTCGTCCAAAAAACAATACTAAGGTTAAAACAAATAAAAGTAACACAAGACCAAAAGTTAATCACAGAAAACCAAAGTAACGTAAAGTAATGATTTACAAATCCTCATAGACATTGTTTTATGGGGATTTTTTTATTATATTTGTTCATGATAAAATCAGAAAACGAACCAAAAGTATTATTACTTTACCCACCAGAACAAAGATGGCCAGATATGATGGTCAAACCTAACGGCTCATTAGCTTATCCTGCTCTAGGTGGTGCATTAAGAGAAATAAATTGTTATGTAGAGGTCTACGACGCATGTGTTGGTAATGATGATGACGACCTACAACAATTCTACCAGTCTACCGAATTACCTACAGGTTTATTAAGGACAGGTATGAGTGATGAACGAATTTTAGATGTCGCCAAAGACTTTGACATAATAGGGATAACATCTATATTTTCCAGTCAGGAAACTATGGTTCTACATTGTTGTGAGTTAATTAAAAAACATTATCCAGATAAATTAATGTTAAGTGGTGGTGTAAATGCAAGATGGAGAGCGGATAAATTCTTAAATCACGGTTTTGATATTGTAGCGACCTCAGAAGCGGAACACACTATACAAGAAATCATACAAATATATAGAAGGGGTAGTAGAGACTGGTCCACCGTACCACAAATTAAATACATAAAAGATAATGAAATAATCAACAACTCCCAACAAGGAAAAGTTATCATGAATTTAGATAAATTACCATTTCCTGCTTGGGACCTATTACCCAATGAAAGATATTGGAAAATAAAAAGAGGACACGGAATAAACTATCAATTAGAGGAAGAAGTTAGGTATGCCTCAATGATGACTTCATTAGGATGCCCCTTTAAATGTACTTACTGTCACATAGGGAAAGAAATAGAAGGTTCACTAACCCAAGAAATAGGTAGATTCAGAATTAAATCTGATGAAAGAGTTATGGAAGAATTGTTGTATTTAAAAAATGAATTAGGAGTCAAACAAGTTTTTATTGAGGACGACTCTTTATTTGGTAGAAAAAAAAGAGCTATTAGATTACTCAAACAAGTTATAGATTTGGGCCTTAGACTAGTTGATATTAATGGTATTAATATTATACATTTATTAAAAAACGGAAAACCAGATTTAGAAGTAATTGAATTAATGGCAAAGGCAGGATTCACAGACTTTTCTTTCCCATTTGAATCTGGTAATGGTAGAATATTAAAAAAATGGTCATCTAATAAATGGGATATAAATAATACCGATGTAAAAGGTTTAATTGAAGCACTTAAAAAAAATAATATAAGAATGGATGCTAACTATATTATTGGATTTCCTGACGAAACATATGAAGAAGTGATGAACACCATAAAATTTGCAAAACAAAATGCGGAATGGGGTGTGGATACCTCATGTTTTTTTATATGTATGCCTTTACCGGGAACAAGTATGTACGACTACTGTATGGAAAACGGACTACTAGACAAAGACTTCAACATAGATAAAATGAATTGGAGGAAAGCTAACATGATAAACACACCAGTTTCACCTGAAGATTTAGAATCAATAAGAGATAAAGCATGGGAAGAAGTCAACTCAGATGAGTGGAAAAAGAACAGACGTAAATTAATAGTAGCAAATCCAGAATAAATAATTTACATATTAGATAATTTAAATTATCTTTAAAAAAAAGAATTAAATGAAACAAAACGATTTTGTACAAGAACTAAGAAAAGACATTAAAGTCATAAAAAAAGATTTAAGAGCAATTAGTATTAAAACAAGAACCATGGCACGTGCTTTGGATGTGGATGACCAAACAGAGAATCCAAATAAAAAAACCAAAACACAACAAAATAAAATATCTTGGGTGGATAGAATTATAAAAAAAATTAAGAATTGGGTGGGAAATAACAAATAAAAGTGTATAAAGAAGTTTTTATAAAAGGTCATTACAGAAAAAATGGTGTGTTTGTTAGCCCACACATTAGAAAAATTAGGACAAGTGGACCCAGACATATGAAAGGGACCATTAAATCTTACAACACAGCAAACCCAGACCAGCTAACATTTAATTTTTCAGGAATTACAGAATAGATGAAAACAATAATATGTGACATAGACGGGACAATCTTCAAGTATCAAGGAGGTACACCTGAAGTAACTAATAATAGAGTAGAACCTTTACCAGGAGTTATAGAACAAATGAATCAATGGGAAATGGAAGGTTCCAGGATAATAATTATAACTGGTAGAAGAGAGTCCCTTAGAGAAAAGACAGAAAAAGATTTGAAAAGATTTGGAATACCATATGATATTTTATTGATGGGTTATGCTGATTCAGGTAGGGTTTTAATTAATGATGAGGGCAGTAAAACAAAAGCTCACGCGGTATCATTAGAAAGAGATAAAGGATTCAAAGAGTACGATTGGAGAGAAGTCGGTTTAACAAAAATGAAATTAAAATGATAACATACACAATAGAAACGTTATACCATTTTAGTTGTGAAAACTGTAAAAAATGGTGGAGTATTGGAGACCCTTTTTGGTCATCATATAAAACTATGACTTGTCCACACTGTGGGGAAGAAAGTAAATTAGAAAGAAAAGGTATTACTCCAGGTGCTGGATTTTCCGATGAAGAAAAAGAAAAATAAATGGGATTTAATAAAAGATATATAGATAAAGAAAAGATTGTACACGCATTCTCTCATAGAGGAATACTAGGGGTTAGAGAACTAATGGGTCTAGAAGGTCTTGGTAAGATAGAAGCTATCATCACAACTGATGACTTCAGTGATGAAGTTGTTACAGCATACCAAGAGGGTAGAGAAAATGATGTAGCTATGGACATAACAGATGCTATCCTTAAAAAAATAAAAAATGTTTAGAAGACCTAAAAAAACATTGATATGGGTAGGGATTTTTACTATATTATGGGCAATAACGTTAAAATTAATAAATTAAACTAAAATGGCAAAAAGATTAAAAGGGGTAATATTAGCTGGTGGTACAGGTAGTAGATTATACCCACTAACAAAAGTAACCAATAAGCACTTACTTCCGGTGTATGATAAACCAATGATTTTTTATCCACTTAACACCCTTAAAAAAATGGGGTGTAAAGATATTTTGATTGTGTCTGGGAGAGAACACTGTGGTGATATTTTAAACCTACTAGGTAGTGGTAGAGATATGGGGTTAAAACTATCATACGAAATCCAAGACGACGCGGGAGGAATTGCTCACGCACTAAGTTTAGCTGAGAGATTTGTGGGTACATCCAACGTAGCAGTATGTTTGGGGGACAACATATTTGATGATGAAATTAACCTAGAAGATTTTGAAGGTGGTTCTAGAATTTTCTTGAAGGAAGTTCACGACCCAGAAAGATTTGGTGTAGCTGAACTTGAAAAAGGTAGTGATTGTAAAGTTTTATCGATAGTGGAAAAACCAAAAAACCCAAAATCTAACCTATGTGTTACTGGGTTATATGTTTATGATAATAAAGTTTTTAACTATATTAAAAACTTAACACCATCGGATAGGGGTGAATTAGAGATTACCGATGTTAATAATTTCTATGTTAGAGATGGTCTAATGACATGCCAAAGACTAAAATCTTGGTGGTCAGATGCTGGTACTTTTGAAAGCCTATTAAAAGCTTCAACTCTAGTAGCTAATAAAAAATTATGTGTTTGTGATGACCCAGTAATACCAACAGAAGGAGCTAGTTTAGCTGGTGCAAATGGAGAATTTGGTTCTATTAGACACAGTGAAAGATAAAAAATATGTATATGACTTTAGATAAAACAATATTAATAACAGGAGGAGCTGGATTTATAGGTTCACATGTAGTAAAAAGATTTGTAACACAATACCCTAACTACCACATTATCAACTTAGACAAATTAACATATTGTGGTGATTTAGAAAATGTAAAAGAAATTGCACACTATGAAAACTACACATTTATTAAAGGTGACATATGTGACACAACATTTCTTAAAAACGTATTTGAGGAATACACACCAAACTCAGTAATACATTTAGCTGCAGAATCACATGTGGACAACTCAATAGACAACCCAAATATTTTTATACAAACCAATGTAATTGGTACATGTAACCTATTAAATATGGCAAACAAATATGGTGTAGAAAGGTTTTATCACGTATCAACTGATGAGGTATATGGTGCATTAGGAATGGACGACGCTCCATTTATAGAGACAACACCATATGACCCTAAAAGTCCATATTCAGCGTCTAAAGCGGCATCAGACCATTTTGTTAGAGCCTACGGTAATACATTTAAAATAAACTATGTAATATCTAATTGTTCTAATAATTACGGACCAAACCAACACACAGAAAAATTAATACCTAAAGTTATAAGTTCTATTTTAGATAAAAATCCAATACCAGTGTACGGTAAAGGAGACAACATAAGAGATTGGTTATATGTGGAAGACCACGCAAAAGCAATAGATTTAATATTTCATAATGGTGTTAGTGGTGAAACTTATAATATCGGAGGAGACTGTGAAAGGTCAAACTTAGATTTAGTTAGAATACTTTGTAATGAAATAGATTTTTTATTAAATAATGAAGATAGTTCTACAGAATTAATTACTTTTGTAGAAGATAGAAAAGGACACGATTTCAGATATGCTATAGATTGTGAAAAAGTAAAAAAAGATTTAGGTTGGGAAATAGATACTTCTTTTGGTGAAGGTATAAGAAATACTATAGAGTGGTACATTAAAAAATTAAAATAATATGGAGATAGTGATGATTAAAAAACAAGGATGTATGCCCTGTACCACTTTTAAACCCACGATAGAAAAATACGCTCTAGAGAATGGAATAGAGTTTAGAACCCTCCAAGCAGAAGATATGCCAGAACCAATCAGACCTCAATTTTACCCTTATTTTTATTTAAGGTCTGGTGATAAAGTTTTAGAGGAATGGGGGGGAACACATGAAAGAAAAATGGAAACAGTTATACAACGTAATTTAAATTAATGTACCATATAAACACAATATTAGTTAAGGATTCTGACACCGGACAACATGGAAATTTGTTTGGTGGGAGGTTGTTATATGTATTAGATGAGTCAGCTGCTTCTTTTGCGATGCAAGTTTGTGACACATCTAGGGTTGTTACAGTATCTATGGATAAATGTGAATTTAAATTACCAGCAAGAAAGGGTAGTTTGGTAAAACTATTTGGTGAGGTGGATAGGATTGGTACAACTAGTATTACTTTAAGGATGGAGGCTAGGAAACACAATGTATATACCGGTAACCAAAAAGTGATACTACAAACTAAAATTACTTTTGTTAGGGTTGACCCTGATGGACAACCAATACCAATAGCGGAAAGGGTACATAAAAAATATGAAGAAATAAAAAATAAATTATGACATCAGTAATATTATTAGTGGTGGTATTGGTCATAACCTTATATCTAGGGAGATACGTAATGGCCACAGTACAAAGAACGGTAGAGCATAAAAGATTCCTAGAAAATATGGAAAACTTTGATAAAAAAAAGAAAAATGAAAGATATTAAATTACCAGAATGGTTTGATGGTGAAATCTATGAAGAAGGTGGGAAAGTTAGAAATCCTTTCTCAGGTGAAGAGTACCTACTCAACGCAAAAGAACTATCAATGTATGATTTTATTATGGGTGCTACTATGGTAATGGAAATGGGTGTAGCCCCAAAAGGAGATAGTATGATAAATGACCTAAGAAAAGGTTTAGAATGGTTTAGAGAAAATAATAACAAGGCGTATATGACCTTATTAAATTAAAAAATATAAAATGAACAAACCGTTAATGTTTATAAATAATAATTTTATAGTAGAACAATTAAAAACTGCAGTTTGGGAAGACTATAAAGAAGTAAGGAGTTGTGACTTTAAAGGGTGGTATAATAACTTAACACCAGTAGAACAAGCAGCTTGGAACTCAAAATTTGACGAAGAAAATGAAAGAAAATAACTACAGACCCTTACCCGATGGGTTATATATCGGACTATCCAAAATAGAAGGTAACGGATTATTTACCCACAAAGAATTAAAAGAAGGTGATGAAATGGGGATTACCCATATAAGATATAATTCTGATGACTTCCACTCAAACTACATCAGAACTCCACTAGGGGGTTTTATGAATCACTCTGAAAAACCTAATTGTATTCTTTATGAGTGTGGAGCGTATTTAAAACTGAAAATAAATGAAACTATAAAACCAGGTGGAGAATTAACCCTAACTTATACTATGTATGACCCATGTAAAAATTATGTAGATGCTAACGACTAAAAGAGTTGAAGAACAAGTAGTTATGGTTTTAAAAACTATATACGACCCTGAATTACCTGTGAATATATATGATTTAGGGTTAATATATTTTGTTAATGTAAAAGAATCCATAAGTGATAATCAGGAATTTTTTGTAAATGTAGAAATGACAGTTACTAGTCCTAACTGTCCAGCTATTGAAAGTTTACCGGAAGATATTATAGAGGCGGTGGAAAAGTTGGATAGTATCCTCAAATGTGATGTGGAGGTTACATTTGACCCACCTTGGGACAGGAGTTTTATGAGTGAAGAAGCACAACTTGAATTAGGATTTTTATAAAAAAAGAAAATGAGTTTTATTATAGGAAAAAAATGTGTAAGTACGTGTGATACTGGATGTGTTGAAGTATGTCCAGTAGATTGTATACATGGACCAATAGACATTAATGGTGCTGGTGGTGAAGTAGAAACTTTAGATAGTATAGAAGGACTACAACTATACATCAACCCAGATGAGTGTATCGACTGTGGGGCTTGTGTATCTGAGTGTCCAGTAGATGCTATATATGAATCAGAAGAAGAATGTATAGGTGATGAGGGTGATGACAAATCAGTTAAAAAGAATTACGAGTTCTTTGGGCAAGGATGGGAAGGTTAAAAATTAAAATAAATTAAACATGAAAAAAGTATTAGTAACTGGAGGGGCTGGATTTATAGGCTCAACCCTAGTAGATAAATTAGTAAAAAGAAATATAGAAGTTATTGTGGTAGACAACCTATCAACAGGAAAAGAAGAATACATAAATCCCAAAGCTCAGTTTTTTAAGGCGGATTTAAACCACTCAACATTTGAAGGTTATAAACACTCAAACCCAATTACTAGAGCCTTTGAAGATACAACCCTATTACATTTACTAGAAGGAGTTGATACCGTATTTCATTTAGCAGCAACACCACAAGTACAGTACTCAATAGACAACCCAACAGACAATAATAACTTAACATCTACTATTAATATACTAGAAGCTTCTAGGAAAGCCGGGGTAAAAAGGTTAATATTGAGTAGTACATCTGCGGTATACGGTAATCCAAAATACACACCAATAGACGAAAACCACCCAATAGAAACCCTTAGTCCATATGGGTTACATAAGTTAGTTGGTGAACAATACTGTAAACTTTATTCTTTAGTTTATGGTTTAGATACTGTTTGTTTGAGGTACTTTAATGCTTATGGTGATAGAATGACTAATAAAGGTGCTTACAGAAGTGTTATCTCTGTTTTTATGGAACAATATAAAAATAAAGAACCACTAAATATTGTTAATGATGGCAAACAGAGAAGAGACTTTGTCCACGTCAATGACATAGTTAACGCAAATATCAGATGTGGAGGTAACAAAGAATACTTCAACGGAGATATATTTAATGTGGGTACTGGAAAAGCATACACAGTAAATGAAATAGCTGGTATGTTCGGTGGTGAAAAAAAATATGGTGAGGAAAGAATTGAACCTAAAGACTCCATAGCTGAGAATGCTAAGATAAGACTAGACTTAGATTGGGAACCACACGGAAATTTAGAAGAATGGATAAAACTTAACAAAAATGAGTAGTGAAAGTAGAAATTGTAAAATAATTGCGACATACTTCGGTACTAGAAGGACTTACCCCTACCATTACCAAAACACAATAAAAATACTAAAAGACTCAATACAAAACGAGGTAGATTTAGACCCAGGTGTTGATAATTTAGATGTTATAATTGTTAACCATAATTGTGGTGTAAAAGAAGCAAATGATTTTTTAGATTCGGTAGATGGAAAAAAAACATTCGCTGGAAAAATAAGAGTGTTTCACGCACCTTGGAATAATGGTATAGGTATGTCATTAGGTAGTATGGACTACGGTTTTAAAAAAGTGAGAGATGAATACGAATACTTCTTCTTCCAAGAAGATGATTACAAAGTACCTAAAAAGAATTACTATAAAAAAGGAATTGAAATACTAAATCAAAAAGATGTTGGGTTTGTTGGTTATGATATGTTATCCATAAAAAACCATTCACAAGCCATAGGTGAAAAATACTTAAAATACATTTTTCGTTTACCAATAATCCTATGGGGTTACAAAGACTACCTACAACAACATGATATTGTAATCGATAAAATAGTTAAATTAAGAAAAGCAAATGAGTTTCCTTACGCTGGTGGTTTAATGGGACTTACACATAAAAAATACCTTGACCAAATAATAGAAATAAACGGCAAACTCTGTTATCCAGAAATACCAAATCCTAGACACAAAAAAAGGTTTATAGAGTTTGAACAAAAAAGTTTTTGGAGTATGGTAAAAACATTTTTCCTATACAATCATTATTTTGTTTGGTATTGGTTATACTGTGTTTTAGGGGAAGTAGAATTTACAAGGATATATTATGACATTGGTTACAAAGTTACTCACTTTCCAGATACAGAAAATCTAATATATTCTTATAAGATTGATAGGTTTAAAACATCTAACAACGAAAAACTATATCTTATAGAAGATTTATTCACAGATTTAAAAGAAGTGGACAAATAATTTAAAATAACCTATATTTAAAAGTAATTAATAAGTAAAATAGTTTTTAACCAAATCAAAAATAAATAAAATGGGAGTAAAAAAAAGAAAATTAGGGTCAAAGAACCCAAAATACATGGTGGTATCAACAGACAACTCACCAGTTATCAAAGAAAAAAAGTTAATGTGTAACGCAAAAGTAAGAGACGTAAATGGTAATGTGGTGGAAGGTACAACCATACCAGTTTATGGGGTTTGGTATGAAAACTAACGAATTAATTTGTGAACAATGTGATGAACCATACAAAGAATACGAACTTAAACATTGGTATGATGAAGATAGGTGTGAAGATTGTAATGAAGAATATAGTGTAAATTCTTGTGGTTTTTGTGGTGAAGAATTAGATGATGAAGGGTATTACTGCTCAAGAGAATGTTCCACAGCAGACAACACCGAAGGTGTATAAAATAAAATTAAAAAATATAATATGAATCAAGAAGAAAAAGCTAGAAGATATGATTGGTTACTAGGACAACATAAATCAATTGAAAATCAAATAGCTAGAGTACCAAAACTACCACTAGAAGAGACTTTTCAAAGCATGGATAGTTCAGAATACACACAACAAAACCAAGAGATAGTAAACCAACTAAAAAACAAACTAGTTCAAATAGACAACGAAGTTAGAAAACTATTTTAATGAAAGCTACTATAATAAACACAATATGTGGTTTTGAAGATAGTACAATTTTTGAAGGTACTGAAGTTGAGGTTTTAGAAATAGACCATAAAAACAACCGTGTAAAGGTTAAATGCCCAAGAAGGTGTGTGTACGTTTTAGGCAAAGAAGATATAAAGTTACAAGATACAAATAATGGATATAATTAAAACTGACATAGAAGGTTTATTAATAATAAAACCAAAAGTTTTTGAAGACAATAGGGGTTATTTTTTTGAAAGTTGGAACAAAGAAGTTTTTGAATCCAAAGGAATAAAAAATGAATTCTTACAAGACAATCAATCTTTATCACATAGTGGTGTACTAAGAGGGTTACATTTTCAAAACCCACCTTACGAACAAGGTAAATTAGTTAGGGTCATAAAAGGTTCAGTTATGGATGTAGCGGTAGACATTAGAAAAAACTCACCAACCTACGGAGAACACATGACTGTTTATCTAAGTGGTGATAATAAAAAAATGTTTTGGATACCACCAGGTTTTGCACATGGGTTTGTTACACTAGAAGATAATACAATATTTTCTTATAAATGTACAAATATATATAATAAAGAATCAGAAATAACTTTAATGTGGAATGATGAAGATTTAAAGGTTGACTGGTGTACAGCTCTTGAAGTAAGGGTGTCAGAAAAAGATGAACAGGGAATAAACTTTAAAAAATTTAAAACAAAATTTTAATGGACAAAAAAACAAAAGAACGTATAATGTACTTAGAGCAACAAATAGCTGCGGGTAATAGAATAGATGGGTATTCACTAGAAGGACACAAAAAAGAATTAAAAAAATTAAAAGAAAATAAAGACCCAAGAAAGTGTGGGTGTGGAAAAACTAACGACCCTGATGGAAATTGTGATGGGTCACATAATCAATAATAAAAATGACATTACTTGAATTTAAAGAAATATTAACACAACACAAAGATTCACCAAACCCTATATTATTTAATTTAGATAATGGTGGACTTGTACCACCTTATTTTCATATAACTGAAATGGGTTTAAAAACAAAACATTTTGTAGATTGTGGTGGAACACTAAGAAGTGAACAAAACGTAACATTCCAAATCTGGACAGCAGATGACTTTAATCACAGAATAACACCCACAAAACTTTTAAGTATTATAGATAGTGCTCTAACACTACCATACTTCCAAAAACTTAATGGTGATATAGAAATGGAATACCAGAATCAAACTATAGGTTTGTACGGTGTAGAACACATCGGTATGTTATCGTTTAACCTAACACCAAAGAAAACTAACTGTCTTGCCCCAGATAAGTGTGGGATTCCACCCAAAACTCAAACCACCACGAAACAATGTGGACCATCCTGTTGTTAAATATAAAATACAAAGATAATGAGACCATCAAAATTAGAGTATAAAATCGTCAAACTTTTTCACACACATACTAAAATTTTAAATAACCTACATAATCAGTATATTAAACATGTATGTGAAAATGGTGGTGATATTTTAGAAATAGGTTTCGGTGGTGGAGTAACTGCAGATATGATACAAAACTATAATATTAAAACACACACTATTATAGAAAGAGACGATTATTTTTTTGAAAAACTATGGGAATGGTCTGTAGATAAACCTAATGTAAAAGTAATTCATGGTGATTGGGTTAACGACATCCCTAAGAATAAAAAATACGATGGGGTATTTTTCGATTTATGGAATGATTCAGAAGACTACGCTAGACAAAAAAAATTATGTGACCTACTAGACCACCACACCAAACCAGGGACTGTTTTCTTATGTGCTACAGAAAAAGCTTTTAATAAAAGTTTATATATAGAAAAAGGTCATGATTACCAAGAAATAAAAACAACACAACCGAAACTAAAATGGTATCAGATACTCTCACACATCATTAGAAAACATAGCATAGAAAACGGAAAAATTATACAATACCTAGACTTAATACCTAAAGTGATATATAAAGGATGAAGACAAAGATAATAAACCTATTCGGTGGTCCAGGTATAGGAAAATCAACCCAAGCCGCCGGTCTATACTATCTTATGAAACGTAATGGTATGTCAGTAGAACTCACATCAGAGTTTCCTAAGGTCATAGCGTGGGAAAAGAATCATAGTGCAATTAGAGACCAACTATACATTACAGCCAATCAACACAGGAACATCTCAAGACTATACGGACAGGTAGAATACATCATTATAGATAGTCCCATCATTTTCGGTCTGGTATACAAAGGGAAGTACGGAGAAGGTTACCCAGAGAACTTATACGAGGATAGTTTCGACAAGTTTATCATAGACATGTTTAAGAAGTATGATAATATAAACATACTATTGCATCGGAACGATGCCGGTTTCCAAAAAGACGGTAGATTCCAGGATTTAGAAGAGTCAAAGAGAGTAGATAAAGAACTTAAAGAACTTATGGTTAGTAATGACATAGAGTTTCATGAATATAAGGTAGATTATAACACAGTTAATGCTATGTACAGAGACCTATTCCGGTCAAATAATTAGGCCAAGTCAGGAAAATTTCGTATCTTTATAGTACAAAGAAAGAGAGATATTAACCTATAAAACCCTAAGATTATGACTAACACACAAACCTTCCCTACTCGTAAACAAATCGCTATAGCTATCAGTAAAGGTATCATGTCATCTCACGAGGGTATTATCCTTAGAGCTAAGATAACAAGAAGAGAGAAGGAAGTTATCAAAATCCAAGAAGAAAAGAATACTATAAATAAAACAAAAGAACTATACACAGAATTACTTCCTATGGTTAATGATAACTTAAGATATCTAAAGTCTTGTCTGGATTTAACTGAGGCACACATCACGTGGGGTACTAAGAATGTAAAGAAGAAATATTCTGTTATAAAGGTAAACATCCTCAATAAGATTAAAGAACAACTTATAGATAAAAGAAACTATACAAGGTTCTTAAGTATATAAGGAATATCATCTGTAAATCCTCATGTTTATTCCCCCCTACACTTCGTTCCAGGGTTAATCGTTCGGTCCACTACGTTACCCTCACTTAAACATTCAGATTCCCATATAATATTCCATTAATAAGGGACCATTTAAATGACACTATATGGATATACATATAATACTCACATTTACCCTACAATTATATCTAATTACGTATAAATGAGTATAAGTTTAATATCCATTCCTAATCACCCATGTATATAGGTTTATAATTTAACCCCTGCAAGGGGTTGCAGATAAAAACACTATAAATGTATGGGTGTGTAGACGGTCATAACTTATATGGTCCCATAATTAAGGGACTGTCTATATGACACATTTAATTATGCTACATAAACCCAGAATATAATGACACCATTCGGTGTCTGTTGAAGGGTTTAATCTTGTCTCCCCGACTCCTTATATTACTAAGAAAAGATAGTCCTTTAAAACGAATATATGGTATACTGAGGACTATTTTAGAGTCCTTAGACAACCTCTAAATTAACGTGTTCCCCTATCTACCCTATCTATCGTATACCATTTACCACTTTTATCCACTAATTACCACTCTATTACATTCCTATAATTACCGATAGGGGCTTCCTGTACGGTGCTTTTCACTATTTACACTATAAATGGTTTGTTTAAGTATGCTTCAAAAGCCGTCAAAGGGTCTGTGTCGTCCGCGACCCCTGACTGACATACTGACATAATCAAGTAAATCGACCTAAAGTTATTAACAAAATTCCCCCTGACACATTGTCACACGGGATTCTAAACGGGATTAGCGATGGACCATAACCGGGGTTTATGTACCACTTATTAACATTGTCATATAGTCAGGTAAATAATTAGGCCATGTCAAATAAAAGTTGTACCTTTAGGTTGTGGGAGGGCGGGTCTTACAGTAACAAGAACAAACGCTTATCAAGTCTAATTCTAAATAAGTCCCACCAAAAAGGAAAACCCCCTACAGAATTACCGTAGAGGGAATTATTATAAAGGGCTCATGGCCTCGGATAGTTACATTCCTGGTGTAGGTACTAACTTAATAGTTCCAATCTTAAGGTCACCAGAGATACCAACATGTTTAAGGAAGTTACGTAGTTCATCAGATGTACGTTCATTATTGTAACCACTATCATTCAATAAAGCATATCTTACTTGTCGTCTTGGTTCTCTAGGGTTATACCTTAAACAGTAAGACCATTCACCATACTCACTAACAGCATCTCGTACCATAGGGTTATATCTTCTGTCAATATTGTTTTCTGGGTTAGTCCTATAGTCCTTAGGAGTTTTTTTCTTTTTAACCAGGTGAGTGGTGTATGCGGAACAAACAAGATTAATTACTTTACTGGACCATTGTCTATTAGATATTGTAGGGTCATCATTACCATACTCCATCTTAATATTGGTTATACGGTACTGATAGGTTGTAGTCTTAGTACCCCAGTTCGTTACTGTGCTACTGAACCTTTTGTCCCTGATAAGTTTCTTAAGTTGTTTGTTCCCTATGTTTTTCATACTACAAAGATAAGGAATTAATATAGAGTGGCCAAATAAATATAGTAAAATAATTTCATACTATCCACTCCCATTCCTTATTTAGAATCATTCTAAAAACACAAGATAATAATAACCTAAAAATAAATGGGGGTACCCCTATGAATAATATCCCTAGGAGGTAGGGAGGGGATGTATATATAATACCCAATTTACCCCCCTATAAAACACCCCCTGCTTTAGCCCCCTAAATATGGGGGGGCTCCCCCCTGTCCGTATCCCCTCTTACTTATGGGTTTTAGCGGCCGTATAAAGGGGGTCAGAGCCTTCCCCGAAGTATTAGCGTTTTTTTAATTTAGCTGCTATACCCCTCTAAAAAATTTATAGAAAAATTTTAGGAAAATTGAGCTATACCTTAAAGAAATTATTCTTATCTTTACCCTATGGTAAACTAGGTTTTGGAATGTATAGAGTTTGCGGAGCGAATGGACTACTAAACAACTGACGAGTATGAGGTTCGATTCCTCACTAGTTACAAAAAATTTTAATATGAAAGAAAAACTAACAGTGAAGGAAGCTCTTCACAATTTAAAGAAGATATTTGAAGGTGTTGATGATTGTTGTGAAGCATCCATGGATAAACCATGTGTATTGGAACACTTACAAATTATTGAAAAGTATCTTAAACAAGTGGATGAAAAAGAAAACCCAGTAGACTTAAATGACCCTATTGGAGGGTATTATTAAACCTATATAGAAACTCCCTATGTTTACTATGGGGATTTCATTATTCTTTTTTTTGCTGTTTATAATATTAATACCCCCCGTGTACCCGATATAGGGGATTTATAGATAGAACCCTCCAACACACCGAAGGTGACCCGATTAGGGAATTTATTCGGTTCATAATTTTGTAGCTTGTTATTTTTTTACTATATTTATTACTATGAAAACAATGGATATAATATTCAACGATGAGGACTACTATGATGAATTACTTGCGGACATTGATGAATGGTGTGAGAAACATGACTTTCCTACAGATAAGGTTATCCTTAGTGCGGTGGAGGATAATGTTGACGACATTAAGTATTTTGTTATTACCGTTAATCAAACTCTTTTTAGTTATTTAATGTGGAAGGAATATGATAGGCCCCTACGTTATGGTCCTGAGGGTTGGAACCGATATATTGAATCTAACTATAACTGTGAGATAGCTTAACCATTCTTTAGCGCCACTTGCCCCGACCGAACCCGACCCGACTTCGTCGGACCGGCGGAACCGGGACCCGTCCCTTTTTAACCACCCGTTTTATACAGTCACTTATATTTATAATAAAAGAATATTATGGATATATTAAGATATGAGATTTATATTGGTAATGAATTCTTAAGGGAAGAAACGGGAATCATGGACGCACCCGTTAGTGGGTCGGAATTAGTTTTAACATTTGGCTTAGATACTTTTGCAAGAATAACAGCAGGTGGACCTTGTATTTGTAGACAGTATCAGACTGGTTCTGATGGAATTAGTACATGTGTAAAATGGAGTCCTGCTGGATGTGGTGATGCCCCATTTAAGGTTAGAGATGGTGAAAAGGCAATACCACCCACCGCTTTAACAATTTTAGATTTAAATAAAAAAGGGTTTTTTAGTTTACCGATGGACAGTACACAAAAAACAATAGAAACACAGATAAATACCGCTATAGAAAGATTGGTGCCCCCATCAATTCCAGGAGGTACAGATAAAAAATTAAAATGTAAAAACTGTGGTGGTGGAGGAGGACTCTGCGTACTGGGTGGGTGTTTTACCTTAAAAGGTTTCCCACCTACTAAAGGTTCTTTAACTTGGACCTTTTAATACACACCACTTATATTCACTATTAATGAAAGATTTAACTAATAAACACTATTTATAATAAAAGAAAATTATGGCAACATATTGGGATGATATAAAAACCATTTTACCTAATGGAGATGAGGTGGCATACGTCTTTCAGGGAAATCTAAATCAGGGAGGGCAATGTGGGCCTAACCAGATGAATATAACGAACCAGTGTACATACCTGGGTGGTGTAGCATCATATACACCCACAGCACCTGATGGTAATTCATGGGGTCCGGGTCAACCTATGGAAGGGTTGTTTCCTAATGTTGGTGAATACGTAAGTGTAAATATTTTACTCGTTGGTGGTGCTCAATACACAATATGTTATAAATGCATAGAAATAATAGAGAAGGCTACTTTCTTAACTGGAACATGTACTTCTTGTTATAATGACGGTTATGGTGGAAATTGTTCCGATGCTTTTATAACAGTACCCCCTTACCCTGGAGACGGAAACGGTTGTAGGTTTGATAACTCAATAAATCCTCAGGGAATAGTAGTAGGTTATTTTAATGGGTTAGGTCCAGGAGCTAGTTCAACATTTACAAGTTATATCTCACCAGACTGTTCAGATTGTACAACATATAGTACAGGTCCACCTCCACCACAAAGTACACTTAACTTTTTACAAAATTGTTGTGACCCTAGTGAACAATATCAATTTTCACCAACTAGTGGAATATATAACCAGTTAGTAAATATAATGGGAGCTGTTGACACTAACGCTTTTAGAGCTGATTTATATATTGGTGGTGCACAAACAGGTCAGAAATGTTGGAGGATAGGTACTCATTTACAACCACAATTAATACCATTTGCTTACGGTACTACGTTTCAAAATACGTATCAAGCAATTTTTCCAAACTGTCAACAACTTCAAAATTATGTGCAGAATGACCCAACTACAGATAATTGTTGTGGTACACCACAGACTGAATGGTGTTGTCTGACAGGTGTTGCTGGACCACCAACAACCTGTACTCAGGTAGCTCTTGGAACTTGTAATCCGTCTTTGCCTAATTACTCAGCAGGACCATTCCAAACCCAACAACTTTGTTTAGCTGCCGGGTGTGCTACAGTATCAGACCCACCTTATGAGTGTGACCTACCAGTAGCAGCATTAATAAATTTACAAGCTAAAGTTAAAGGATTTAGTGATAGAAGAACACAAGCATTAAGTGAACCAAAAGCTGACCGAGCAAGAGAGACAGCATTTAAAAACACTGGCACATCTACAATTAGTCCAGGAACAACAATAAAATCAGACTCTGGTGGTGGGAATACTGACACAAGAGGTAACCAAGACCAAACAGACAATAGTGAATCTAGTCGTAGAGGTGGAGAAAGACCAGCTCCTTATGTTGGTGGTGGTTATTAAAACAATAAAATAAAAAATTATGAAAAATAGATTTAACTTAAACGAAGAAGAAAAGAATAGGATTAAAAACCTACACAACATAAATGTGGACAAAGAACAGTCTAAAAAAATAAACATAACTGAAGATGATTCAATCCTTGACGATGCAATGAACATAGTAAATGAAAAAACAATGTTAGAAAAGGTTGAATTATTCAGACAGATGGTATCGGAGATAGCTATAGATAGATATGAACAAAATGAATTTGCTGATATAGTACGAGAAATTTCTCTTGAGGTATTTAGTAGAGAGGATATAGATACTCTAAGAAATTTGGAGTCTTCCTAAAAAATAATAATATGAAAAATAGATTTAACTTAAACGAAGAAGAAAAAAAACACATTAGAGGTTTGCATAATATTAATGAACAAGTAACAAGGACCCCAAATCCACCAGTTACAGCTTGGAAGAAAACTGGAGGTCTTGCCTACAACTCAGAGTTGGTTGAGTCTGATGAAATATTTGAAATTTTAGAAAAATTATTAGGTGAGTCACAGAGATTATCTAGGTATGTAAAGAACCGTAGTAAGGGAAAGGATAATTGGAGTGATAAGGATTTAGTTAACATACAAGAAAATATAAACACTGAAATAAATAATTTACTTAAGAAATAATATGAAAAATAGATTTAACTTAAACGAAGAAGAAAAAAAACATATTAGAGGTTTACATAATATTAACGAACAAGTAGTCGGATACGGTGAACAAGGTTTGGATGAAGATGCTGGTATGGACACACCTGGTGGAAATCCTGAACATTTTTATGGTGATGGTTCCTTAGATAAACTTAGAAAGTTCACTAACTCACAAGATGATATGGAAATGTCTAAAGAAGATATCGTTAATGAACTTATAGGGATTTATTCTTATTCACAAGATGGAGCAACTGATTTGGTTAATACTGCTTTGGAAACATTAATAACTAATCTTGGTGGTTTTAAAGAATAGTTAATTATGGGTCATAAAGTCTTTATTAGGCACACATATATATACAAATGTTCGAATAAGAAGTGTGAACAAGAGTGGAAAGTTAATGAAGCTGATAAGTTAGAAACGTTACACTGTCCACATTGTGGGAAAAAAGATAGTGTAGAATATGTAATGGTTGACCAAAGAAACAAATACAATAGAAAATGGGAATAGATAAATGGGATGACGACGAATGGTTTCCAGACCAATCACTATAAATTATTTATTGGTCCATTTTTTAAGGTCGAAATCACTAGGCCAACCAAGTAATTTTTTACAATCTTTACAGACCCACCGAACACCCTCACCAATATCAATAAACTTTATTTCTTTTTTTGAGTGGCAACAACTATCCTGTATCTTTGCCAACTCTCTTTGACATTCGGATATCTTGTTTATTAGTTTATCAGCTTCTCCCATAACCTTAACGGTCTTTAGTTAAATCTCTATAAGCACATATCACACAAATTAGTAAATACCAAAATACCCACCAACCCCAGTGTACAGTTAGTCAATAATCCATTCTAACTTTTAATTTTTTTATAATTTCTCCAATCCAACCAAAAACCAGCAATAACTGATAAATGCATAATTAAAGATAAACCAAACTCCAACCAATCATTATAAGTTGTTAAGTGTAAATGTACGTGTCCAACAATCCAAAAAGGTATAGCGAACTGTTGACTATACCAAATTAAACTAAACACTATAAATTTTTTCACTTATTATATCTTTTATTTGAAAATAATCCAAAAGATAATCTATCCATTCTGTATGATAGAAAAATACCTTTCATTAGTAGATACTTGATTTTATTCATAATTTGTAATTTCATTTAATTATATATAACTATCCTTCAAAAATCAATAATATTGTTTATATTTGTAGTGTCCTTGAGACATAAACAATTTAAAACAAAAATATCATGGAAACAATTTTAACAGTTTTAATTACGCTTGGGGTCGTATCTTTAATAGGTACGGTTTGGGGGGTAATAAGGTTGAACAGAAGGGTCGATGACTTGGAGGTTGCAAGAATGGATATTGATGATGAACTTATAAAACTTAGAAAAGAACTGGAGAGCGATATTGAGCATCTTGACAGAGAAATGAGTAGAGATAAAGATAATCACAATAGAAATTTGGATAGAAGATTAGATACGGTATGGACGGAAATACACAAAATAATCGACATGTCACCTATCCCAAATAAAAAATCCTAAACTATAAAAGAGTCCTCCGGGACTCTTTTTATTTTATCTAATATTTATGAATATGGGAAGACTAACAAAACTTAAAAAAGAAAACATTAAAAAAGCTAATGAGATTTTAGACTCTGGTCACAAACAAAAATATCCAGCACCTAAAACCACACCACTACAACCATCAGCTAATGTAACAAATAACTCAAAATCATTTGTAAATAAAATGAATGGTTTAACGGAAAGTGTTATTAATGAAGCACCAGAAAAAGATACTTATTGGATGATAACAAAGGCTAATAGAGATAACCTAATTAAAATGGGTGGTACCGCAGAAGAAATAGGAAAGTCAGCAACAAACAATTTTAAAAAATACTGTAAATAAAATTACTAGTTTTTATTTTTATGTCTATTTTTCCTACTTTGTTTTTTACGTTTATGTGTAGAAATCTTAGATGGTTTTTTCTTTTTTGCTCCCATAACAATAACCTAAGACAATTTAGACTTTTTAGCCCAATCCTCCTTTTCTAATTTAACACCATATAAATAATATTCCGATATATCTTGTTGTTTATTTATAATAGCTGGTCCTTTATTATTGTGTGTTTTTAAAACACCTTTACATTCCATTGCGTATGTGTGGGTCCTAGACCCATCCGATTCTTCCTTAATAAATTCTCTTATTTCGTATCCTGTCATAGTTATTGTTTTTAGTACTACAAATATAGTAATAATAAAACAAATCGTCAATAAATGTTTAACTGGTTTGGAAAGTATTTATATAAAAAACCTATTATGAAAAATAATTCATTTATATTATTAAAAGAAGAAAAAGAAAGAATAAAAAAACTTTATGAAGCAACTACTGCTGCAGCATCAGGTTCGTATAACCAACCAATGGGGTTTTCCGCACCAGGATTAGGTGGTGATGTAGAAGTTATAGATATGGAAAATACCTTTATAGATGGTGACAATATTGAGGATGGTTCAGTAGAAATAAATTTAGATATTGAAGATATTACAAATCTACTTAGTGTTGATGAAAACAAAGATAAAGAAAGAATGAGACAATTACATAGAACTAACTCTGTGGTTGAAGAACAAGTTAGTGATGTGGAAATTTCACCAGAATGTTTAGTGTGTGGGACCAAATCTCTAAAGGGGGAAAGAACAACACCTTTTGGGGGTATGGGTAACTACGATTATACTGATGAAGCTGAGGAAATATTATCTGCTATTATTAAAGGTATGGGTGGAAAAGAACCAAGTGTGGATGATATCGCGTCCATCTTAATGAAACTAATCAGAATCCAACCTACCGATATTGGTTTTATTGCTTATAATTTATATGAAAATGGGTGTTTAGACAAATGTTTAAATACCAAATTAGGAAGTGTAGAATTAGGGGACCTTGGGGCAGAACCTGAAGGTTACATCGCAGGTTAAAAAATATAACATGTACAACTTTAACAACACAATGAGAATTTATAAGGACTCTAATCGTAGAGCTTTTGCTAGATTCATGATTGACCTCTTACAATCGGTTTACGAACCATTAAATAGATGGACAAAAATTGAGACGGAGGCTTGTAAAACTTATAGAGCGGGTGTTGTAGACTATGATGGTGATGAAATTAGTTGGTCACCCCTAAATAAAGTAGATGCCCACATATTTGTATTGGGATTAATGCTTAATGAATTTGAAAAAGAAGGTTTAGAACCAGTAAAAAATGGTAAATTAGACATGACGGTTTTTTCTGAGATGGCCAATACTATAAAAAACGACTTTTTAAATGAAAATGGTAAATTTTATGGTGAAGTTTTAAAATTAATAGAAAGAAGTTCTGGACCTGGAGATAAAAATGAAGAAGATGCGTTAGAATATTTAAAAAATATTGAAACCAGACCTGGAAAATGGTTAAAAATGTGTCCTGGGGATGAAAGAGACGTGTTTGGCGGTATAGACTTAATTAAAATTAATGACGACGGGTCTGAAATGACCTTCCAAGTCAAACCATTTACTCAAGTAACTAAAGATAATGGTTATGTAACTGTTAGTGGTATTGGAAACTCTAAAGATTATAAGGTAGATTTTTTAGTTTTGGTTGGACAAGGTCAAAACAGAGGAAATTTTCTGTTAATTGACAATAAAGGACCAATAAAAAGTGGGTATGGGACCTATTCTTTCCCAGAAACCCTATTAAAACGAGATTCTGGTAATATAGTAGAAAATTTTAACATATTTAGGGAAATTTTTGTATTATAATCAAAAATGAAAGACTTGATTCGACATATACTAAAGGAAGAACTCCTAAAAGAAGAAAAAGTAGTAAATTTTAATAACCCAAACAACAATTTTGTTGTTATAGCGGGAGGACCAGGTGCAGGAAAGAGTTTTATCACTAAAAATCTAGTAAATTTAGATAATGTTAAGAATTTTAATGTTGACCAGGTTAGAGTTATGACAGCAAAAAAATTATGGGGTGATGATTGGGAGAAAAATATTTCCACACCAGAAGGATACCAAAAAATACTGGATATGACTTTTACAACTTCTGACCCACGTAATAAAACAGTTAAATTCCTTAAAAGTTTCTTGGAGTACGAAAGAAATCAATCAGTAAATGTTGTTTATGATGCTGGGGGTGGCCAAGAGCAGGTAATGAGAGATGTTCACAAGTTAGCTAAAGATAATGGGTTTGACACAACACTTGTTTATGTTAGAACACCACTAGAGTTAGCTCAAATGAGAAACGATGATAGACCAAGAAGTCTACCAAACGACATGGTGGCACAATACCACCAAAAAGTTAAAGATAATATGAGAAATATGATTCCCATTTTTGATAATGTATGGACTGTTGATAATAAAGAACTTATTGATTTGTCAGATAGGCCATCAGACAACATAGAAAAAATCAAATGAAACCATTAATACGTAGAATTTTAAGAGAACAAACAGACCCCACATTTGGTGATAAGGTTTGGGACGCTGTTAAGGATGTTGGTAAATTTGTATTAAAGAACAATGGTCTTTCTTGGTTAATTAGGCAAGTGGTTGGTACTACCCCAACTAAAGCTAGATTAATATTTCCGAAGGAGGGTTGGGAAACTATGGCTGTTAAAATTTTAGAACAAATAGGGGTTGTTAGTGGAACCTATGAGACTCTAGATGAAGCAAATAACTTTTTTAAAGATTTAAAACAAAATGGTATTATATTGGAAGAACTATTAATAGGTTCTCACGGTATGCCGGGTACTTTACTAAGTACACAAAAAGGAGGAAGAAAAGGGTATAAAGAATATTGGGATGACGAAACTCGTGAGTGGACTCAAACTGACGAAATTCTTTGGGAAACAGGGATGAGGTATTCGTTTAAAACTGACTTTTTGAAATTTGTTAAACCCGTGGTAAATTCTAATACAAAAGTTTATTTTACGGCCTGTAAGGGTGCAGAAAAACTAACAATGTTAAAAGAAGCTGCGGACTATTTAGGGTGTGAGTGTTATGCTTGTATGGGCAATAACGCTTATAGTTTTGGGTGTAAAGGTAGTAATTGGTCTTGTAATGCAAATACCGGAGTAGAAAGTTTTGGGTTTTCTGGACAAAAAAGTGAAGATGAGAGGGAGGTCTTTACTGGGAAAGAATTAAGTGGGTATTACTCAGCTAAAGCTTACACCAACAAGGTTAATGATTTTTATGTAAAAAATAAAGTTTGTCAACAACAACCAAACGTTCCTTTTAACTGGATAACCTTATTTGGTTAAATTGGTTTTAATTAGACCATCTGATAATATAGAAAAAATAAAATGAAAAAATTTATCACCAACATACACCAACACGTTAACTTAGTACCACTAGCAGTCAACCTAATGATTGTTATACTAATATTACTGTTTGTCTAGAACGGTTTTAATTATCTCTAAATTTATTTCTGGATAATCTTGCATAACCTCAGTTACTGAATTAATGTGTTTATCTTTATCTTCCCAGAACTTTATAGATTTACAATTCTTGTACTTATTTAAAATTTTCCTAACGCGATTTCCTTTATTACGGTCATCACCATCAATTAAATAGTAATCTTCGAATATGTAACCTAAATTATTAAGTAGGGTATTTAAAGAATCTTTAACCTCAACAATCCTATTAGACAGAATTAGGAACAACCCATCAGGGTCATAATCTAAAGCTTTAAGATAATCTTGTTTAGTTCTTTCTATTAATTTAAAATTTAGTTCTGGGTCTAGACTTTCTTTCTGGTCTAAGTATTCTATGGTTTCTTGGTAGGGTAACTTCACAATTGTATTGTCAAAGTCAAATAGGTATATATTCATACAACAAAGATACGATTTTTTTTTAGAGTAATCTATTAATCTTAACTTTAATTTTTTTGAATGGAGTAGGTATTTATTTAATATGAAGAATCTATTTGAAATATCCCCTGAAGAAAATAATAGGATTAAGACCCTACATGAAAATTATAAAATTGTTCATGGTACCACTAGTTTATTAAATGAACAAGCAACAGATAGAACACTTAAAGGAGTTTTATTGGATAGTGGAAATAAGGAACCAATAACCGGAGCTAATATATATGTAACCAAAGACACTAAAAAAGGAACAACTTCAGATTCACAAGGTAAGTTTGAATTAAAGGGTATAAAACCTGGAGAATCTGTAACTATAAGTTTTATAGGTTATAAAACAAACATAATTAATAATACTACAATCGACACTAAAACTGGTGTTGCTACTGAGTATTTCTTAGAAATGGGAAATGAGGTAGGTGAGGTTGAGGTAAAAGCAGAAAGAGAAAAATTTGCTGGGTGCATGGACCCAAAAGCAAAAAACTACAACCCAAAAGCTTGGATTGATTGTAAAGGTAAAGAATTTAATGATGCAAAATATAGTGTTAAGGATGGTGAGTCAGAAATAGCCCTACCAACTTCAGGTGATTACGATACTTCTTGTTGTGAATATTATGAAGGGTGTTTGGATAAGGATTCAAAAAACTATTACAAAAACTCCGGTGGTAGTTTATCAGAAGACCAACTAGAAAGAAACTTTAAGTTACAAAAAGCTGAAAAAGATGGTAAAGAGATTAAAGCTTGTAAAAATTGTTGTGAAAAATATACTGAAGGTTGTAAAGACCCATCAGCACTAAACTATGACCCTAATGCTGAGAGACAATCCCAAGAAGAAAATATAGCTGTTGGATGTAAGTATCCAGCAGACCAGAGAAAAAGGGGTGAACTAATAACTAAAAATTTCCAAGAGTATTATATGGATAATTTGGTTAGTGCTGTTATAAATTTATATACTAATGAAAAAGGTAGAGATAGTAGAAATATTAAAAAATTATTTGGTAACCATAAAATAGATAATGTAGTACCTTCACCTTTAAGAACAGGTAATGGTGATTGGATTGGTTTTAGTATTCCAATACAAGCAGACACTGAAAAAATTAAAAGAATTAGAGAAAAAATTTCAGTAACTAAGAATAAAAACAAAAAACAAAAACTAGCACAGAAATTAAAAGAATTAGAAAGCTCAAAGATGGAAATTTCTGCTAGGTTTGGAAAAAATCTAAGGGACTTACTTACATTTAATAATTATAAAGAAGGTCCTGAAGTTTATATTAGGCCAAGAGGTAGTAATAAAAGAGGTAAAAGGGTCTATGTTGGACCAAAAGCGTTTAACCAAAAAGCACTTACAAAATTAGTATCTTTCTTACAAGCTTTAAACAAACAACGTGATTTGGTACCAAAGACCACTTCGGATTTCGAAGAGTAAAAGAAACATATTATTTTATTTATCGTATACTAATAAGAGACAAAACTAATAAAACATTTAACCCAATAAAGTTTGTACATTTAAAAAAATTTTATTATCTTTGTAGTATAATTTAACCCATCGTCTAACTAAATAAAAAATAAAATTATGAAAAAATTCCTCTTACCACTTCTTACTGTTCTAGTTATCTTTACTTCATGTGAAAAAGAAGATGACATCTTCACACCAGTAACACCACCAAACACAAATACTAATATGAACAATACTGATACTATAACTATTAACAATACAGACACAACTACAAATAATAATATTGTTACGGTTTTACCACCATCACAAACATTACCACTTGAATTGGTTAGTGTTAGAGGTGATGGTTACGATGTGACTAGAGCAGAGTTTGAAATTAATTGTTCTGAACAAACTACATTACCAGCAGATATCTCATATTCTTTTGTGAGTACAGATTACTTATCACCAGTCCAAGCAGAGAAAAAATACGGTAATGGATACATATGTCTTTATACTGGTTATGATAGTCCAAGTTTTGATGGAGGACCTGGTGTCCTAGGTAGATTCGCTACAACAACCTACCCAAGGAATAGTAACCACTGGCCAACACACACTGTAACTGGAGGAGAAGAAATGATGTTAAATTTTATATTGTCATATAATTACACACCTGGTATTTTAACATTAGATTTAGCTTCGTATGCATGTGGTGGTGACGTAGCGTACTGGACAGTAGACTTAGTAGTTACAGAATACAGTGATGGTACAATTGAACTATCAATTGACCAAGGACCAAACACAACTATGGATGGTCAAATTACTTGGGACTCACACTTAAAACTTACCTTACAGAAGAACTTCTAAAAGTTTAAAAAAATTATAGTCGGTTAATATATCCCAAATCAAAAGTTTGGGATATTTATTTATAACATGTTACGCACCCTGTGCGTTTATTTATAAATAAAATGAAATATATTAATTAATTTATGGCCAATTATAATTGCACCCAACTGGGCTGTGTCCAAGACCCAACGGGAAACTACCCAAACCTACAATCCTGCCAATCCGCTTGTATCGGATGGGGATGTCCACCACAACTAACAACTAACACAGACATACTTTTTGTTTACGATAATTCCGGTTCTTACAGTGTAAGTACTGGGATGGATTTAGTGTTTAAGGCAACAACAGCGTGGACCGAAACTTTAGCACAAGCAGGTTGGGTTGGTACAGCTAGACATACGTTTGGTAGTTATACTTCAAGGTTAAATAATGTGTATTATAATGATGATGGTTTATTTACAACTATTAATCAATTAGGTGGAGGTTCAGGTCCTGAAACTTGGTTATCGTGGGGAGCAGTACCATACTTTTTAAACCCAGGAACTCCTTTTGCCCCATCTGCTACTTGGGGGATATCATCCACAGACCTACAACAATATTGGTTTAAATATGACCAATATAAACCTACAGTTAATCTCAATAATCAATCTCTTAATACTGGTATGACAATACCTACTAATGATGTATTGGTGGTTTCTTTTTGTCACGAAAGTAATAACTACGGAACTTCTAGTAGTGGGCCAGAGCCAAGTCAACATTTTAAAGTACACTATTCTTTGTGGGACCACGTTTGGCAAAATAGAACTACAAACTTTACACCTAAAGGTTTTTTAATGCCACTACTTACTAATACTCAGTCTGACCAGCAAACTCTAGCGAATACAGTATACCAAGTAGCCTTACAAGGATTGATGTCTATATATAACGGTAACCAAGATGATGTAACCAATGGTGGTACTGGTACTATTGACGGGACTTGGATATTAACACCATCAGGCTCATCAATTCCAAATTCATTTGTAACCTGTGATATACCTTCTATCACACCAGACGGTTCACCAAACCCAACTGGTGGACCAAATCCTTATACAAACCCACTTGCTGGGTGTCTTACAGTACCAGGAGGTCTGGGGACCACAAATCCTTGTATCTACGAACCAGGAAATAATTCAAATGGATATGCTGACAGAGTACTTTGTCCGGGGTCGGTCAACAAAACCCAAATGTATACCAAATTAACAATATCTAACCCATATTGGTTAGGTGGACAACCACAATGGGGTGGTTTAGAAGATAAAGGATGGGGAGCAAAGGTTGATAGTATGGTTTCTATCTCCCAAACTACTTTAAGTAACACACTTAGTAGTTTTATTGGTACTGTAGCTACACCAGCAACAGTATGTATTTCAGCAGAAACTTTATATTCACCTCTTTCCAATTTTCCTTTTCCAGATTTATCATCTTGTAATAATATGTGTTTCCCATTACTAGACCCATGGTATTGTGATGGTCTGGGAACACCTTGTTACCAAGACCCATTAGGAACATTTACTTTCGGTGCTGGTGGAATATACACAACATCTCAAGACGCTTATACCGCATGTACTGCTCAATGTAATACAATTTCCGGGTGGAGTTGTAATGGGTACGGTTGTTTTCAGGAATCAGGAGATACTCAGTTCGATTCTTTATCAGCATGTACAGCAGACTGTCAATCTTATTCATGTACAACAAATGGTTGTTACGGTCCTTTCGAAGGAACGGGAGAAACGGGAACTTATTTAGAAATGTCCTCATGTACCGCAACATGTTATCACTTTGAATGTGTAACATCTAGTTACGCGGCATCAATTTTACCAAACATATACGACACGGGAAATACAGGCACAAATGGTTGTGTACAACTTTCCGGTAGTGTGGGTACAAGTCCTAATATATTAGGGTTTAATGAATACTCCACATTATCTGCTTGTACTGGTTCTTGTATTAGTTGGGGGTGTTGTGAACCTTTAGGTATTACCGATAATAGTGTGATGTATGTGTACTATGATATTACATCTATGGATGCCACACAGACAGAAAATGCTATTAAAGGTATTATCGATTGGACAGAAACCCATACGGAATTTACGGGTGAAGTTCATCATATATTAATATGGTCAGAAAGGTGGTTAGCCTACCCAAGTATAGCGTACACAGGAAAAATTAGAAGGTTTGGTGACCAAGGTTCTTTTAGTTCCTTTCCAAGTGGAACACCAGGGTCCATATCGTATGGTCCAGGTGCAAATTTTGCTACAACTACTTATAGTCACAGTAGTGGTTATTGGACTAGTTCTAACTCACCAGCAAACGTACTGGCATCAGTATACAACGTAACTAGTGGTATAGCAGAATGGACATCACCAGGACAATATACGGGATTAGCAACCCATACTGTTTATGATAGTTTTACTCCAGGTACAAATCTTGGGACATATCGTTCACAAGCTGCAGGATATTACACTCAAGGTTATGATAACCTACCAATATCCTTACCAACCGACGATGTTATAAATGTAATATTCCAAGACGAATCTTACAGTATGTACCACCCTAATTCAGTTTCGTGGGGTACATATCCAGTAACTTATTACAAGAGTGACCACGCTACATACTTCACATCATATGATAGTGTAACGGCAACCACCCTAAACAACAATCAAGGTGGGACCGTAAGAAGTTTCCTATACCCAACAAAAAAAGCCGGTGGAGGTAATGGTCAATCAGAGGGGTTTGCGTTACATTCTATAGCTGCTATAAGTAGTGGTGACAAAAGTACTCCAGATGGTAGTTGGCAAACAACAACTTACCCACTTAACAACCAAAATAACGGTTTCGTTCCACCATACACTCACGCAGAGTGTGAATTCGATTTGAGTCTACTAACAACAACTAATCCTTATTGGACAGGTACCGCACCAACTTGGGGAGGGCTAGACCAATTCGGATGGTTTATAAACTTTAGATTTGATACATATTCACAAGCAGTCTTTGAAACTGATTTAACAACTTTTTTATCAGCAACAACAATATCTTGTGATACTTTCTGTTCATCCGCAACTACAGCACCAACGTTAAGTTTCCCATATACTTCACAAACAGAGTGTAACCCACAATGTGTTGATTATAATTGTGGTGATAATGGATGTTATACCGCAGCAACAGGGGAATACAGTTCTCTATCTGCTTGTACAGCCTCTTGTTATTCTTATTCATGTACAACAACAGGTTGTGCCGACCATAACCCACCAACAGGGACAACATTCCCGTACGTCTCAACAGATGGGGCAAGTTATTATTCTTATTATGGTAGTGGTGGGACATTTAGTAGTAATACTGATTGTCAATTAGTATGTAATAGTTGGGAATGTGGTCAAGGTGGTTGTTATCTCCAAGTAGGTGGTACTGGAGGAACTTATAGTAGTGAAACACATTGTCAGATTAATTGTTCCGGTTATAATTGTGATAACCAATACGGATGTATTCCGGAGATTGGTGATGATGCTCAATACCCAACACTAATAGATTGCCAAACAGGTTGTACTCATTATGAATGTAACGTATTACTAGGTTGTATAGAAGTAACTGGACAAACAACAGGTTCAATATATGAATTTCAAACTCAAACAGCATGTACACAATATTGTGCATCATTTAACTGTGGAGTAAACGGATGTTACGAATTAAGTAATTTATCAGGAACATTCCAAGACATAAACCAACTACCAATAGTATCATCGGCAGCTTGTACGGCATCTTGTATATCTTACAATTGTCTTGTATCAGGTTGTAGTGAAGTAACTGGTACTGGTGGTACATATACCACATCCGCAAACTGTGACACAGCATGTATATCTTATTCATGTGGTACAGAAAATCAAGGTGGTTGTGGAGTGTGGAACATACCAAACTACGGAACCGGAGGAACATTCACTAATACAACAGCATGTACAGAAAATTGTATATCATACGAATGTGGTCCAGCAGGTCAAGGAGCTCAATGGCAAGGACACCCTACAGGATGTCTACCTCAATCATGGACAGGTGGCTCATTTAGTAGTTTAACACACTGTTTAGAAGAGGGGTACGACTACTTAAACCCAACTTTGGATTTTCAAACCATATATTCAAATAGCGGAACTTGTACTACTTGGGAATGTTCAGCAAATGGTTGTTTAGTTGTAAGTGGTACTAGTGGACAATTCAGTTCAATAGAAGCATGTACGGGTGTGTGTACTTCATATTCTTGTGGTACCGGTACAATGTCAGAAGGTGCTAAAGTACCTGGTTCTGGTGGTTGTGATATATATAACGCACCTAATTACGGAACAGGTGGTACTTTCTTCTATGAGTGGGAATGTAGTGGTGGATGTAGGTCTTGGGATTGTACTAGTACTGGTTGTACTGAAGTAAGTAATGACGTTGGTTCTGGTGGTACGTATTTAACGGCATTCGCTTGTGACACTGGATGTACTTCTTATAATTGTGGTGACACTGGATGTACATCACAAGTAGGTTCGGGTGGAACTTATTTTAATAGTACTAACCCTGATTGGGGTTCTACAGCATGTACAGCAACATGTATCTCTTATAATTGTGAGAGCTTTGGATGTTTACCGGCTCAAGCAGGTTCTGGTGGGACATTCTACAACGCTACCGCATCAGTGTCAGCATTAACCTCTTGTACAGCTTCATGTATATCTTATGAGTGTTTTACTGGTGGATGTACAGATATCCAAGGTACGGGAGTGACAGGTACGTTTACATCTATGTCATCTTGTACAGGAACTTGTATTAGTTGGGGTTGTTTAAATAACCCAGTAGAAACAGACAGTGAAATTTACGCATACTACGACACCACTTCTATGGACTTTAACGCTGTAAAAGACGCTATTGTTGGTTTAGAAGATTGGACAGCTGCAATGCAAAACTTTACAGGTAATTTATACCATACATTAGTTAATGATGAAAGATGGTTAAGTTGGGGTAGTTCTGTATATAACTCACAATTTACAGCTGGAACATCAACAATATTCCAAAACCCAACTGCGATGGCCATTCACGATTGGGCAAGTGGACTATCAATGACTAATGTTTATGATAATATGGCTCCAGGTAATTCTACTTGGTTATTCCCTGGAATTACAACAACAGGACCAGCACCAGCGGCAGCACACACTGATGATGTTTTAGTTATTACATTTATCGATGAATCAGGACCTAGTAATGGTCTAAATACAAATAATGTTTATACTTCTGACGATGCGGGTAGTGCAAATAACGCAATACCTAATTTTGCTGGTCTAACATCTAACCCATTAGACCAACCAACACCAACATGGAAAGTAGACTTTACAGCGTTCTCAGCTACCTACGCTACAGTAACTACAGCAGGTGGGTCATTAAATTGTTTCATGTACCCAACAGCATCCTTCTCACCTCAGTCACCGGATAATGAATTATTCGCGTTACATGTGGTTGCAGCTATTGATTCAGGAAATCAAGCTGTGGGTAGTCAAGGAGAAAATTGGCAAACAGGTACCGCACCACGTAGATTAACTAGTGGTGGTATATTAGGTGGTGTACCAGAGTTATGTGCAATTGCAGATTTAACAGCTTTAGAAGTAAGTAACCCTTATTTATTGAGTGTGGACGCTTACACACCAAACGTAGGTAAATTAGACACTAAAGGTTGGGGGTATAATATAAACTTCTTACAATATAATACAAATACATTTAATACTGATTTAGGTGGATACTTAAATACAATTTCGTCTAACTTAACTTTATGTGTGTCAGCAGCAACAACACCAACTAGTCAGTACCCACACTCAACCCTATCAGCATGTACTGGTGAATGTTATTCATATGAATGTACATATAATGGTTGTGTTCCATTTAATGGAACTGGTGGTACACCAACATACTACTCAACTTTAGATGATTGTCAAAGTGCTTGTACCTCATGGAATTGTACAACTACAGCTTGTACAGTACAAACAGGAACAGGTGGAACATTTACAAGTTCTGATGTGTGTATTACGGCATGTACATCTTATAATTGTGAGGATATTACAACATACACACCAAGTCAATCATGGCCATCAGCTAATGGTTGTATAGAACAAACAGGTTCTGGTGGAACATTCTACGGAGCGGCAGCTGGAAGTTCAGGAAGTTCAATATTTGGTTTTACGTCTTGTACAGAGGCGTGTCAATCATTTAATTGTCTTGTAAATTGTACGGGAGGAACAACAGGGTGTACATCTTGGCCAAATACGGCAGCTACATACACAACATTATCATCTTGTACGGCAAATTGTTCAATAGACTGGTATTGTACTGAATCATATATAGCGGACACTTGTGATAGTAAATTGGATACTAATTATGTAACGTTAGACCATTACTACCCAGCAGGTGCCAATCCAAATAGTATTCCATGGCCTGTACAGAATCATTATACTAACCAAGGAATAGGTTGGTTTGGTCAGGACGCAACCCGTCATTTAGATACATTTAGTAATTATAGGTACACAGCAGTACCAGGTTCAGTAAGTATATCTCAATTACCACCTCAAACATGTGAGTCACCAAACTTACCAAATAACATTTACATACCAACTAACCCAAGTTACATTAATGGCGATACATGGACACCAAACTCACAAGGGTACTATCAAACACTTAACTCTGTAGAGATATGGTCAGCCAGGAATACCTCTGGTACGGATACTAATGTAGGTGCTATTGCATCAGTTCCTGGACCATACTATAGTTGGAGTGAGGTAATGGCCGGTCTAATATCCTTAATACCTAATCCAGTACCTGCTTCTGTTGGATGTGGGACTAATTATGGTGCAAATGTTGCGTGGGGAGCAAATAGTTTATGGAGTGAAATTCAGATTACTTTACAAAATTGTGGAATTGCATTAAAAGAAATTAATGAATGGTGTACTTGTTATGAGGTACCATGTGATGTGTTCTGTGATGATGGTTATGTAACAATACCTAGTACTGCACAAGGACCATTTACTAGTTCAGGTGCAGCGGAGTCAGCATGTTGTACTAGTATTACATATAGTTGTGTAACAGCAACAACAATAGATAGTTGTAGTGGAAGAACAACTTTACCAAACCAATACAATTCCACAAGTGATGCTTGGGATTGGTTATCTGTTAACTTACCAAATACAAACTTAACTACCTTAGCTTATGAGTCCACGACTCCAGCAGTAAATGTAACTGGAGCTTGTTCAGGACCAAACGGAGGTGTATTATATGAAATAGCACCAGTAACATACTCATTATTAAATCCAAACGTTAGTTACAATACTTGGAACTTATTTATAAATCAAATGCAAGCTGCGGGTACAACAGGTATCTTGTCTGGTATGAGTTATTCTAATGTAAACAATTATGTTTACGCACAATCAGGACAAACTATAAAAGTTTGTGATGAAATATGTCATTGTTCAGTTATACCATGTAAGTGTATTGAACTTTATGATGGTACAGGTCAGTATACTACTTACGCAGATTGTATTAGTGGTACAACTGGATTACCAGCTTGTTGTCCTGACACAGGAACTACTTCGGCTACTTCTTGGGATTGTACTTCAGGTATAACTTTCTTACCTATTTGTGATACTAAACCATATATTGGTCACTTTAATGACCAGTTTACAACAGTTGATAACTTTAGGGTAACAAACCCGACGGGAATCTTTGGACAAAAGAAATACACTAGCACAAATAATGTGGGTAGTAATGGTGTTATCGTACCGCCAGTACCTGGAGTAGACGCACTTTTGTGGTCAGAGATAGCAGCAAATAGTAATTCAGCATACCAATGGCAATCATGTTATAAGAATGTACAAATTAATGGCCCATTCGTCATGAATTATTATTTACCTTACAAATATGTTAAGAGTATTTCTCACCCAGGTGTTACGGGTGGTTTAGAATATACTAACTGGAATGCATTCTACACAGCGGCCGCAGCATCCTTCACACTAACAACATCTTTAAATGCTTTACAAGTTTGTCAAAGTATAGATAGTCAGTATTGGGGAAGTAATATATTTGGTTGTGTGGTAGATATGGGTAAATGTTGTAACGAAGAAGATTGTTTCTGTTATGAAACATATACTACAGGTGGTACTTACTTTACTGAAACACAATGTGAGGACCCATTAAATGGTTGTTGTCCGACATATACTGGATGGACATGTGAAATGTTAGACCCAACAACAAACTCACCATTTCCAGTACCACAATATCAATTACCTTGTTATTTAGTAACTCAAGGTTCGCCGATAACACAGTACTCACAAATTCATTTTGACTCACCATTCAACATACCTTTAGGTGGTGGACAGTATGATTGTAATCAAGACATCGCAACTTGTGAGCCACCAGTTGTTGGGGACTTCTGGTCTTGTGTAACAACAGAAGTTAATACGTGTGACCCTGACGGTAGTAGTTTAGGTGAAATCACTGGAACTACTTTAGGGCCAAACATGAACGATATAGACTTTACTTATGGAACATTATTGGGAACTAATACCCAATATCCATTCTCAAGTAGTACAGACCAATTCTGGCCATTATTACAACCAACTTCTTCATCGATAGGAAGTTACTTAGGTAGTTACGGTCAAGTGGAGACAATATTAACTGATTATCATTACTATGACCCATATACACCATTATCGTCTACAACATTCCAACTAGGAAGTGTAAACGTGGTTGGTACAAGTATTGTACACCCTAACGATGGTACAGCAGTTTATCCATTACCATATACATTACCAATAGAAACTTGTATGGGGGTTAATGCAACAGGAGGAACTGGGATGCCAATCTTTAGTATTTTAAGTGTGTCACATAGAGACATTAATGGTAATATACCATACGGTTCTTGGGGTGAATTTATAGATGCATCAATCTTATTAGGATATAATGTAACAACAGCTAACACTGTAGCAGATTTCGGAGCAATGTACCCACTAACATTTGGGTGTCCTGAATCAATGATAACAACACAAAATTATGGAGCATGGTATTCAGGTTGTAATTGGACTTTCGATATGGTACCTTGTTTATGTGATGTAACTTGTTGTTGTGAAAGTGGATTTACACAAGGATATAATACAGAACCAGAATGTTTAGACCCTATTAGTGGTTGTTGTCCAACATTAAGTTCTTATACATGTACAATAAATGGTTGTATAGACCCAGGAAATGGTAGTGGAGAATATACTGGATTAACAGCATTCGCTGATTGTGAATCAGTATGTAAAGAATGGAAGTGTATTTCTAGTACAACAATTACTGACTCATGTTCAAATAAAGTTATGATGCCTTCATTAGGTCTTTTACCAGATATAAATGAATTCTCACCATCGTTCAGTACTAGTAATAGAGGGCCATTTGACGCTCTAGCTTACTTCTGTGACCCAGCAAATGGACTACAAGGAGCAACATTCGACCAATATAAATGGGATTGTGGTTCAGGATGTGGTTCTTCAGTTGATGATTGTGACGCACCATTTGGAGCTTACAAATTTATAAGTGGTGTTAGATTAATGATAAACGGTGTACCAACACCAGTACAACCAGGTATTACTGGACCTCCGGTTAATAATTGGGTAGACCTAATCAATTGGTTTAATACAAATGGAGGAGGCGGACAAGCTTTAGGTTATAATTTAACTCTAGCTATGGATTATAATGAGGTAGCTCAAGCCCTTTGGTGGGGTGGACCAACACCAACACAACCATTTCTGCGTGCGGAGTTTGTTCCTCAAGTAGGGTCTTGTATATGTAACCCAGGACCTTGTGGTTGTGTATTAACTGGTGGTACTGGACATAGTGGAACTTATCACTTAATAACAGGAGCAACACAATGTGATTGGGATTGTTGTTCAGGTGTTACTATACCAGAATGTGCTATCTTAATTACTGGACAAGAAGAAGGAGTACTTTACTACGACTTTGATACAAACTCAACAACTAAATTATTTGACACACCACCATATGAAAGATTAGATATAGCGGCAAGACAAAATAAGTTATGGGTTTACGCAGAAGCAGGAGGAGCTTATGAAATAAAAGAATACGATGTAGTATACTCACCATATTTCCAATACACATTTAATAGAGATATAGCAGTTCTTAGTTCTAATATGGGTAGAGGTTTAACACCGACAGAAGACCCTAATATATTATTAACGGCAAATGATAAAGTTTATAAAGTAGATATAACAACAACTGTTGCGACAACTGTATACCAATTTGACTTACCTAGTGGTTTAACTTGTACTGGAGACATTATGTATGATAATGTAACTGGTAACATGATTATTACTTATGGTACTGGAACGACACAATATGTTGGTAAATTTGACGCCAATGGTAATCTACTAGAAGAAAGTCATATTAATACTACAACACCAGGTATTGGAGTTAATGAAAGTATTGATAGTTTATTTAATTATGGTACTTGGACTCCAGGTGTATATCCTTTATTTAATGTTGATGGACCAATATACGGTATAACAACAGAAAGAAGGGTTATCGAGTTGTTACAAAGCCCAATATTACAATTTGCACCGGTAGAAACACAAACATTAACATTAGTTAATCAAATAACTAATAAGGTACACGGAGCAACAAACATCTTTAATGTTGTGAATGGTCAAATGCATGGTTGTGTTGATATATCAGGTGATACCTCAGGTGATGTTTATTGGTGTGATGGGATGTTAGGTTGTTTACCTTACCCATCAAACGTAACACCACCAAACTCTTTTGGTCCACACCTTACATTATCAGATTGTGAAACAAATTGTAATTTTGTATGTGGTGACTGTGTAGGTAGTTGTGAATGTACATTAGTTACATCACCAGTTAGTCCGTCTTGTGACGCAGAACCTACTATGTTAGATTGTATCGCACAAAACCAAACCAATCCAAACATTCTTGAGGGTGGTGATGGTTGTTGTGATTGTTTCGCTTGTCAATCAGTAACATTTACTTATTGGGATGTCACAAATAGTATTTACACACAACAAACCTTAAACACTAATATTGGTACTTGGGGTAATTTTGCTTCACCATGGGCACCGGTAGTTTATAATGTTGGTGACGTTGTTTCATTCATAGACCCAATGGGTAACGAATGTTGTTACACATTAGTTTATGGTCACTATAATAATTTACAAACACCATATGAGGCTTATACAGAGTATTTAAATAATTTAGCTAACGGTGCACAGGTATATCCAGGAGGAAATAATAATATTTCTTGGGTGGCATGTGACGAAGATTGCCCAACAATTATAACTTGGTCTTGTGTTACAGGAACAACTAGTGTTAGCGGAACATCAAGTTCAAGTGACACATGTGGTCCAGCAGTAGACACAGGAGCTGCGGGACTATCTTTCACAACACAAATACAACATATTGCTTACGGTGGTTATAGTTTATGGAATACACCATTTGAAGATTTAAAATGGGATTGTGGAAGTCAACAAAATCCATTACCAACAAACCCATGTCCAGCACTGATTGGACATTGGGCTAAAATAATTGGTTGTAGAATAACACATATTACAGGTGTACAAGCAACATTATCACAAGGAATGATACAAACTACGTGGGCTGACTTTATAGACCAGATTAATGGTTTACAGGGTGGAAGTGTTTACAATTTCTCTTATGGTGATAGATGGCAAGATTTAGAAGCTATTCTAGGAAGTCAAAGTTATGACGGTTCACCAGTTCCAGGAAATTCTGTAGATATAGAATGTATTTGGGAATATTGTGTGTGTGACCCTAATATATCTGGATGTGATTTATGTATGAGTAATGTTTGGAACTACGGTACCTCTACAACACCTAATTATGTCCCAATGGTGGATATTTCTACAACATATAACGGAGGTGCGTTAGGTGATGGTACTTTACCATATACCTTTAATGATAGAGAACAAGCTATAGATATAATAACTAACCCAGCAAATGGATTGTTTAACACTAACTTTACAGAAATGAAGTGGGAAAAAATGCCAATAACAGGACCAGGAGGGCAACCATACTTCAACACAGCTAACGGATGTTCACCAACTACCCTAACCGGTTTGGGTTACCCAGACTGTACTCCATTTTTACCAGATTTTGGAGTTGATGGTGGAAATTACAGAAAATTCACTCAATGGTCTGTTGGTAGTGGAAACTTGGGTGGTCCATGGGATAATTGGGCTGACCTACTAAATGATGTGGCTGGTTACATTAACGCAGTCCCAGGAGTACCTAATAATATGGTAGTAACTTCGTCAGATAATTACAGTGAACTTGACACGAAAATATTTTGGTACCTTGTAGAAATAGGTGCACCAAATACAAACCCAACTTGGGGTACCCCAAATACTTTAGTATGTGGTTGTAGTGGACAAACTGTAACCCCATCATATGACCCATGTAATTGTGTACCAATAAATGGTCCAGGTGGTTACCCTACATCAGCAATGTGTGAGGAAGTATGTTGTTCAGGAGAAACAAGTTGGAGTTGTAATACAGGAACCACTATCGCTGTAACATCAAGTGTTAATTGTGGTAGTAGAATAACTGTGATACCTAACCAAATGACAAATCCTAACTACTTTAGTAACCAAAACCCAATTGGGTTTATAGCTAATCCAGCCAATGGATTCCAAAATGTATTATTTAGTGATTTAAAATATGTTTCAGATGGTACACTTACTGGTGTGAATAACCCTAATACGGATAAATGTTTTGATGTGAATAATGTTATGGTACCAGATGGGGTAGCTCGTTGGGAACATATAAATAAAATTGATGCATTTACAGATACTATTAATCCTGTTGTTTCTACATTATCGTGGGCTGACTTTGTAAACCAACTTCAGTTACCACCACATAATCTTCCGGTTAGTTTAAATATGACGGCGGCACAAGTATTTGGTCAAACTCAAAGTCTAGGTTATAGTCTAGATACGTGTACTTGTCCTGGAGACCCTTGTGGTTGTGTAGAAATACCAGGAACATTTGGGTACCCAACACAAGCATCTTGTGAGGTGATATGTTGTCCACTTCCAACAGGAAGTACAGTATACGAATGTACAATAAATGGTTGTATACCTTCACCAAACGGAACGTTTACTTCTCTAATAGATTGTGAAGAACTTTGTAAAGAATGGATTTGTGATGAAGGAGACTGTATAGGTTCTTGTGATATTGGTGGAACTAATACACCAAGAACTGAGTTACCATCTTGGTTCTTCGGAGTACCAGAAGATATGATACCGTATTTTGCATCTCAAGGAACAGCACCGGTACAGTCACCATTGTTACCACCTGTTGTAGGTAACATGCAACAAGCGGATATAAGATACTACAAATTCGATTGTATTAACTGTGGTAGTAGTTCATCAGTGTGTCCATCACCAAACGGTACATGGTTCGCACCAGGAGGTATGTATATAGAAAACACACCTAACGCAAATCCATTTCTGTATTCAGGTCCTCATAATACTTGGCAAGAGGTTGTTACAGCAGCTCAAGCCCAAGGATTCCCTGTTAGTCTTAATACAACATTTACCGACTTTAAAACACAATTAGAAGGTGATTTAAGACGAGTGGTTTTAAAAGGAAAACCTTGTTTTGGACAACCTAGTGGTTGTGATTGTATAGTGATAGACGGTACTGGTCACACGGACGCTTGGGAATACACTACAAATAACTACCAACCATGTGTAGACGCTTGTTGTTCTGGAGAGACTTTTGATTGTACACTTCAAGGTTGTATACCAAACCTTAATGGGTTCGGAAGTTATACCTCTATGAGTGCGTGTACAGGAGACTGTAAAGAATATCAATGTATTCCTGGAGTTAATACTGTGGATAGTTGTAGTGGACAAACACTTTTAAATGTAGATTGGACAACAGCACCACTCCAATCTGGGTTCTTTGACCAAAAACAACTATCGTATTTGGCTGACCCACTAAATAGTTTACAATCTACACCAGTAACAAACTGGAAATGGTTTAACCAAAACGGTCCAGTAGCTAGTAGTCCTAGTACCTGTACACATACTATTATTTCTGGAGGTACAACACATGACTTTGAGTTACGTAAATTTAGAACCATTAGAACAGTTAACAATTCTTTCTCTCAAAGTAACGCTGTGTTTACTAACGCTGACAACTATGACCCTAATACAAACACATGTACTGGAGGTGGTTGTGAATTTAGTACTTGGGCACAATTAATTACGGGATGTAATATAATGGGTGTAACTTATCTGGGGTCACCGGTAACATTAAACTCATCATTTAGTGATGTAAGAATGGCAATCCAACAGAATTGGGGTATATCTGGTTCTATACTAAGACTAGATTCTGGTTTTAGTTGTGTTTGTACAGGAACTGCTTGTGGTTGTTTAGAAACACCAGGAACAGGACATACAGGTAATTTCTATAGTGATTTAGCTACTTGTAATGTAGCAGCAAACGCAAATCCATGTTGTCAACCACCAGAAGATTGGTGGACTTGTGAACCAGGTAAACCTACTGGACCTGGTGGTTCTGGGTTAGGTACACTACAAGGTGAATGTGTTTGTGTACAAGGAGCTAGTGCAAATAGTCCAGGTAGTTACGCATCACTACAAGAATGTAAAGATAATCCAAATAACTGTTGTGACGAACATTATTATGATTGTAAATTTCCAAATACACCACAAGCAGGATGTATAGGTCTTCTAACTGGTATCGTTGGACCATACCAAACGGCGGCTCTTTGTGACCAAGATTGTCCTAAACTTGGTTACGATTGTAAGATTGTTGATGATGGTCCAGGTAGTTCTGGTCCTGGTGGTTCAGGTAGTTTAGCTTGTGTTCCTTGTATTGGTTTTGGTTGTCAATATACTCAGATTACAGCGGCGGGAGCACCGTACTATGGTGACGCTTTACAACAATGTCAAGATAGTTGTCCAGCTAAGGATTGTTGGAAATGTTGTATGGATAAAAATGGTTACATTACTCAGTTGAATCCATCATTATCACCAATACAATGTAAGTGTCCTTTAGGGACTGTGGAAGTACAATGTGATGGAAGTGGACCTTGTCCTCATCCAGTATCTTGTTTACCAGGTCATGTTTATAACTGGACTCTATGTAAATGTGTTTGTGAACAAAATCAATCATGTTCAGCAGGTAATCACTGGAGTTATGTTGAATGTAAATGTGTACCAAACGTAATTGGTCCAGCATTTTTTGTAGGGTCTGAAGGTGAGGTACTACAAAGTATTACAGAATTTAAAATGATAGGTGGGGTTAGAAATATTATTAATGAATTTGTCGAAGGTACTCAATTACTAGAGTATATGGCTAGAAAAGGTTTTTACCTAGGTAGAGATGAATGTATACACTGTACTGACGGAGTCGAAGGAATCTGTGTTCTAGATGGGTGTTTGTATTATCCAAATTATGAAAAAGATGGTAGCAGTCTAATAGGGTGGAAAAGTTTATTGGTTGATGGTGGAAATACAGCTTCCATAATGATGAATACATGTACACCAATTTCAGTAAGTGGTTATTACCCATTATATACTACAGCCTCATGTGCAGAAATACATGTAGGTGGTAATGGAACGTACCACACTCACACCTTTAATTATGTTACCTACTACATGCCTAACGGACTTGTAATGGGGATAACACAATTCCATGGTAACTATATTGAAGTGACTACAACACCTATCCTAACTGGAGCAACACTAAACGGTTATAGTTGTGTAGATAACCCAGATAACCCACCAACATACACTGAATGTTTAGAGTTTGGTACAGCACCTTATCTAGCTTACTTCGGTAACGCAGTACCACAATACGCAACACTACAAGAGTGTTACGCAGCCGGATGTGATTTTTCAGGTAATACATACTACCAATGTAGTGTAGAAACAAATACATTGGTCGGTGAAAATCAACAAGCTTGTGTACCTGTAGATGGTGTTGGTGGTGTAGGTCTATACACAACTCTAGAAGATTGTTTAAATAGTGGTTGTTCTGGATGGATGGCATGTGACACAACACAAGTAAGTGAGGTTAACGGTATCGTATTACAAGATAACTCTATATACCCAATACCAATGTGTTGTGAAAGTTATATAAATACGGCAACTATTCCACTAACAGTAACAGATTGTGAAAATCATTGTAGTAATATGAACGAGACTTGGTTCCCACTTTATAACGTTATTGGAATAAATACTTTCTATGAATCACCACTAGGTTATTTACTAAGAGAGTTAAACCCATATGTTAGAAATGGTAGTTGTGCAGTTTCATTAACACAAGATAGTATAGGTAGAGGAAGAGTTCAAAGAAGTGAATATAATATAAATTATTAAAATGACAAAAGGAGAAAAACTTACTTATAAACAGATAGATAAAAAACTTAACCTTCTAATTAAGAAGGTTAAGTTCTTATCTGAGATGAAAAAGAAAAAAGTACATAAGGTATTGGTCTAATGGCAAAGAAAATAATTATATCTGAAGAACAGTTAAAAAGAATTGTTAATAAAATTAATGAGGATGATAACTGGTGGGAAAACGAAGGTCCTGATAAATGGGGCTTACTAGAAAAAGATTTAAGATTTGTAGTCGATAAGATTATAGATAAACATAAGTCTAATTGGGGTGACGACCAGTATGCCGTAATCGGTGCAATAGAACAAATATTCGAAGGGATGTTTGCTAAGGTAGGACGTTAAACCAAAACAACCTCAACACTACAGAACGAAGTAACCAAATCCCTATAACTATCATATTGGTTCCACAAACCTTCTATAATGTCATTCTGGTCATCAGTATAATTTCTAAATGAACTTAATTTATTTCTTGCACTTTCTGGGAATAGTTCTTTTAACTGGTCACTGTCATCAAGTGAGGTTGTTTCATTTACGTCGATTAATACCCTAATATCCCAACAAGAGTAACCCCGTTCACCAAAGTTATCAGATTCGTCGTACAGATAATCAAAACCTACAGGCTCAACTTTAAATCTTAATTTATTAAAACCCATCTCACTAGTTTCTATCCAAGGAGCTTGTGCAAAATCAGTATTTTCTACACCACCTAACCATTCAATAACTAATAAAGGGTATACCACATCCGCTACATTATCAAAAGCTTCGTCCTCACCGACAATGTCAAAATATTTTAAAACATTCCAATCCGCGTTACCTAACTTATCCCATTGTTTAAAAATAAGTTTTTTATATTCTGGTTTAACATAATTATCGAAATAAGGGTCGGTAGGTGATAGTTGTTCCATTAAAGAATTAGCACCACCCGTATCAGCAATTGTTTTTAAGAATATAGTTAAAGCACGATACCTAGACGAATTTTTTATACTTTCTTTGTCAAAACCACGGACCCCCACATCATCATATAAATGTAAGTCATTAACCATCTTATTTAATAGTTTCTTCTCTCTATGGTTTGCATTCCTTGCAAAGTTAATAACATCTGAGGTATCGAATCCACCGAGTACGTGGATGAGTGTAAAAAGGGTATTATCTAGTTGTTTAGGTAAGTCCCCAGTAATCATATTACCTTTGTAACCCTCTTTTAATATATCTTTAAATGTGGTGTTCATATTATATAAATACTAGGGTGGTTAGTGTTTATTTCCAGAAAATCTGAATCAAAACCAAACAACTTGCTAGACAAAGAGAAATTAAGGTCTTTGTGTTAATACCCTCACCCTTCAAAAGCCAAGTAAATAAACTAAAAATAATAATTCCACAAGCGAATGCAAGAAATCTTTGTGGCCATAATAAACCATCGAATGCTGCAACACCATGTCTAGTAGCTTCTAAAAATACCCAACTAATAGGAAGTCCGAAAAGAATAAGAATCCATTCATACTTTCTAAAAGAGTCCCACACAAACTGGCCATTTAATTGTAACCAAACCATAGTCTGAGCAATAACAAAAAGTGATAAACATAAAATTAAATTTTTCATACTATAATAATAATAAAATTATATTAATATTTATAGTATAATGCTTATATTTATTTATATGCAAGCTAGCAGCTTTAAAAGCTATTTATAATATGAAAAAAATAATATTAAAGGAAAGTCAATTAGTTGATATTACTGAGAAGGTAATAAAAGAACAATATTCAGATGACCCAAACGCCTTTGAAACAGGTGTTAAGGATGTTAGTTTTTATGGGTTGGACAAATACTTTACAGAGTATAGTGGTCGTGATATGGATGTTACATATACAAACTGTTATGTTAAATGGAGGTATGACATGGATATAAGAAGTTGGGGAATTAAGGACGTTAGTGTTTATACTAGTAGTGTAAGGATAAATGCAACTGTGGAAATTTACGACGAAGACTACACCAAAGTAGAAGTAGAAAAAGAAATAGAATTATTTGTTGATGATATGGGCGGGTTTAATGATGAAGAGAAAGGTAAATGGTATTACGAAGATGAAATGTCAGACGAATTATTTTCTCACAGTGTATTCCCAACAGACCTAGAGATTGACATGAACACAAAAACAGTACACGTAAGATGGAATTAAAAAAAGGTATATTAAATGAGGTAAATAGAACTCGTGAAATTATGGGTTTGGGGGTTATTTTAGAACAAGACGCTAATCCGGACGATTATAAAAAATACGATGGGGGTGAACCATATAAGCTATTTTTGTTAAAAGCAACACCGACTTCTAAATTATATATGGAGAGTACTGGTGGTGAAACTACTGGGGTAAAAATGTTTAAATATAGAAAAAGACACCCATATATAGTTAAGGTAGAAGAGATTAAGATAAAGATAGAAGGTCTTGATAAAACCGATAGGAACTACGAAAAACAATTAGAAAGATTAAAAACCCTTATAAAAAAGACCCAAGAAAAATACAAACAAACTTTAAGTAAGAAAGAATTTGACAAAGAATACAGATACACAAGTAATAAAGACAATGTTAAAAAATCAAGAGGAAGTGATAACCCTTACGAAGAAAATCCAGAATTTGTAGAAGGTGCTAGGGGGGTTAAAGTAGACATTCCATTGACACCTAATGAAAAATTTGAGTTGATGGAAAAAATACGAAATTATGTTAATAAGTATTATGAGGGTGACTATTCAGCAGCAGCTGAAACAAAAAAAATTAGTAAAAAAACATCGACTACTAGATACTATGGTATTTTATCTATAAGACTTAAACCAGGTAAAATAGAAATTATAAAAGATGAGGTAGAACAACCTGAACCTTTACCTGGATTTGAAGAAGGTATAGAATTAACAGATGGTAGTGGAATGTCAGTATTCCCTAATAATGAATGGGAGGTTGGTGACCAAATAAAGGGTTGGGCAACGGATACAATAGCGGTAGTAAATAAAATGAAGTCCGAGTTCACCGAGAAAGGTTATAAAGATATAACTGTAGAAATGACTGATACAAAATTTGATGATAGTGGTAAAGTAGTAAAAATACCTTATACGATAGCAACATCAGCTTCCAGAATACCTAATGGTGGTAAAGCAAAAGATTTAACATTTTTAGAATTGTCAGAAAAAAGAGCAGAATCTACTAAAAATTATTTACAACAAGTATTTTCATCAGCAGGAATAAAAATGATTGAACCAATAGTTAGTTTTCAGGGAGACGGTAAAGCTAATAAAGATGGGTCAACAGGTGGTGCTAGTGGACCAGAGTGGACTGGTAAAGATGCTGATAGACCTAACTACGAAAAACATAAATACTGTAAAATTGCTGTAGCTTTTAAATTATCTTCACCAGGTTTTGAACAGGAGATTTTAGGACAACCAGAAACAGAAACTAAAGTAGGTGAATGGAATATGAATATTAAACGTTATACAAAAAATAGACCTTGGAAAAAACTAATCAGTAGGATATCAAACTGGGAATTACCACAATCAAAACCTAAGAATGGTAGAAGACCTAGGAAGTTCAACACTATAGCTTGTCCTAATTTTGACTAAAGGAATGCGTTAGGTACTCTTTTGTTCTCATCCCAATTTAAATTTGTGTAGTGGGATTTATCTCTTAAGAATTGAAATACAGATAACGCAACATACCTACCTTGATATCTAGTACTTTTAAAGATGTGTACCGAATTAAACCCCCTAGTCATATGAATATCTTCCATACCCTCTTTATGTGAAGGAGAACGATTCCAAGCCGAAACCATACGTTCAGCAATCTCATCTACAGACATATTAATAGTGTCGGTGTTACCCACCACAAGAAAAGCAATGATTTCAATGCCACCAGTACAAAAACAATGATAAAGACCACCACCGTACTCCAAATCCTCGTTAACTAATTTTTCACCGAAAGGTACAGCTCTCTCATTATCTGGGTTAAACCTAACTTTGTGAAGACCTAAACTATCTCTGTGTTTATTAACTTCATTAAAGACAGCTCTTTCTATAATAGTATCTCTATAGTATTCTTGAGAGTAAGATAGTGTAGAAATTAGAACTAGTAATACTGTAAGTATATTTTTCATTTTATTTTATTTATTAGGTTAAACATTCTATGTATTAAGGTATACGTAGGTTTTATCTTTGTGGTTACAAGATTACCGTATTGATACTACAAAGATAATAAATTTAAATGATTTAAACAAATAAAAGTCTATTTATTATTAGTTAAACTATTAGTAGTTTTAAAAAAAATATAATTATGGATATTACAACAACACAACAATTTGACCAAATAATTAATGACTCAGATAAAAAAGCTGTATTGATAGATTTTTGGGCTCCCTGGTGTGGACCATGTAGAATGTTAACACCGACAATAAGTAAACTCTCTCAAACATACCCAAATAACGTATATAAGGTTAATGTGGACGTACAAAGACAAGTGGCAGCTAGATATGGTATTCGAGGAATTCCTAGTGTAAAAATCTTTAAAAAGGGAGAAGTTATGGAAACGTTACAAGGTGTACAACCAGAAAATGTGTATTCTGAGAAGTTAAAATACTACATGAATTAATTTATTTCTTCACCACCTTCCTTTAAAGCAGCAATAGTATAGTGATACTCTAAAGTCTTACACACAAGTTCGTCAATCCTATCCTCACTTGTGGTAGGTGTCCATTTAGGTACATCAGTAACATCACGTCTCCACACACCAGTAAATGGTTGTGTGTTAACAAAGTCACCAACCACATCAGGTAAAACCATTTCATTTGTAGGTTTATTTGATAATTCTTGAGTTTCTTTATTAAAATAATGACTATTTGGGTGTTTTTCGTTTAAAACATACTCTAAAATTTGGGTTTTCACGGTTTTAGGTATGTTAACCATTAAACCATCTACCCTATTATCTTTACTATCCCACCAAGACAATTCTTTAGTTTTAAGTTCATAGTAGACTCCAGTCTTCTCATTATTTTTTCTATTTATAATATATAAAAGGACACCTCTATTAGAATAATCATAAAATGTTTCAGGGTTACTAGACGAGGTACACCATTTAGTGGAAGCTCCATACTTCCTACTAGATATTATATTAAGTGGTTTTAAAATCAAAAAATCATCATCTGATATAATGTCCTGGTGTGGTGTAAATTCCTTACTATCAAGTTCTAACTCTTTTTTAAAAACCACATCTATAATTTCTGTGAGGTTTGAGTATTCCTGTATGTCATTTTTATTTATTAACTTTCTATCTAGTAATTTGTTAAATTTATGTAATGAGTTAACCACATCTAAACCACCTACTAACTCCACCAAATAATTAAGCACTACCCTAGAAATTGGTGGTAGGTGGTCAGTATTAATTTCTAAATTATCGGTATAGTCACCATATTCATGAGCTGGAATCCCCTTAAGTTCATCTAACAAAAGGTACATAAACTTACCAGTTTTAGAAGGGTCCAACAAACGCAACAAATCTAAAAGTGAAATGTCATATTCCTTATTTTGTTTTTTAATATTCTTTAATCCCATAGTATTTTTTTTAAAAATAACACAAATTTTACATAAAATCAATATAGATTTGTCGTATAATCCTAACCAAACAGCTTAATTTTTACCTTACTTTAGCTCCAAAACACTAATTTGTTTAAAAACATTGACTTTTTACAAATTTAGTGTAGATATTAACAAGACTATCGTAAAGTGGATATCCAGATTACGAAAGTCATCTCTAAGTTACCGGAACTAAAGAGATATAAACTGATTTAAAAAATTAAAATTATGGATTCAGTAATGAAATATATAACAGGATTTTTTGGTGGTATAATGTCAATTATGATGGCAGTTATACCAGTATCTATCCTATGGTATGTATTAACTGGTGGTGCTATTTTTAACATGGATGTGGTAGGTAACCTTACTGCACTTATCAACTCAATCGGCGAAGGCGGGTTTGTTGGTCTTGTGGTATTAGTGTTGGTGGTATCATTTTTTACTAAAAAGTAATAAGTAAAAAAAAGAGATGAAGACTTTCTAACATCTCACAAAAAATAACTCGAAAGTATAAAAGTTAAAAAAAACAATATAATGAAAAAAATATTTTTAACATCCGCTATAGCACTATCAACATTATTTGCTTCAGCTCAAAACTTTATGGTTGTATCGACTTATGACGGTGACCAAGAAGAAACTGTGGACATGTTAACTCAAAACGTTGGTTTTGGTTACGCTGTTAACGAAACATGGACTTTGGGTTTAATGCAAAATGGTGAAGATGTAGACGGGGAAACTATTTATGACTTATGGGCAAGATACAACATGAAAAATGATTTGTATCTTTCTTTACAAGCACCACAAGAAGAAATGATGGACAACTTAACAGTTGGACTTGGTTATTCTTTCAATGTTTGGAAAGGTCTTAATGTTGAACCAAACTATAGTATGGGATTAAAAGAAGACGAAGCTGGGGACAGAGAGGGAACTTTCAACCTAGGTTTATCATACAAATTCTAAGTAGTTAGAAAACTTGTTAATAAAAAAGCTCTGTTAATTCAGAGCTTTTTTATTGCTTAATTCTTTCTCAGATAAGTGAATAACTTTATTATGAGCATAACTCCACCTATCTCTAACTTCTTTATGTTTATGTTTATCCTGTGACCTCATCTTTTTTAATTGAGCTTCAAATTCCTTATTAAGTCCTTTGTCTCTAATATCAGCATGTATCTCGTACCATAAATCTTCGTAATGTCCCATAATTAATTTTATTTTGTTATAATTTATCTCCTCGTTTAACCCAGTAATAATTTTTACCCATACTCCAGTAAGCCGTCTCAACCAAACCCTTCTGTCTTAATTTACCAATAGCAACTGACTTTGTATGGTCATTTATCGCAACGCCAATTAACTTATGAGTTTTTAATTTTTCTTTCATTGTACAAAGGTAATCAAAATAAAACAATCACCAAAGATAATTATCTGTATATTTATAAATAAAACAATAAAATGGCAAAAAAATTAACATTAACAGAAGAACAATTAACCGGACTAATCCAAAAGATTGTAGAACAAGAATTAGGTGACGATGAAGTATTAGCTACATTAGACGACGAAGCTATCTTAAATGGTGAGTTAGATGGTTTTGAAGGTGAAGAAGAAGAGGAGGAAGAAATGGAACAAATTCTTACGGCTGACGAAATAATGGGTTTAATGGAAGAACAAATTATGCAAATACAAGATAGGTTACAGTATGTGGAAGAGTTGAATGCTGATGTTTTAGAATTTACTTCTTTTTTAATGGAAGACCTAGAAAAATCTGAAGATTTAAACTTAAAAAAGTCTAAACAAAAGTTAAGAGCTTTAGAAACACGTGCTGGTAGAGAAATTTTCTGGTTAAAATCTAGAAGACTGTAGACTTTTTACTTATTACATAGTATTTAACTTACAAATAATATTATGATAATAGAAGAAATACACTCATTTTTTGTAAATGAGGGAAGACAGACTATAGAGTTAGAATTTACTGTAAGCGAAGACGATAACGAAACAACCACACACCTAGAACTACTAATTGAGGATATAGAGTCGTTGTGTGATTTATTTGATGAGGTAGATTGGTACGATTCAGAAGATGAGGAAACCGATTACCTACAACTACAAAGAAAAATAAACCCTTATGAATTAAAAGAAGGGTTAGGTTTATACATAAACAAAAACAAAAATTTGGTATTTTAATTAAAGTAGGCAGTTAGTCTACTTTTGTTATATTTATATATATAATAAACTATACTATGCCTACAATACAAGAAGAAATTACTAGAGTTAAAGAATTAATATTTGGTAATGTAACAAAAGAGCCAATAAAAGAAGGTTGTGGAGATGATGTTGTGGTTATTGATGAACCAAAACATGAGGACAAATCACACAAAGGTTCTTATATGGCAAAACAACAACTTTACAATATAGCTAAAAAAGCTCAAAGTGTCCACGATAGATTAGATAGGGGAGAAACTTTAGAGGATTGGATGGAATCTAAAATTGCACAAATGGCAGACAATATAGACAGTGTATCCAACTCATTTGACTATGACGAACATAAAGACCATGAACACCATCAGGAAGAAGAAATAGTTACTATTGATTTGGGGGAAGAAATAATGTCAGGACTCCAAGGTGGGTACGCAGATGACTCAGAAGGAGATAACGCATACACATTCCAAAGCAAAGGAGCTTTAGGTTCTGAACCAGAATTAGGTGGGGAAGGTTTTAGTGAACCAGAAACTAACTATTCTAAAATTAAAAAAGGTTATAATTTTGATAGTGATGGTCCGGAAGATGGTTATATGTCTGGAACTGAAGATTCAGAAATCCTTATGAATTACGAATTAGGTGAACAAGAGGCCGGCACAGAAAGTGGTGAATCAGATGATGGTGGTGGAGCGGGAACCGCTAGTATGGGTGTTTGGGACTCCGGTATAGCTAGAGGTGTTGCAAATCAAATAGCAACTGGTAAATGGTCCGACTCATACCAAACAGGAAGAGGTAAAGCAAATCCATTATATTAATATGAGTAATACTATAAAATTAACACATAAGGAACTGGTTGACTTAATAGTCGAATCTATTGTTGAGGTTGGAGAACAGGATAGAATAACTTCTCCAGAACAATTTCGTGAAGTAATAAAAAATCTAGAAAAATTATACGGACCTAAAGAAGACAATTCTAAAAGTGAAGAAGAAGTTACAGAACAAAGAATAGGGTCTGACGTTTTCTTTGATGCGGAGATGAAACGAAAATATGGTAGTTCTAGTAGTTCTAGTAGTTCTAGTAGTTCTAGTATAAGTTCATCCGATTCATGGTATCACTATGTTATTGATGGTCTCTCTTTTCTATCTTATTTACTTTGTGGTTTTACTGCTGGTATTGGTTGTGTGGTATCAGTTGTTGCAGATATATGTAATGCACTTTTATATATTTACACTAAAGATGATTATTATTCAGCAGGGATGCAATTAGCTTTCGCTGTTGTACCAGGTGGTGAAGCTCTTAAATATGCCGCAAAACCATTAAAAGTACCTTTAAATATAATATTTAAAACAGCTTGGAATGGGTCAAAAAATATAACCAGGACAATAGCAAAAGAGGTTTCTAACTTAACACCATCACAATTAAAAGTAGCTAGAAAATATTTTCCTAAATCATTAGCAAAAGAATTATCTTCTGGTTATAACACAGCATTAGCTACAGCTAAAGGTTGGTACGGTACTGTACCAGGTCTTAAATCAATGATGATAGGAGCAGGATTCCTAGTTAGAGCATTGGTTCTTTTTATAGAAATGTGTTGGTACGACCCACAACTTCCAGCAACATTAATTGAGTTTTTAGCGGGAAAAAACTCATTCTCTGATTGGTTAAAAGACCAACCTAAATTTGGACTTAATATATGGAATAAAATTTTAGAGAATAATGGTAATGTTAAAGGAGCTATTACAACAACACCATATGATTGTACTGGAAAAGTATACACTTGGGATGGTGATGGAGAAATGTCGATAGAATTTGCTTGGAAACAAGATTACCCAACAGAAGACTTTACAGAAGATAATGTGTGGAAAGAATGGCAAAAAGGATGGAGACCTGATGGGTACCAAAACGAATATGTTATAATGTATGAATTAATACAGGTGGTTGCACCAGAACTTATATCAAAATACCCTAACTATTTAAAAAATTGTAAAGTTTTTACAAGACTATTTACAAGTACGGAACAGACAGATATAGAAACATTATATAAAATTTATGACGAAGCGGGTTTAGATTAAGAAAAATAAAAATAAAAACAAAAATGAAAAAAATAATTTTAAGTGAAGTAAATAGGACTCGTGAAATAATGGGTTTAAAACCATTAATTTTAGAACAGTCTAGTTTATTAAAATTTTTTAGAGGTTTAATAAAGGCTGGTGACACACCTATAACAGCTTTAGGTAAAACAGTAAGAAAGGAGTTCGGTGACCTAGGAGGTGCCCTTATCCCAATTACAAAACTACTTAAAAATTCTAATATGGTAGAAGTGTTAAGTGATGTTATGAAAAACACAAATACTATAATACGAAATAATGGACAAGCTCTTAGTAAAAGATTTAAAGGTGTTGGTATAGAGATAAGTGAATCTCAAGCAAATTCTTTGGGTAAAGCTTGGACTAAAGGTGAAGATGAATTTTTGGTCGCAGTAAACCGTATAGCTAGAGAGACAATGGAAGACATATCAACTATCCTAATCAAAGGAAACCCATCAGAATTTCAAAAACCATTAATTGATGCAATCTCAGGTGTGGTTAAAGTTAAAAATTTAGATGAGTTTAGAATGGTGTTAAAACAAATAGAAATACCAGAAGACCAGATAACTAAAATTATGAATAATATAAGTACTTCAGGTACTATTGGTGGGAAAGGTAAATTGGAAATTATCTTTGGTGCTTTATTGGAACACCCAAACTACCAAGATGATATGATAAAACTATTGAAAGACTCAAAGGACTTTCAAAAACTAGTTAGAAAAGATTTTAAGGTTGAGGATTTAGCTACAATGATGGGTAGGAAAGCGGACGACCCTGTTGTTAAAGTTATTTACCAAAAGGCGATAAAGTTAGATAGGTGGGAGAAAATTGGAGCAGGGTTTGGAAAAGTTTGGGAAGTATTAACTAAAACAAAAGTAGGTAAAGGTATAATGTATTATTTTTACATTACATTAGGGATGAATCTTCTTTATGAAGCTATGTATGGACTTAAGGGTAAAGGTAAAGCTGGAATCACACCAAAGGTATATATTGATGTTATGGGTAGTAAAGAGTTTGTAGAAAGAGGTGGATTAACAGATGCTGAGGCAACGGATATAGCAGAAAGAATACATACTGCGATATATGAATATGGAGCATTAGCAAGTTTGGATAATCAAATAAAAAAGATATACACTGATGAAATAAAAAGTATACTAGCAGCATCCCAAGTAAGTTACTTTTACCAAAAACTACCTGAAACTTCAGGTACCTTGGAAAAAGCACTCAATAGACTAAATATTGAAATAACACCAAAACAATTTAACCTTCCAGATTTTACAATTGAAGATGTTGTGGACATCTTGGAAACTAAACCTTGGGTGGACCAGGAGGGTGTTTCAACAACAAATAAGTTTAAAGAAGTACTTAAGAAAAACTGGCCAAGATATAGAGTTACGTTGTATTCAGATGATGGGGGTGAATGGCATACTAGAAAAACGGGACCTATAGACGGGTTACTTTTAGGGGCCTTATTAGAGGGTTGCACAGATAGTGAAGAAGACTGTTTAGATGAGATGAGACCAGAAGACTTCAACGCTATTATGTCAACTGTATTCCAGAATCCACCTGTAATGTATACTGAAACAAAACCAGCAAATACGGAAGCAGAGGATGAGGAGACTTTCTTTGATAGTTGGGTTGAGGTGCTTGATGACGAAAGTAAAGCTAGTGAGATATTTAAAGATGTTAAAAATATGGCAAACTAATATGGCATGTAATTGTAGTAATATAAATTCTGAATTTTGGAGAGCCAAAACACCGACTAGTAAAAAGGTTGATGACGCACCTGTAACTGGAACCGGAGCTGGAAAAACAGTGATTGAATTGTATAATGAGTTATATAATCGAGGTAGTTGGAGTACTGATAAATCTAAGGCTTGTTCATTAAAAGATATTTTAAAAAAATTAGAGAAAAAAGGTTGGGTTAAAGCTGATGCTACGGAATTAGATAGAGCTCAGAAACTTAAAAACAAGATATGTAAAAACATTATTGGTGTTGAAGAAGAAGAAGTGGTGGTAACTAACAATGGTGGCGAAGAAGTTGCAGCACAACCAGAAAAAATAGTATATGGTTGTTTAGACGACTCAGCAACAAACTATTATTGTAAAGAAAACGACTGTGTGGATAATAAACCACCAGAAGGTATTGTGGATGTAACTTGTGAGTATGAACGAGAATTAGAGGTGGATAATATATACTTATTTTGTGACTCACAAGAATGTACCCAAGACACACCCGGGGAAAGAGTAACACCAAACAACGATATTGCTAGTTGGATGAATAATGGTGCTTTGGATAATGACCACATATTCAAAGTGAAAGCCGGAATAAAGAAAGTAATAGAAGATATAGATGAAACAGGAATATTCTTAAAAAGTAAAAAAGGTTTTTATACAAGACAACTACCTCAACAGTTAATAAATGAATTTGCAAACGCACTTACTGTAATGGTATTTAATACAAAATTTAACGAGGACAATTCATATAAAACATTCCCATATACTAAAGTTACGGTATATACTCGTAACTCACAACCACTGGGACAATTCAAAATAGAATCAAATAAAGATAGAAATGGTGAAAGTGATAGTATTAGAAAAATAACAATGCATGATTCACCAACAACCCTTAATAATAGACTTAGAGATGAAGTGGGTACTGAACTATTAGATTTAACTCATGAACCAAAACTTTTAAAACATTTAAAACACCCGTATTTTAAAGATGTTAGGTTTACAGTTAAGGACGGTAAAATTGTAACTAAAGATATACAAGAAGGTCTTGGTGTGGTTTTAAAGGAAGAACCAATAGGTTTAGCAAAATTATTAAAATAAAAAAAGGACCTAAGTGGTCCTTTTCTTTTTGGTGGAGGTGGTGGGTTTCGAACCCACGTCTTGTTCATCTTCTACTAACGTCTATCCTACACGTTTAGTTTATTCATTTGTCTTTGAATGCCCGTATAGAATAAACAACTTTCAGGACCTTCGCAACTGTTCTCCAACTTTCCGGTGGAACAATTATTACCGGGTTCGATTTGTCTATTTGACACTCCAAAAACTAAAGACACAAATCTTAAATTCTTTAGAAGGAGTGGAGCTATGTCGTAACTTAGTTACGCTACAGCCACTGTTGACGTTTCACGGACAAGTCCTAGAGTCGCCAACTTAGCAAGTGTTTTGCCAGTTAAAAAAATGAATCAGATTTTACGAGCTTAACTCAGGCTCGACGTGCTGACATTAATCGACGGATGCCAATCAATTCCAGTCACCCCCATATTATTTTGCCCCCAAAGTAAAAGGAACATCCCCACTATCTTCTTTAGGGTTACTCTTAGCGTCCTCAGCCATTTTTTTAACATAGGCTTCTTGTACCGCATCTATTGTTTCTTGCATTTTTTTTGCTTCACCCTTAAGCTTCATATTACGGGCAGCAACTCTTTTTTTGTGATTTTTTCTAGTTCTTGATTTTGGCATATCTATTTATTATTTAATTCTCTACAAATATAAGTATCTTATTCTAATAATCAAAATATTTATAATAAAAAATAAGTGAGTAAAATAAAAAAACTTTTAAGTCGAGTAGACAGTATAGTTAAAAATTCCGAACCGGACACATTAACTGAAATTAAAAATATTTCTGATATTTTGGAGGTTAATGGTAAGATAGCTACTGTTTTACATTTTGTTAATAAAGATAGTGACTGGAACCCACATACACTTACGTTTCTAGAAGACGCTCTAAAAGAAGAAAAATTAACTGATGGTATGGGTCATGAAAAAATGGATTTTTACCTTCTAAAGTATTTAGACAAACATTGGAAAGACTTGGTAATAAAAAGGTTAATGGCAGCTAAAGGTCTTAATTTTGTATCTACTTGGTTATCACCCATCGTAGATGTAATTGTAGATGATGTTACTAAATTAGGTTTATACCCAGATGAAGGACTAGGAGGTGGAACAAGTGGTGCAGGGTTTAAAGATTATAAACAATTATTTGGTGATAGTAGTATGTTTCTTTATGGTCCTTTTGTTGATTGGTTACATGGTGTGGTTAAATCAGAAGAAAAAGATGGTTTAGTAGTGCAACAAAATTCACAAGACAGAATTGATAGAGGAAAAAGCTCAAGACACTTTTTTGATGTTACTCCTACAGGTGAATATGATAGAGATGAGGACGGAGGATACTAATCGAACCAAAAATCAGACTCTTTTTGTTTGGATTTAAATTCATAAAAAGAATTACCTAACTTGCTTATAACATTTTCACCTAACTTTATAGAATTTTTCACATCGTCAACAATAACATATTCATTAGAAGTGTGGTAGTTATAGTATCCAGCAGCAAAGTTTAAACACGCGAAATTAAATTTATCTTTAAGAACCATAGTGTCGGTATATGGGTGATGTCTCCACTCAGTAAAACCATGCTCTAAAATTATATTACGAGTTTTATTGAAGAACTCGGATTTTTGTTCAAACAATCTTACCCCCATTAAAGAAAGTGACATCGTATCATTTTCTGTAGAGTCAAATTGTATGGCGTAACCAACATCCTTAAAAAATTCCTCTTTAGCACCCCTACTTCCATGACACCCAGTTTCTTCAGCAACCGGGAAAAATGCTTTAATCACATCGAATTTCTCCAACAGTTGTAAACATATAAAAACCCCAGCTTTGTCATCACCACCTATCCCTGTAGGTGCTCCATCTTCTTTTGTATAAGCCTTTAGAGCTAATTTACTTTCCCCCTGGGAATTAGGTAAATACTCTTCCCTAACTTCCATCTCCACAATATCATGAACACTATCTGTGTGAGCTAGAACCAAAGGGTAGTAGTCAGAAACTCCCTTAGTTACATACAAATTTCCCAAATCATCTTTTTCATAATCATACCCCATTTCTTCAAAATGACCGATAAGGTAATTTATTAATCTTTCCTCTTCCCAAGTCTTAGTTGGTATCGATAACAATTCTTTTAATTTTTCTTTCATATTAAACTCTTTTAGAGTAACCCACCACTTGATAGTAATCTCTTTTACCATCACAGAAGTCAATTACTAATTGTAATAAACCTTTAAACATAAACGCATCATCAGACCTCTTTTCACATAAAATGAATAATTCTAAGATACTAGAGAGAAACTCCACACTTAGATACCCACAACCATCTATACCTTGAAAGTCTGTTAGAGACCCTCCTATGTGTTGTAGTTGGTAGTTATTGCGTTCCTCCTGAGTCTCAAAAGGGGTCATAACGTCATATAAATCCAAATACTTCTGTACAAAGTCTCTAACCATTTCCTTGTTAAATTCCGCTTTAACTAATAAGTCCACAATCCAATGTGTGTGAGAAGGGGTCCTTAATCTATTTGTTGGTTCTTTATATTTCACAATAAAGTCTAAGTCAGGGTAAGAACCTCTAAATCCCTGAAACATGGCTACTTTAGTGTCATCACTAAGGATAAACTCATTTACAGATTCTACCCTTGGTCCATTTTTTATTTTATATTCTAATTTTTCCATTATTTGTATTTTACAACTTTGGGATTTAATTCCCAGTTAAACTTATATTCTGATGTGTATTTGTTATTGTTGTGTTTTTTACAACACCCACCACATGCTTTATCTACTTTTGTTTTTCTTGCGTAATAAACATTCTTTTCACATTTAGGACAGGTAGCTACCCATTTCATAAATTGAGACTTATCGACACCGGAACCACTACTACATCTTTCACCACTACAACCTATAGACCTAGCTACTCTTTTCCATTCAGAGTCATGATTAGTGTACCCTCTATTTTTGTAATCTAACCCATGAGCAATTTCATGTAATATAGTATTTGTAACTCTTCTTTCGTTAGTTTCGTGTTGGGTCATTGGTCTAGAGAGTGTTATGGTTTTCATTCTACCATTACAAGAACCAAATCTTCTAACGGCTCTATCCCATTTAAATGTGTAGTCGGAGAGACCATGTTGTCTCATTAACTCAATTACGTTATTTCTTACCTTTTCTAAATTCATACTACAAAGATAAGAAAAAAATATTAAATGGCCGAATATAAACGTGAAATTTTTCTTAAAGAATCTTGTCCCGCTTTGTTAAAACGTTTTTCCCAGAATTTAAGAAAGTTTTGTGGTGAAGATAAAACCTTAGGGGGTAAGTTAGGTATTTTTATAGTTTCGTCAGCAGAAAAATCTTTTAAAAAATCTTCATATGTTACTGACCAGCTCTGGATTAGTTGCTCAAGGACAACATTTTTTATTTCATCTATTGGTGTCTTTTTACCATCATAATCCCTAATTCTATCTATGGTTTCCTGAGAGACATCAAAATCAGCAAAAAACTTTTCAGCACTAAAGTTATTTAATCTTTTAGCGTAAGAAAAAGCCCTTGAAGTTTTTAGAAATTCGACAAATTCTTCTTTGGAGGTAATGTTTTTATTCCTTAGTAAACCATAGACTTCGGATATTCTAGCATTAAGTTCAAAACTTAAATGTAGATAAATCATAAACATTAATTCATCCCAGTCGTCAACAGCACCCATTTTATTTAACATTTGTGTTAAATTGGCCACCTGCTCAAAGTTAGGTTTTGCTGAATCACTTAATATTCTTTTATAAAATTCATAAACATGAGTTAATTCGTGAAATAATATAGATTCCGAGTAAGGTTTTATTTCAGAATTATAAAGTTCCACAAAAGAACCATTTTCATAGTCAGATTCGGGGATATTAATTTCCATATTTATAATACCACCAACCACTAAAGGTAAAGTTTTACCATCATCAAAAGTTGCGTTAATCAAATCAATCCCACTAGTATCAAAAGAGGCTGCGTCAATATAGTCATCACCACTATTTATGCTTTCATTGGGTACAACATTTAACTTTAGGTTTAGTTGTGGTTCAGCCAAAGGAAAATCCAAAAACTTATCGTTAGAACTATTCCAACCCATAGAAACTGCTTTTTCTTGAATGTCATCACCGGTAAAAAATACCTCCCTATCATCAGAAGACAGTAACATCATCAAACCATCATTAATCACCTCAGAAAAGGTATCAACCCAAAACTCAATAGATTTGGGTACACCTAAAGCTTCCTTAATTAATCGTCTAGATTGTTTCTGTGTTATTATAAGTTTCATGGCCTATAAATATCGACATCCTATTGTTTCTCAACTAATTTGAATTTTTCTGTCGTTTTATTATAACTCATGGTATATTGTTGGTTTTCACCAATACCACTCTTTAATATCTCCGCTGCAATAAAGTCCTCCACTTCTGATTGTATAGACCTTTTAAGTGGTCTAGCTCCAAACTTCTCATCATAACCTATACCACAAATATGGTCAACAACAGAAGGTCCAAACTTAATACTATAACCTTTTTCTACCAATCTAGAAGTTAAATGTGACAACTCAATCTTAACAATCTTTTTAATACTACCTTTATCCAACGTTTCAAAAATAATAATATCATCTAATCTATTAAGAAACTCTGGGTTAAATGTGTTTTTTAATGATTTTGAAATTATAGTCCTTACTCTCTCCTTATCGGTTTGTTGTGAAGCTTTTGTAGTAAAACCTAGACTGTTACTAAAATCTTGAGAATTTTTAACCCCTATATTAGAAGTCATCATAATTAAAGTATTCTTAAAATTTATTTTTCTTCCAGAAGCATCAGTAACGTATCCATCATCTAAAATCTGTAGTAAAATATTAAATATTTCACGATGACCTTTTTCTATCTCGTCAAAAAGAATTAACGAATAAGGGTTTTGTCTAACTTTTTCTGTGAACTGACCACCCTCATTGTAACCTACATACCCAGGAGGTGAACCTATTAGTCTCGATACAGAATGTTTTTCTTGGTATTCTGACATATCTACTCTAATCATAGATTCTTCAGAACCAAACATCAATTCAGCTAACTTTTTTGCTAAATGAGTTTTTCCCACACCAGTAGGGCCTAAACAAATAAAAGACCCAATAGGTTTATCTAACTCCTTAATACCAACAGAGTTTCTCCTAACAGACTTTACAATAGTGTTAATGGCTTTATCCTGACCAATAACACTCTTCTTTAATTGTTTATCTAAATTAAGAAGATTCTTTTTTTCGTTTTGGTTCATCCTACTTAAAGGAATTTTAGTTATCTTAGAAACTACAGTCATAATATTTTCTTCTGTTACCGGTACTTTATGTAAGGACTGTTTTTCTTCCCAGTTTTGGGTTAAGGATTTTAGTTTTGTTGTTAATTTACGTTCTTTATCCCTTAGGTCTGCAGCTTTTTCATAGTCTTGAGATTTGACAACGTCAATCTTCTCATTTTTTAAAATACTAATTTCATTCCTTAATTTTTCTAAAGATTTAGGGGTTTTAACATCAATCTGTACCATAGAACCAACTTCATCCATAATATCTATCGCTTTATCAGGGAAAGCCCTATCACTAATATACCTGTCAGCCAATTTAACACACAACTCAACACAATACTTATCATAGGTAACATTATGGTGTTCTTCGTAAACATGTTTTATGTTATCCAATATTTCTATTGTGTCTTTTACCGAAGGTGGGTCTATGGTTACTTTTTGAAATCTTCTCTCTAATGCACCATCTTTCTCAATTTTTTCTCTAAATTCATCCATAGTGGTTGCCCCGATACATTGTACTTCACCCCTAGCTAATGGTGGTTTAAATATATTAGCAGCATCTAAATTACCAGAAGAATTACCAGTACCAACAACGGTATGAATTTCATCTATGAAAATAATCACATCTTTATTCTCACGTAACTCATCTATTATAGCTTTCATCCTTTCCTCAAACTGACCACGATATTTAGTGCCAGCAACTAATGAAGATAATTCTAACAAGACAATTCTTTTATTCATTAACTTTCTAGGACATTCACCTTTATGAATCATAGTCGCTAACATTTCTACTACTGAAGTTTTACCAGCACCAGGTTCCCCGATAAGTACAGGGTTGTTCTTTTTACGTCTAGCAAGAATTTGTACAATTCTCTTAACCTCATCATCCCTACCAATAACTGGGTCTAAACCACCTTTAGCTGCAATAGCCGTTAAATCTCTTGAAAAATTATCCAGTATTGGTGTACCACTTTCACTATTTGATTGCGTAGGTTCTTCCTTCCCACTAATTTCTTCCATTTCGGAATCTGCACTAAAATCTATCATATTCTTTTTTATTTAAATTTACTATATTTCTATTAATAATCAACCACTGACAAAATGTCATATACTATGTCAGGTTTGACATTTAAATTATTGTTCACTACCTTTGGTATGGTAATTGTACTACAAAACTAATGAAAATAATTTCATAAACAAATAAAAAAAAGAAAATTAATTAAAAATGACAAAAGTAATTGGAATTGACTTAGGAACAACAAATTCGTGTGTTTCTGTGGTGGAGGGTGGAAACCCCGAAATAATTGTAAATGCGGAAGGAAAAAGGACCACACCTTCCATTGTATCTTTTAAAGAGGGTGACCGTAGTGTTGGTGACCCAGCAAAAAGACAGGCAGTTACAAATCCTAAAAATACTATATATTCGGTAAAAAGATTTATTGGTAGTAAATTTAGTGAGGTGAGTAAAGAGGCAAAAAAAATGCCTTACTCAGTAGTTAAAGGAAACGGTGGTACTGTCACAATAGCAGTTGGTGACAAATCTTATGTTCCACAAGAAATATCTGCTGTTGTTTTACAAAATTTAAAAAAGACAGCAGAAGATTATCTAGGTGAAAAAGTAACTGAGGCTGTAATTACGGTACCAGCTTATTTTAATGATGCACAAAGAAACGCAACAAAAGAAGCTGGGGAGATAGCTGGTTTAAAAGTTCTTAGAATTATTAATGAACCTACTGCGGCTGCATTAGCGTATGGTATGGATAAACAAAACAAAGATATGACTGTAGCGGTTTATGACCTTGGTGGTGGTACCTTTGATGTGTCTATACTTGAATTAGGTGATGGTGTATTTGAGGTAAAATCTACAAATGGTGATACTCATTTAGGTGGTGATAATTTTGACGAAAAAATTATAGACTGGTTACTTAGTGAATTTAAAGATGAAAATGGGATGGACCTATCTAAGGATGCTGGTGCACTACAAAGACTAAGAGAAGCTTCTGAAAAAGCAAAAGTAGAATTATCAAACTCTAATAGTACTGAAATTAACCTACCTTATATTACAGCGGACAGTACTGGGCCTAAACACTTAGTTCGAACATTATCAAGAGCAAAATTTGAATCTATGGTTGAAGATTTGGTAAAAAGAAGTTTATCACCTTGTAGAAAAGCTTTAAAAGATGCTAAATTAAAAGTTGGTGACATTGATGAAATTTTATTAGTCGGTGGTTCCACTAGAATCCCAGCAGTACAAGAAGCTGTTAAAAAATTATTTGGTAAGGACCCATCTAAAGGTGTAAATCCAGATGAGGTAGTAGCTATGGGAGCAGCTATACAGGGAGGTGTACTTACCGGTGATGTAACCGATGTTTTATTGTTAGACGTAACCCCACTTTCATTAGGTATTGAAACTATGGGGAGTGTGATGACAAAGCTAATAGACTCCAATACAACAATACCAACTTCAAAAAGTCAGGTATTTTCTACAGCGGTAGATAATCAACCAGCGGTAGACATTCACGTATTACAGGGAGAAAGACCAATGGCTGGAGACAATAGAACATTGGGTAGATTCCAACTAACAGACATTCCACCTTCACAAAGAGGAATACCACAAATTGAGGTAACTTTTGACATCGACGCTAATGGTATTATAGATGTAAAAGCTGTGGACAAAGGTACTGGTAAACAACAAAATATTAAAATTGAGTCGGGGAGCAGCTTATCAGATGACGAAATAGATAGAATGAAAAAAGAGGCAGAAGCAAATTCAGAGGCTGACACCCAAAAACTAGAAAAAATCCAAAAACTAAATGAAGCAGATTCTCTAATGTTCCAGACAGAAAAACAAATTAGTGAGTTTGGTGATAAATTAGAAGACGCAGATAAATCTCGTCTAGAAAACACAATAAAAGAACTCAAAGAAGTTTGTAAAGAAGAGGATATGGAAGGTGTTGAGGATTTGATGGAAAAGTTAAATAGTACTTGGCAAGAAATTAGTACTAAATTATACGCAGAAACTGAAGAACAAGATACTGACATTAAAGAAGACCAATCTGGAGAACCAACAACAGATGTGGAGTTCGAGGAGGTAAAGTAAATTATTAAATGAAAGGAAACAAAAGAGTTTCCTTTCATTATTTTTATTTATAAATTTAAAAAAAAAAGAATTATGTTTAAGATATATACAAACCCAACATGTCATTATTGTAATAGGATTAAAGAACAATTAAATAATGCAGAAATCAAATACGAGGAAATCGTAGCTAAAGATAATGAAGAAGAATGGAACGAGCTAGTTAGGATTACCGGAATCGGTATGACACCAACAATCGTAATGCAGGAGGAGATTTGGTTACCAAATAGAGACTTTAGAACACCAGAAGAACTAATAGGTAAAATAAGACACTTCAAGGACAAACCAATGAAAACTTTAATGTTTGAGGAAAGAATTGACCAACTGCACAACACAGTTAAAAATTTAACCCTACTATTAAACCAAATGAATCAAACAATCAGCCAAATTAATGGAAAGATTACACCACAACCACCAATAAATAATGGACCGGGACAGCCTCAAGTACAAGCAGCACAAAATCCACAGTAATATGGGAATTAAAAAAGAAAAAATAGTAGGGAAGTTAATTATAAATGAATACGACTCATCAAACTTAAAAGGTTCTGAATACAACACAACCACTAGTGAGTTAATTATTGAATTTAAAAAAGGTGGTAAATATTCGTATGAAAAGGTACCTTTAAAAATATTTACTCAGATGAGAATGGCTGAAAGTCAAGGTTCTTACTTTTCTAAAAATATTTCTAAAAGTTATAAGTATAAAAAATTGACGTAGACTCTTATTCTCTATATTTATAATATATGGAAACTACAAACAAAAATATTATAAGTAGCTTTAAGGTACAAGAAGAACTTAATCCTGATATTTGGTATTATGATGGCGAAAGCTATAAGATGAAACCAGAAATCAGGATTTCCTTATTAGATATAGTTAAAGATTACACAGATTTTATAGATGTGGAGTTAGATATAGATGATGTAACACTAACCGGGTCACTATCAAACTTTAACTGGTCCGAATTTTCGGATGTGGATTTACATATTTTAACAGACTTTGAAGATAAAGACCCATTACTTAAAAAATACTTAGATAGTAGACGAATTATTTGGAACTCATTAAGAAGTGTGACAACTAAAGGATTCGATGTTGAAATATATGTACAAGATAACAATGAACCACATTTTGCTAGTGGGGTGTATTCTGTTTTATATAATGAATGGATTGTAGAACCAAAACAAGAAGAAGTCACTATAGACTCTAAAAAAATTCTTAGTAAAGCTAAGAATTGGATGTCACAAATAGATAAGATTGAAAACAACTCAAAAAGAGTGGACCCCGAAGAGGTTTTAAAGGATATCGATAGGTTTAAATCTAAAATAAAAAAATATCGAGGTAGTGGATTGGAGGATAAGGGAGAATATTCATACGAGAACTTAACTTTTAAATTTTTACGTAGAAATGAGTATTTAAAAAAACTAAATGACGTTAGAAATTCTTTAATAGACAAAAATCTTACATTAGATGAAAATGTTTCTGCTATTTAAGTATATTTATTATTAAATAATTAATTAATTATGTCAGGAAATTACGGAGGGAGCTCATTACCAACAACACCTATCGGTGGAGATGTACTATATTCAGAAAAAAACGGCACCTATAAAAATTGGGTATGCACCACAGTAGTAGGTAGTGCTGCGACAGCAAACTTTACTTATGAAGGTAATGTGTACTATGTAAATACGTCAGCAGCTGGGAATAGTAGTATTGAGATGGTTATCGACCCAGGCAAATTAACAGCTCCACCAACTGGAGTCTGGTTTATATGTTATCAATGTAGTTGTAATTCACCATTTAGTGGTACAACCGCACCATCAGCTGTTAATTATTCCGGTACCTCAACATTGTTTCAACCAGTTATAATCGGTGGTGGTGGACTAAATAGTTAAAATAAATTAAAATTAAAAAAAAATAAAATGGGAAAATTAAAACCTATCGGTAGTGAAAAATTAACAGGACAAGACAAGATTAATAGAATCATGGAAATAGCCCGTTATGGTGAAGTAACTAAAAATGATGAGTATCATATATCTACTAATTCATTCAGTCAGAAAGCAGCGGATGGAAATACTTACGCGATAATACAAGAAAAAGACGGATACTACTTAAAATGTGGTATTAACGAATCTGAGTTAGATTATGTAAGTGGTGGAATGAATAAAAAGAAAGATAGATTCAAGAGTTACTCAAAAGCACTTAAAAGAATGAATCTAATCTTCAAACCTTTAAATGAAGAATATAATGAAGGTAAAGGTCATAGTATGTATGATGAAATGGATGAACAAGAAAAATTTGTTTTGAATGTCGCTGATGAAGGTGGTGACGAAGAAATGGACATGGACATGGATATGGGTGATGAAGATATGGGTGATGAAGAAGTAGATATGGACATGGATATGGACATGGATATGGGTGATGAAGATGTGGAGGTAGATGTAGATGCTGAAGTAGACATGGAAGGGTTTATGAAACCCATACAAAAACTGACTGGTAAATTAGGACAAAAACTTAGAGACTCAGGTGAGGAAATGGGTAGTGCTGACATAAAGTATGTTTTAAACTCAGTAATATCAGCTGTTGATTTAGAAAATTTAGATGATGAAGATAAAGATGATGTTCTAGATAGATTCGAAGATGATGAAACAGCATATGGTGATGATGAAGAAATGGATATGGATGTGGATATGGGTGATGAAGAATTAGACATGGATGATGAAGAATTAGACATGGATATGGAGGACGAAGAAGAAATGGCTATGGAGTCACTTAAAAATAGAGTAGGAAGTTTGTTAGAATCATACATCTCAAAAAAAGAAAAAAAATCAATAGACCCTAAAGAATATTTAAAATCTAGATTAACTAATATTATTAAAGAAAATTCTTTAACTAAAAAAGCTACAACTATAGAACAAGAAATGGCAATTAAAAAAATAGTTAAAAAAAATAAAAATATTAATTTAAAAAAAAATAACAAAAACGGGGATGTAATTTTAGAATCCAAAAACAAAAAAATAGTAGTAAAAAAGAACGGAAATATTAAGTAGTATGAAACTTTTATTCATAAATGAACTAGGGCCAAACTATAAAAACGAAAACATTTATGAATTTATATTTGGTAACGAAACAGAAGAATTGTGGGGAGATGAATGGGACGCTAGACCGGCACATGGAAAACCGGGTCCTCCAGAATTACAATATATTGAATCAGTCGGAGTATTAAACAACACTAAAGTATCTTTAGATTTAGTGCAAAACTCAGATTATTTTAACATGGAACACGCTTTAGATAATGTAATAGCACTAGGGTGGGAAACATACGAAGATGACTATGACAATGGAGAAGAAGAAAGGTTAGTTTTTCATTTTGGTGAAAAATTACAAAAAGTAAAAGATAAATTATATTCCCGAGATATAATATTAAAATTTGATAAAAAATTCGCACATGTTAAATAATAGAAAAGAATTAGTTAAAAGATTTTTAAAAGAAGGGTTCACTCATAGAACCCTATCTTCATTTTCAGACACTCAGTTAAAAGAATTAAGTAAAAAACTATTCAATGAAGCTGAAACAACCACAGTAAAAAAGACAACATATGATAAGTCAGAAGTAGATAAAATGAAACAGGATGATGGTGGGTTAAATGTTGACGGCACTGTAACACCTAATGAAGATGGTTCTGTAACAGTAACCACAAATGAAGAAAAAAATAATGAAGAAAAAAATATAGAGACCGACCCAATGGGTAATCCAGATGTTGATATAGATGGAGAACCACTATTAGTTGAATTACCCCAAGAGGTAGAAGAAAAATTCGATTCTAAAGCACAACAAAAATACTTATACTCGGTTAACCCTGCAGCAGCAGAAAAATTAGCATCAAAGATGACTAAGTCAGACTATGAAAAATTACCTGAATATGTAAACGAACAAGAAGCTCTAGAAAGTTGGATAACTTCTCTAGTAGAATCTAAAGAATTACCTACCATAACCAAAGGAAATTTTATAAAAACAATAAAAGAAAATTTAAATGGTGATGTAGACTCACCTTATACAATTGGTACTGAGGCTCAACAAGACTCATTTGCGACTGTTATAGAGATAGCAAGAGAAATGGTACCCCCTATGAATGTAGAAGTGGATGGTTTTGATGATGATGGTCATATGAATGGTTATTTAAACACACCAGAAAGTGAACAAGTAATAGAATTAAATATCTGTCCTGCTGGTGACATAAAATTAGACGGTAACCCGGTTGGTGGTATGGAGTTAAGTGAGACGGATAGAGATGTTGAGGGTGAATATATGGGAGCTCCGGAAGCAACTACAGCACCAGCACCTTTAAAAACACCAACTATTGCACCAACTAGACCAGGTGAGAAAAAAAGAAGAGGTCCATTCCAAAAACCAAAAACAAAACCAAACCCAAAAGCTAAAGGTGGTGACTCAAGTTTACCAGATTGGTTAACATCAACTAATTTAGGAAAAGCACTAACACAACATGGCTAAGAAAAAACTTAATTTAGAAGCACCGATTAATTATGGTGACGGTAGTGAAAGAATGTCCCCAGACATTGAGAGAAAACTAAAATCCCAAGAACACCCACTAGGGGGCCATCAAGCATTTCCAGACGTAGATAAAGATGGAATTCCAGACAATTTTGAAGAACTAATCGCATCCCAAAGATTCCAAGACGTTGTACAAAAAGTAAAAGACGCGACGGGGGTAGAAAATATAGACCCACAAACTTTCATGTCTTTACAACCAATGTTAATGCAAGCGGCTCAAAGAATACTACAAATAGAATCACAAAATAAAGAAGTTTTAGAAAATCTTGCAGTAGAGTTGGTTGTTGGTGAAATGGGTATACCTGAAGGTGATTTACAGTTTGACGCAAAACTGGAAAAACCTAATATGTCAGGAATGCAACAAAAACCTAAAGAAAAAAAGAAAAAGAAGGAACTTGAATTTCCTAATTTTGAGATGGAGGATGAGGCCGCTAAAAGGTTACAAAAATTAGATTTAGAAAAACAAAAAAGAAGATTTATAAATTCTTTAATACAGGGGTCAGCAAAAAAAGCTCACTACATGTACCACTTAGTAAATGAAAAATTAAATGATATAAACCCAGATTTAGTTGGGTTATACTCCATAGTAATGTCAGTTAATGATTTAATGTATTGGGTAATGCCAGACATGGAAGGTATGATTGGTGGTGGTGGTGCAGAACAAGCTATGGCTGGAAAAGAAGAATTAGACTTAGAAACAGACCCACCTACAATTAAAGCAAAGGGATTAATGTTCCCTATATTAGTACATGAACTATATAAAGGTGTTATGGAGTATGTTTCAGCTCACGGACTACCGTCTGACCCAGACATGGCTCAAGAAGTCATTGGTATGGAGGATACTTTACCAGCTGAAGTTTGGGATTTACGATTAGGTCCAGTAATTTGGGAAAAATTTTTAGAAGTATACCCAGATGATTTCTTTGACGCGGACGAACAAAAAAGAATTAAAAACTATTTTTATTTTAAATTTGTAAGTTTAGAAGCAGAACAATTCCTTTCCCTAGCTAAAGAAATACTATCAGGTAGCCAAAAAGGTAAAGACCAAGTTAAAAAAATGATTGATGAAATAGTCAACCAATTAAAACAAGAAGACTACGAGGACGCCTCAGGTGAAACAACACCACAGATAGATAATACACCCCAGTTACCAGACGTTGAAGAGTTGGATATGGACACTATTTTAGATAAAATTAATAAAAGTGGTATGGACTCTTTAACAAAAGCAGAAAAAGACTTTCTATACAACTTGTAAAAGGTTAATATTTTTCCGATATTTATAGTATATGGATAAACAAGAGCTAATACAAGAATATGCCAGGTGCCTACAAGACACCAACTACTCGATTGAAACGTATTTGGAAACTTACGATAATACCCAATCGAAATACGTCCCATTTAATTTATTTCCTGAACAGAAAATGATGTTAAGTAATTTTGATAAGTACAACGATAACATTACAAAGAAATATCGTCAGGCTGGTGTATCTACAGCAACAGCAGCTTGGGTTTCAAAAAAACTACAGTTTGCTTCTAAAACAAGACCAGAAAAAATATTAATAATAGCAAATAAATTAGATACCGCGTCTGAATTTGCTAATAAAGTTAGGGGGTTTTTAAATCAATGGCCTGATTGGATTAATGTTGGGTTCTCTAAAGAAAAAGATTCTCAGAAACATTTTAAATTAAATAATGGTAGTGAAGTAAAAGCGGTAGCAACTTCTGTAGATGCACTTAGGGGTTTTACACCTACAACACTTATTTTTGATGAGGCTGCTTATATAGAGGCTGGTGATGATTTTTGGGCTGCTTGTATGGCATCCCTATCCACTGGTGGTAAAGTAATAGTTATATCTACCCCTAACGGATATGATAAAATTTATTACGAAATTTATGAACAATCTATAAAAGGATTAAATAGTTTTCACATATCGGAATTACATTGGGAAAATGACCCTAGATTTACAAAAGATTTATATTGGGTAAAAACAAAAGATATTGTACATTTCCTATTAAACATGGAAGATTATGATGAAACGGAATTTTTACATGAAAAAGACTTAGATAAATTTACAGATTTAATTAGAAATGGTTATAAACCGTGTTCTGATTGGTTTGAGAGTATGGTTAAAAAACTTAAGTATGATAGAAGAAAAATATCACAAGAGTTAGAGAGTGCCTTTTTAGGTTCTGGTGATAACGTAATCCCAGTAGAAACGATAGAAAGGATAAAAAATGAAGATATTAGAGACCCAGAAGATATGTTTGTCGGGAACCAACTATGGGTTTGGGAAAAACCAAAGGAAGGTCATAGATATATTTTAGGTTGTGATGTTAGTAGGGGTGACTCGGAAGATTTTACTTCTATTATCATAATTGATTTTGATGAAAGATGTCAAGTATTAGAATATTTAGGTAAAATACCACCCGATTTAGCTGCTGATATAATATACAAATGGGGTACGATGTATAAAGCTTATGTTGTTACTGATATTACAGGTGGTATGGGTGTAGCCACTTCTAGAAAATTACAAGAACTAGGATATAAAGATTTATATGTGGAAGGGATGAATACTGCTGACAAATGGAAGTACAACCCAAACGAAGGAACTAAAACACCAGGATTGGCATTCAATAATAAAAGAAGTCAAATTGTGGCTGCCTTTGAGGAGTCGTTAAGACATAAATTTACTATAAGGTCTAAAAGATTATTAAATGAACTTCATACATTTGTTTATATAAACGGAAAACCTAATCACATGAAAGGTAAACATGACGATTTAATTATGGCAATAGCAATGGCTTTATATGTAGGGGAAAATTCATTTTCACAATTAAAAAAAGCTGATAGTTTAACTAAAGCTATGTTAAATAGTTGGACCACGTCAGGTAGTGATAATGGGTCCACACAAGAACCAGAACATAGAAGACCACAACAAAATACCGGAATTTTAGGCATTCCAGGGAATCACAGTAATGATAGTAGACAACAATATAAAGACTATGGTTGGTTATTCGGTAAAGTCCGATAACAAATGATTTACTATTTATAAAATAATTAATATTATTAAACAACATGGCAAATAACTTCACAATATATCAAAGGTTAAGTAAATTATTTGGACCGGGAGGACCTACACAACAGGAACCCTCATACCAAAAATTTAAACTAGGCCCAAAAGACATTCTTAAAACAGACTCTAAAGATGAGTATGAAAAAGAAAAGTTGCAAATGCAACAATCACTATATCTATCAAATCAATGGCAAAAGATAGATAATGAACTTTACACTAAATCAGTTTACTATGAACCTACAAGGTTAGCTTCATACTATGATTATGAATCTATGGAGTTTACACCAGAAATTTCTGCAGCTTTGGATATATATTCTGAGGAAGCTACAACACCTTCTGAAAAAGGTTATATGTTAGCCATTTATTCAGAGTCTACTAGAATTAAATCTATATTAGGTGATTTGTTTAATAACATATTAGACGTTAACACTAATTTACCTATGTGGATTCGTAACACTTGTAAATATGGAGATAATTTTGTCTACCTTAAAATAGACCCAGAAAAAGGAATTATTGGTGTTAATCAGTTACCTAATATTGAAATAGAACGAAATGAGGGACATAGTGCATTAAACCAAATAAGTAATGATGACCCTAGTGCTCACAAAGTAGAATTTAAGTGGAGAGAAAAAGATGTAAAATTTAGTTCTTGGGAAGTTGCACATTTTAGACTACTGGGTGATGATAGAAGATTACCTTATGGTACTTCTATGTTAGAAAAATGTAGAAGAATATGGAAACAGTTATTATTAGCTGAAGACGCGATGTTAGTTTATAGAACTTCTAGAGCACCAGAAAGAAGGGTATTTAAAGTTTTTGTTGGTAATATGGACGACAAAGATGTAGAAGCATACATTCAGAAAGTAGCAAATAAGTTCAAAAGAGACCCAGTCGTTGACCCAACAAATGGAAATGTTGATTTAAGGATGAATCAAATGGCTGTTGACCAGGACTATTTTATACCTGTTAGAGACCAATCAGCACCTAGCCCAATAGATACTTTACCAGGAGCTACTAATTTAAGTGAAATAGCTGATATAGAGTACATACAAAAAAAGTTATTAGCTTCATTAAGAATACCTAAAGCTTTTTTAGGGTTTGAGGAGGTTGTGGGTGAAGGTAAAAATTTAGCATTATTAGACATTAGATTTGCTAGGACGATAAATAGAATACAAAAAGCTATAATACAAGAATTAAATAAAATAGCTATTATTCATTTATATGTTTTAGGTTTTGAAGATGAACTAGAAAATTTTTCTTTAGGGTTGACCAATCCGTCGACACAAGCTGAACTATTAAAATTAGAACAATGGCAAACTAAAATTACATTATACAAAGACGCTGTAGGTGACCCTGGTAGTGGTATAGCACCAGTATCAGCTACTTGGGCAAAGAAATTTATATTGGGTATGAGTGACGAAGAAATTAAATTAGACCTACAACAACAAAGATTTGAAAAAGCATTGGCTGGAGAATTAGAAACTACTTCGGAAATAATTAAGAAAACAGGACTATTCAACACAGTAGATAAACTATACGGTGAACCACCAACAGAAGAAGGTGGTGACGGTGGTGATACTGCTGGTGAAGAACCAGGATTAGATGCTGGTAGTGAAAGTGTAGCTGATTTTGATATGGGTGGTCCAGAAACTGAAGCACCTGGAGGTGGGGATGAAATTACAGAACCAGTACCTGCAGCGGAAGGTTTTAATAAAGAAAAAGGATTACCTTTATTAATGGAAGAAAAAGGGTTGTCTTTAGATGGTCTTAAAACAGTGGTTGATAGAGCAAAAAATAATATTGACGTTATAAATGAGGAAGTTGATTCATTATTAGAAGATTAAGTATATTTATTATAAAAGACACTTATGAAAAATTTTGGTTATTATAAAAATAATATAGACAGTATTCTTGAAAACTCATTTACTAATAGTGATAAGTTTAAAAGAAATTTATCGGTAGTTATGGGAGCTATGAAATACTCTAAAATCCTAAGAGAATTCTTTACATTATATAATGAAATAGAAAGTAAGCATTTTGACAACTTAGAAAATTCTAGAGGTTATATAAATGAGGCGGTAACTTTTCTAAAAGAGAATAAAAGTAAATTAAATAAAGTCACGCCTATATTAGATAAAATTATCTTAGATAGAAAAGAACTTTGTACCGAAAAAAATAATAAGATTTATGAGAATATAGATAACGTAGTATTTAACGACTCAATTACAAATCTAGAAAGTATTAGTAATTCTAAAAAGTTTTTAAGTGAGAATACTTTGAAGATAAAAAAATCACCGATTAAAATTAAAAACCCTAAAATATTATCTCACGTATTATCTAAAAATTACGGTGAACAGTATGATACTAAACTTACTGAAAATCAACAAACTATTTTAAAAAATACCCTACTTATGACAGAGGATAGTCTAGGTTCTGAATTTAATAATGTTAAAGAAATAACTTTAAATAAAATTAATGAAATTTTAAAAGAATCTAAAGACGATAGTTTATCAGCAAAACTAGTGGAGGTTAAAAACGAAATTCGCGAATTAAACTCAACCAAAAAATCTTATATTAGGGTTAGGAGTCTCCTAGAGGACTTGAACTAAACATGTCTATTTTTTATATTTAATTATATAAAAAAATATGAATATGATAAAACAAGGACGTGAGATTAACACTAAAATTTCGGATGTATTTAAAACATCTTATGGTACAGTAGATGTGTCATCTCTTAAATCAATATACTTAAATCTATCATCTTGGGCAGAACCACAGGAAGAATTAGTTAACTGGGAAAGACCAATTAAAAAAGTTAAAAACGATATTAAACATGCGGTATATGATGAGTTAGTTAAAACACCTTTTAAAGTAAAAACAATAGTAGATTTAGATTTAAGAGCTAGTGGGATAAAAAAAGGTAAAAGGAGTTTTTTAAGGTGTGAAATAACCTTATTCCTAAAAGACCTAAAACACAAAGATATTAAAGTATCATGCATATCAGATTCTATAAATCACATTACTGATAAAATTATAAATAAAACATTAATGTCATCACAAACATTTAAATTCCATAAGTCTAAAAAGTAACTACAGTTTTTTTACCCATAACCACTATTTATTTAAAAACAATATTATGAGAGTATTAGAAGCAAGAGAAATTGGTCATGGTATATTAGTTGAACATGACGGATATCTTTCACCTGATGACAACAAAGGTATATTAAAAGAAATGACTTCCGATGATTTTGGTGGTGAAATATATATGAACGCAATACTTCAAAAATACAACACACCCAATAGAAATGGCAGAATATACCCAGAAACAATTCTAAGAAGAGAAAATGAAAGGTACCAAGAAGTTATAAAAAGAGGTGGTGCAATTTCTGAACTTAATCACCCAGAATCTTCACTTATAGATTTAGATAGAGCTTCTCATATTATCACAGAGACTTGGTGGGATGGCAATAGATTAATTGGTAAACTTAAACTATTAACTTCTCCTGGTTATTTAAAAGAAGGTGTAATTTCTTGTGTTGGTGATATGGCAGCCAATTTACTAAGACAAGGTGTTACATTAGGTATATCTTCCAGAGGTGTTGGTTCATTAACTAAGAATGGTGAATATAATGAAGTACAAGAAGACTTTGAATTGATTTGTTTTGATTTGGTTTCTTCCCCATCCACACCAGGGTCCTACCTATTCAAAGAAGACGAAAAAGCGGACACCGTAGACGAGCCTACAGAGATGATAGAATCCTCAAAATCTGGAACGGTAGACAAGTCATTATCTATGATGTCAAAACTAGACAATTTCTTAAATAGATAAATTCCCAATAAAAACCCCAAAATAAGGATTTTTTACAATAAGATTATATTTATTATAAAACTACTTGCGTTATGCACTGTAGTATAATAACAATAAACGTAAAAAAATAAAAAAAACGTGAGCGAATCAATTTTAGAAAAAGCGTTGCTCGAGGCGGAACAGTTGGAAGAAACTATGAAGTCTAATGCAAAAGAAATACTTTCTTCGACAATGAAGGAAGAAATTCATGAACTAGTAAAAGAATCGTTAAGTGAAGACGATTACCTTAAGGAGCAAGAAGAAGAAGAAGAAGTTGATGTTTTAGATATTGAAGATGACATGATGGTTGATGAACCGGAAATGGAATTAGATATGCCTATGGACATGGAACTTAGTATTGAGGACGAGACAGACGACGTAGAGTTACCTGAACTGCCACCTCTAGATTTAACATTAGCATCCGATGAAGAAGTATTAAAAGTATTTAAAGCAATGGGAGACGAAGATGGAATCATTATCCAACAAGATGATGACGAAATTGCGTTAACCGACAATACTACTGATACGGAATACATCATTAAATTAGAAGAAAGTAAAAAATCAAAAAAAATGAGAAAACCAATTAAAGAAACTAAATACATGGATGAAATGGAAGACATGGAAGAAACTAAGTACATGGATGAAATGGAAGATATGGATGAAATGGAAGATATGGAAGAAGTTGTTTATGAAATTGAGCTATCTGAAGATGATGTTATGGGTGTTGACGCACCTGAATCTGAAAAAGCATTAGATGACCGTGATATGGAAACTGATGATTTGGCAGAAGGAGGAGCAAAAAAGGGTGACCAATCCGCAACTCATAGAGATTATATGAAGGAAGGTGGTGCTAAAAAGGGAGACCAATCAGCAACACATAGAGATTATATGAAGGAAGGAGGAGCAAAAAAAGGTGACCAATCTGCATCTCATTTAGATTATGAAGGTGAGATGAAAGAAGGTGATGATTATGGAGGTAATAAAAAAGACTATCATAGACATATGAATTCTGCTGGACGCAAAACCAAAACTGGTGATGTAGGTGGTGGGAAATATGGAAAAGGTGGTCACTTCAAAGACTACGAAGGTGAAATGGATGAAGCTTCAAGAACTTTAGGGTTCGGAAGAGAATCTGGTGGTAAACACAAACCTTCTGGAATTAGAAAAGCAATCTCTAACAATCGTAACCTTGGTGAAAGTCGTATAAGAAAGTCCTACAATCTTCTTAAAGAAGAGGTAGAAACTTTAAAAGTTAAAAATTCTGACTATAAGAAAGCTTTGACAACTTTTAGAGATAAACTGAATGAAGTGGGTGTGTTTAATTCAAATTTAGCTTACGTAACACGTCTATTTACTGAACATTCAACTACCAAGAAGGAAAAAATCAACGTGTTAAAACGTTTCGATGGTGTAAATACATTGAAAGGTTCTAAACAGTTGTATAAGGTAATCAAAGAAGAACTTTCTCAGGAAGTAGCTAAAAAAACTACAAAAACAATTTCTGAGTCGGTTGAGCAAAAAATTACTAAATCACCTACTAGTGGTGGAAGTAAACTATTGGAATCAAAAGTTTATGAAAACCCTCAATTTAGTAGGATGAAAGACTTAATGTCTAAACTATAATAAACGCTTTATAAAACTAAAAAAAAAAACTATGGGAGCACTATTAGAATCAGGTATGGTTGGTAACATCGGGTTAAAACACCTTAAAGTTATCAAAGAAGATACCTTAAACAAATGGAACAGTCTTGGTTTCCTTGACGGACTTAAAGGTCACGTTAGAGAAAATATAGCTCAGCTATATGAAAATCAAGCAACAAACCTAATCAACGAAGCTACAACAGCTTCTGATTCAGGTTCATTCGAAACAGTTGTTTTTCCAATTATTAGGAGAGTATTCTCTAAATTATTGGCAAACGATATCGTTTCTGTACAAGCTATGAACTTACCAATTGGTAAATTATTCTACTTTGTACCTAAAATAGCATCAAGAGTTCCAGGTTCTCCTGGAAATGGAGGACATTGGGCACCTTTTGGAGCACCTACAAATGGTGTTGTACCAGGTGGTGGAGCATATCCAGCTACACCAGGTGCAGCATTTTCTGCAGCATCTACATCATTATATGATGATTATTATGCAAATAACGCACCTCAAGGAGCGGATGACGGTCTTTATGATTACTCAAGAGGTAGTTTTACTGCTTCATCAGCTCAAGCTTGGCCACAAGTATGGGATGGAAACCAGATAACAGGTGGAGCAAACGTAGCTGGATGTAAAAGAACTCAACTTCTTGCATTTAGTGGTTGGTCTTATAATGGTGGTAAATTAATTGGACCAGATGGTAGTGAACAAGATAGTGAAACTTTCTTAGCTTCATTAACAATTACTGCTAACCAAGGTTTCCATTGTTGTGACGCTGCTGACGGAGCTTTCTCTGCTGGTACTAATGTTTATGATGCAGGTTACCCAATCTTATTCCGTCTTGTTACACAGAAATACGGTGTTGGTATCGTAGATAGAACTGATGTTTGTGACTCAAGCGGTAAAGTATATGTTGAATTAGATTTATCTTGTCCAGCATGTATCAATTGTGCTTCAGGAGCAACAAGTAAAACATCAATTGATGGTTACGTAGGTGCCTCTGGTGCTACTAATATGACTTACAACGCAAACTGGAGACATTACAAAACTCTTGAATTTGAAGATGAAATGGGAGAAGTTTCTTTCGACTTACAAGCTGTTACAGTTTCTGTTAGTGAAAGAAAATTAAGAGCTTCTTGGTCACCAGAACTTGCACAAGACGTTTCTGCATTCCATAACATTGATGCTGAAGCTGAATTAACAGCTTTATTATCTGAAGAAGTTGCAGCTGAAATTGATAGAGAAATCTTGAGAGACCTTAGAAAAGGTGCAGCTTGGAACTTAAGATGGGATTATAATGGATGGAGACGTTTTACAGCTGGTCAAGCACCATACACTCAAAAAGATTGGAATCAAACTTTGATTACTGCTATTAATCAGTTATCAGCTCAGATTCACAAATCTACATTAAGAGGTGGGGCTAACTGGATTGTATGTTCTTCTGAAGTTTCTGCTATATTTGATGACTTGGAGTACTTCCACGTTTCAAACGCAGCACCAGAACAAGACCAATATAACATGGGTATTGAGAAAATAGGTACTTTATCAGGTAGATTTACTGTATATAGAGACCCTTACTTCCCAGCTAACCAAGTGTTAATTGGACATAAAGGAACATCGTTATTGGATACTGGGTACGTTTACGCACCATATGTACCATTACAATTAACTCCTACAATGTATAACCCATTCAACTTTACTCCAATCAAAGGTATCATGACTAGATACGCTAAGAAAATGGTAAACAATAGATTCTACGGAAGAATTACTGTTGACGGTGTTAGAACATTCGATATTAGAGAATTAAAAAGAGTAACTCCTTAATTCTAACTAATTAAGTTTTATATTAAAAAAGCCCTCTTAACGAGGGCTTTTTTTTATGCAGTGATATTTATAATAAAAACGCTTATGAACTTCTTTAAAAACATGTTAAGTAGTGAAGGTAAAGTTTCTAGTAAGAGATTTGTTACTTTCATATGTCTTCTATTTATGTTAATTGGTTATACCGCAAATCTTTTTTGGGATTTTACAATTGACAATAATTTATTTGAGTCTTTACAATGGATTGTTATGGCAGGACTTGGTTTTACAGCTTCAGAGAATTTCTCACCGAGAGATGAGGTTATTGTAGAAGAAGAACCAACACCATCATCTACAACAGTAACTCACGAATATAATTATGATAATGATTACGTTGATGAAAGTGATGAAGATATATAAAAACAAAAAAACCACCTAATAAGTGGTTTTTTTATGTCTTTATTTTTTTTTATTAACTGTTATCTAACAGTCACAACAAGTACAGTCACATTTCGTACCACACTTACATACTTGACAATCACATTTCATAATTTTTAATTTTTTAATGATTTACATTTATCTTTATGTGTATTTAAATAAAGTTGTGCTCCCCCTCTCATGTCTTTATCTTTAAGAGCTTTACTTACACATGAACAAGTAACTTTTCCACCACAGTAATCAGTTAATTTATCTGGTTCTGCATCAGCATACGCATCACCTACCCAGTCTTTATCTTCATGTAATTTTTTTGATAACCTTCTAATTAACTGAGATTCGGTAATTTTATTTTCACCCATCCAGTCAGATTGGTTGGTTTGTTTCATTACATTAAGGTTAACTGTTTTATCACCAGTTTGTGCGGAATCCACATTTACTTCATCTTCTTCTAATTCTTCTTCATTCTCCACATCCTCATCTTCATACAAATCTTTATATTTTGATGTTGGGGTACCTAACATAGAACCAAATCCTGTGTTACCACCTATGTTTTCTTTAACTAGTTTCTCTATTAAATCTATTAGTTCACTTTCACTTACTCTTATTTTTTTCATATTTGATTAATTACTTGAAATTTTATTACTTTTCTATAAATATCTACTTGTTGGTTAGAAATTGCCTTAATATCTACGTGATATTCATTTGGTATCATCCACCCAGTATCTAATAGGAAATAATTGTGTGTAAATGACTTATTAATTGCAGTCCAAGGGATTACTTCTACTTGGGTAGTACCTTGTGTCACATAGATACGATATTGCAAATTATCGACTAATACTTGCTCATCTACAGTGTATGGAACTCTTGTAGACACAAACACTTTTCTTGTTTCCCCAGCACTAATTTTTTCATCTTCTTTAAGTCCTGAAACTGAATAACCGTATATTTTAGGTTCCCCCGCGGTTGAACCAATACTTAAACTATTATTGTATATTATAAATTCATTTGTGACGTTAGGTTGTGATATACCACCAACAAATAGATTAGACCATACGTCAGTATAGATAACGGGTGGGTTTTGTGCGACACTAGTTAAAGATAATGGTATATAGTAAACACCACAAGTTAATTGTGTTGCTGTATAAGTAGCAACGGTATTACCATTACAGTCCACAATATCCACCTCAGGTAATGAATCAAAACATATCGGGTTTCCATTATGGTCATAAGCGTATAAAAATAATTTATTATTAACACCTAAATGAAAATCACCTCTATCATCCTCTATTGTATCATTAAAATCTGTTTCTAAAAATGGTTCATAGAATGTCTGAGTGTGTCTACTAAAAAAACCAACAGAGTAAGCCTCGGTTAAACCAGACAAATTTTCAAAAGCTGGTATAAAGGCCACACCATAAGTGTAAGCAGAAGTAACTGAATTAGGTTGTGTTAATAAAGTATTTATTTCCGCATTTAACAACGTACTATTAAATTCTATATTTTCGTTACCCTGGTCAAACATCTGAGTATCTAATACGGTGTAAGTGGTATTATCGGTATTATTATATGTTCCAGGTATAACCCACATACTTAATGTTGTTGACGAAAACCAATTACTAGGTCTTTTAGAATAGGTTAAATCAAATTCGGGTGCAAACATTCCGTCTGCCACCAAATAGTCATAACCAACTCCTTCAGACCACGAACTACCAGTGGAAGCTTTAAATAACATTAACTCAAATGAAGTAGCTCTTCTAGTGTCATCAACTAAGATTTTATCATTCATTAAAGTATCATCAAAGTTAGAAGTGTTAGTCATTTTTAATGTATGATTTAAAGAATTGACAGAAGGTATGCAACAATTAGTTACTTTATCTTTTAAATCATCTAAATCTAAATTAAAAATAAATCTACTAAATCCAGTATCTGAGTTTTTGGTAAAACCTGTAGTACCATTACATATATGGTCTGGTGAACCCGTAAACCTACAACGATTACTTACGTTTTTACCGTAAAAAAGTTGTGTTACAGGATTTCTAGCTGTATTAACCTCACTATTAGCGAGGATAGTATTATTTTTACTAAAATAGGACCTATGTATCATTTTTCTTACTTTTACTATAAATATCTAGTTAATCCTTATATTTTTGTTAAGGATAGTTTCTCCAGCTTCTTTAATTAATTTATCTATATCTGAGGTCGTAGTACCATCATGCGCTGTAGGACAAGATGCTACCCCAGGACATGAATGTGTGTGATT
>Ga0208134_1000009_pt1 | contig 103842 bp, 124 predicted proteins | sample VirMetDEL_Mar_31_FD_184515 | JGI IMG/M metagenome (GOLD analysis project Ga0208134, IMG submission 184515) | Aqueous microbial communities from the Delaware River and Bay under freshwater to marine salinity gradient to study organic matter... | ecosystem: Environmental > Aquatic > Marine >...
CAAGAATTTGAACTAACTTCTCATGCAATACGGAGTTCTTCCCATTTGCAGGATTCAGTACGTTACAATCCATAATGTAAATTTAATTTTAAAATGTTAACAATCTCTTTTTGTTTTTCCTTTGGCGTCTGTCTTGAGTGTGCCAGTCTCTATATTTGAATCCGCAGCAGGCTTAACTTTACCTGGTTTGGATGCTTTCTTTTTTGCTAATCCGGATAATGAAATAGTCTTTCTTGACTTTGCTGGTTGTGAAGGTACAACTTTTTGTGCAGACTTCCTAGCTTTACTCTGTTGAGCCTTAAGCTCCTTATATCTTTTCTCTCCAGTAATCTCTTCCATCAAATCACTTTTGTTGTAAGAAAGAATATCTATAATCTCATCTCTTATTTGAGCCTCGTCAAGTTGTAACTCATCAGTCCCTACTATATCTCCAGCAGCAACTTCAACGGATACACCATCCTTAGCTAACCAGCTTGGATTGATATCTTGTTTTGTTCCAACTTTACCTCCAGTTTCTTTAGCTGCTGATTCAGGAGTAATTTTAGGCATATTATTAAGAATGATATACCTTGGATTAGATCCATAAGTATCTTGTTTGCCTTGTAATTCTTCCAATTCTCTTGCAACCTCAGCTTCTTTCTTATCTTTAAGCGTTTTAATAGCTGCTGGAGATAATCCAGCACCTTCGCCAGCAGCACCTTCTCCAGCTAATAAATTATTTGTTGGAGTAACAACCTTGCTTGATTTAGGCTGAACGTCCGGGGTTTTATTATCTAGCAATCCAATATACATTTGGATTCTTCTTCCAGTCTTAGGATTGCTGTCAAATTCAGGGCCTCCAACAACTACATTAGTATTTATAATCCTGTTGTCAAGTGCGTAATCTTTATATCCCTTTAAATTGTTCCACTTATTAAGTGATAATTGTCTACGCTTATGATTGGTTAAGAAATCAACAAACTCCTCAATTGCTTGAGCATCATCTCTGTTCTCTGGGGTGATTCTTTTACCTCCACCATAAACAATGTGATTGCCTGAGAAATATAGTTCTGAAGTCATTCCTTCAGTTTTATTACTAACATAAACAAACATGTCCACTATATCACTAATACGTGGATCCTTTCCGAGAAGCTTTAGTTCTGGCCCAAAGTGTTCCTTAACTCTCTCCTGAATACTATCTGAAGCAAATGACAATGGTGAGCTATATTTTAAAGCTTTCTTTTGTCCCTTCACTGGCACAACAACATCCATTAAGATGTCTGCTAATATTTCACCCTGTATCTCTGTATTCTTTAAGAAATTAAGCCGGACTGGAAAAGGAGTTCCGTCAGCTTTATCAAGTATAAGGAATAGACCTCCTCTATATGGCTTTTTAGTTCCATCTTCATTTTCTCCAACATCCAGGAGCTTACCAAAAAATTCCTTATTTGGTGTAGTCTTATCCATCTCCATCAATCTACCCTTTAAATCAGTGTAAACTAGATGTGGGCCATCCTTACTTCTTTGTACCTGTTCAAGATCTTTAATGTTATTCTCTGCAACTCTACCTACTTCTTCGGACTCAGTCATCAATTCGCCGCCAGATGTATAATCTATTTGACTAGTTGGCGTCTCACCTCGATACAGGGCATCAATTATTTTAATACGCTCCTCTTTACTGTTAGCTTCGTAATCAGACATTCTCTTCTTACCAACATTTTCAAGTGGCTTAGGCTCTAAGAATGTGAATATGCTATGTACTCTCTTTCCATCTTTCATTTCTCCATCACCAATCAACACCTTTATTGGAAGATTCTCATACACTTCTGGCGGTATTGGTTTCTTAGATGCCTTAGCTAATTTAAAAGCTCTTACGGCCCTGGCGTCTGGTCTGTTTGCTCCACCAGAAGACATGTGCGCGCCGCTAGTAGATACTTCATACGTAATTTTTGTACCTACTTTGGGCTTACCGTTATATTTCCATTCCTTGAATGCGTTCTTTTTGTCATTAAAAGGATTATCTAATGGGGATATTGTTTTAGACTTAGTCTTTTTTTCAATTACCTCTTCAAAATTAAGTTCAAGTTGCTCTCCAAAATCTACCTCATCATTTACATTCTCATCTTCAAGATTTTCAACATCTTCTTCAACATTGTTGTCAGGCACCTTTGGATCCTGATTCTTCTTTTTGACTTTGTCTTTTTGTTGCTGCGCTATTAATTTCTTTTGTACCCTTCTTTCTCTTGCTAGTCTATTGCTTCGTACTTGTTTTTTTCGATTGTTTAACGCTTCGACTACTTGCTCTTTCTGTTCCGAATCTTCTTCTTTTTCAATTGATGCCAGTGCTTGATCTACCTCTTCTTCTGAAGTCATTTTCTTTATAGCTTCTTCTTGAGTCAGCTCCTTGTATTTTCTTTCATGAGCCGGAGTTCTAAGATAAGAAATATCATCTTCATTATTCTGGATCATCTGATCAAGCTTCATTGATTCAGCCTTAAGACCAACAAGATTGTCATGAATATTTTCATGTGCAGTCTTAGCGGCAACCTCTTCCCTGACTTCTTTTTTAGTTCTCTTTTCTTTAGTAGACTCTAAATCAGCAATATCTTTTGCGTTAACTCTAAGATCATCTTCAAGAGCTTTAGCTCTTTTTTCGTATCTATCAATTAATCTTTCATTCTTAGTCCCTGCAGCCTTCCTTATATTGTAATCTATGACGTTTTGAATAGCATCTTTTGTTACATTAAGCCTGGCCATTTTATCCACATAAGTCCCTTTGTTCCTAGCTGTTATTGGGCTGGACTCAAGAGTATCTTCGTATTTTTTATTAATATCTTTAATAGCTGTGGCAGCCTCTTGGGATAGAAACTGCTTCATAGTTATATTACTGATATTGGTTTTGTCAACTTTCTTATTTGCTGCAGATCCAAGATTCTTGAAATGCATTTTTCTAATCTTCTGAGCCATCTCCAATACTTCAGGAGCATGTTTCTTAGCTAGATCTGGGTTAAATTCAATTCCATGCTCTTCCTCAAATGCCTTAATCTCTTCTGGAGTAGCTTTGGTTGTAGCTGTAATTTGCTCAATAGCCTCATCAAGCTTATTGTTGTCAATAGCTTCAATAATAGTTTGTGCCATCATAGAATTAAGAGATGCTCTTCTAAAATCCTCATCACCAGTTTGATCAGCTTTAGCAAGCATTATTTGACCTGCTTGTATTTGTTTAGCTCTTAAACTAAGATTGGTCTTGTATGTCTCAGCCATCTTATCCTCTCTCTCCTTTCTATCCTTGGATTTGAAAGCATGATTAACACCCTTACCGGCTAACTGAAATAGGTTGCCACCCAAACCACCAAATAACATAGATGTCTTGGCTGCATCAGATCCCATAGTCTCAGATAGTTCTTTTTCAAACTCTTCTTCATCTATAAGGCCAGCTTTAAGATCAGATAATAATTTACTCTTCTCGGCAATATAGTGTTGGTAGCCTTCTTCAGCTCCTTCAGAAACAAAAGTTCCACCAACTGCTTTTGTTTTTGACAACCATTTAGGTGACTTGCCAGCTCCTGCAGCTCTGCTTAAGGCACCTTCCATCTTCATTGTATTAGGATTGAATACGCGACCTAATGCAAGGTATTGCGGTATGTCTTGAGCAAGCATCGCCCAACCATGTCTATAATTATATGCTGCTGATTCTGCGGCATATTGCTTGGCTTCTTCAGTCGTAAAATTAACTCCAGTCTTAGGGTTAATTTCATTTATCATCTTTTCTTTTTGATCCTTAAAAGTTCCAACAGCTTCCATTGAATTCTCAATGTGCCTAGATGAAATAGCCTGGGTAATGCCATCAGCCATCCAAGAAGCCTGAACGCCCATCTTAGCAGATAGGTCTGCTCCTTTATGAATTGCTCCCATTCCTCTGGAAATACCTTTACCTAAGAATTTAAGAGCCTTACCCGCAGCCATAGATGGAAGAAGCATGGATAAGGATGAGGCAACGGATACTCCATTTTTGAACCAATATCCCGGATCTGACATATTCATTTCTCCCGGCCTCTCTTCGTAGATAGCGAGATTTTCTTGGCCAGTTTCTCTCAATCCTTGACCAAATTCAGAAAGCCAGTTATTGTATTCTTTCTCTTTTCCTGTGATCATGTTGGCCATGCCTTCAAAATCAAGCAAATATCCAAACCCTTCGAGAGTTCCACCAACTACTTCACCAAGAACAGCTTGACCAAGCATATTCGCAAACTGGTCAGTCCATGGTTGTAATTGAGCTCTTTGGGCGTTTAAATTTTCAAGTGCCTCAAAAGGCGTATTAGAATCCCATTGAGAGTCACCTAATCCAGAGTCTCCAACTTGAATGTTTTTTTCAAATTGAACACCTTTCATGTCAGGTTTAGTCCTGTAATCTGGAGGAGAGTAATCATTTTCTCCTACAGGATTTTTAGGATTATTTACTAAATCACCTTTGTTTCTGTAATCAGCCATTGATTAATTTTTTAAACCCTGCGCAACTGATGTTGCACCAGATGGAGTTCCATCAAACATTCTTGTTATTCCGTCTATAGATTCTTGAACAACATCTTCATAAGTCAAGACTTGTACGTCATCATATTTTTCTCCATTAATATATGTAGCTCCTGTTGCAGGATCAAAAGCTATATTCTTTAGTTCTTCTTGAGAGAACTCTGTTTTAGACCCAACAATCTTAGATTCATACTGTCCAGTCTTGGGGTTTACTCTGTTAACGAAATGCTTATAATATGGCTCTACTTCACCCGAAGCTGGATTCCAGAATCTGTCCTGAACTACTTCATGTTGAGTGCCATTATTTATATTATCTATCATGTGTTTTGGGTCTGGATATGCCTTAGATATATTTCTGTCTGGAGATAGAATAACAGTTGCCATTCCATCGTCTGGATCTTTATATGGAATTTGAACCACATATCCCATTGGAAAGTCTGCATCTGCAGGAGATAACCCCATTAAGTTACCAGCTTCTCCAAGAACTGCTGAGAATTCCTGCAAATCATCGTAACCAAGTTGATCACCCATAGCTGTTGCATTGAGTCCCAAACCTACACCAACATCTCCAAGAAGCTTAAATGCTCTTCTTGATATGGCTGATCCTGGAACAGTTCCATTGCCTAAAATTCTATCCCTTTGGGCGTAGAATGTATTTTTATCATTATAAGGATTTATTACCTGAGAGTAAGCTATTGAAGCTTGCTGTTTCCCGGCAACATAATCATTATATACTTCTGAATCATTTTTATTTTTGTATGCCTCTGGATTTTGAAAACGAAGCTTATCTATCTCTTGTTTTATTGCATTGTTTCTGCCTTTATCATCCTTCCATTTTTTATAAGCCATGCTTTCCCTAGGGGGTATCATACTTCCACTTAATGGGCTCCAAGTCTCTTCAGTCATTTTAGCTCCGGAAAAGTCTTCAGAGTTTGTGATATTACCATTAGCATCGAACATTAATGCATCACGATCATCTTCATTTATATTGAATGTTCTGTTGTAAGCGTCTTGTCCATTTATTAGCTGAGTTGACATCCAAGCTTGAGAAGGGTCAATATATTTTTTACTCGAATCAACAGCTTTAGATACAGGAGCTCTATATTGAGCCTGATCCTTGTTGATTGATACTTGATATACATTCCCGGCGTTGATAGCAGAGTCTCTAAGCATTGCGTCAGCATCAGACTCTATTCCTAATTCTTGCAATTCATTTGCATAATCAGTTACTAACCTGTCTCCCTTCAGTCCCTGGTAAACTACCTTTTGAATATGTTCCGCAGTAAGAGTCTTAGTCATGTGTGTTCCATCGCTATAGAATTTGGTTTTAGGATCATAAGTCATTCCTACAATTTCAGCCTTTTCTTCAGGGGTCATCGCCTCTGCAATCTCACGACCTTTTTTCATTATATCAATATGAGCTGAGCCAATATAGTCTTGATATTGGCCACCTTCAACAACACCTAAATAATCATTTTTTGCTTTAGCTAGTCCTGCTCTCTTCTGATCATCAGTGAGATCTTTTCTAGCCATTACAGTCTTCTCATTAGCTTTGTATTGATTATAGGCCGCGCTAGCCTGCCCAGTTTTTCCTTCAAGAGAGAACTCCTGATTCTTTCTATTCCGGAGTCCTCTAATCTTATTTTGTAAATTCCTGTCAACACCGCTCTCAAGCAACTGAGTAGATAGATCATCAGACTCTTTTTGAAAAGCCTGTATCTGACCAGTAACGTATGGTTTATCAGCATCCAATGAGTTAGACTCCATTTTAGAGAACTCATCAAGAGCAAGCATACTTGCATCCTGCTGTGCTTGTTTGGCTAATGGCACTGCCATTATTTCATCAAGACTTAATGGCTTGAATGAACTGGTTGAAACATTAGAATATCTATTCATTTTTGCATTTTTTTGTTACTACAAATGTAGTTATAAAATTTGATACTTCAGATGGCCTCACGTACTTCTTTTCGCCCTGAATACTAACCACGAATGTTTGAGAAATGTGATTAATATATATGTCTTCATCACTGAAGACCGTCAGTAGAATTAGGTATGCCTCTGTCATTATATTGTTTATACATTCTTAGCAGCTTTTGCTAATTTCTTAGCAGCTTTCTTTTTAGCTTTGTCTGCTTGTATTTTCTTAATATACTCTCCTCTTGTGTTAAAATCCATTCCCATAAGTTCCGGAAACTCCTTGAATAATTCTTCCTGGCCAACACCGCCAAGATCATCACCTAATTGAGCGAGCAATTTACTCTTCTGAGTATCATAAGCACCTTTATTTCTTGCATTGATTTCTTTCGCTAAATTAGACTGAATAAGATTTCTTTCGTCAACATTAAGCTTAAAATCTTGAGCCTTCGTATCTTCAGCCCTATTAACTCCTTCAGCCTTGATATATGCATCAGATAAAGCTTGCGTTCCCTTCAGTTGTGAAGCAAGTAAATTTGCCCTAGCTGTGGATCCAGATCCGCCTGAAGCAGAAACTATTCTATCCCTCATGCCGGCCACATCTTGCCCAACCACATTTTGAAGAGACTTCTCATCAACATAATTCTTTTCATATACATTACCAAGCCTATCTCTACCTTCTTGCTTAGGCTTCTTAAGGCCTAGTAATTGAGCAGCATTCATTGCTGCAGGAGCGTATCTTAATAGTTTGCCTGGATTAAATTTTGCGGGATCATCTTGTGCTGTATCTTGTGCTGCATCATGTGCTGTCTTCTCTGCGCTTCTTGCGTCAACCTTGTTAACGAATTCATTAACTCCGGAATATACCTCTGGTTCATCTAATGATTTTGTCAAATTATTAAGGTAGCTTCTGTCATCAACATCTTGAACAAAACTAGCAACATCATTAGGATCATACATTTCATCTTCTAAGCCACCACCTTCATATTTATTTAGCTTACCTCCCTTATAGTATGGATTGTTATTCTTTTTGTCAAGCATTCCTGTGTGTTGAATGTCAGCTTCGTTAGCATCTTCAGCAGCTTTGCCTCTTCCAATTAATCCTGCAACTCCACCAACTACACCTCCAATAGCAGCTCCCCATGGGCCAAAGGCCATGCCTGCTTGAGCTCCTTTTGCTGCACCTCCAAGAGCCGCACCGCCCTTAGATTGTACTTCCGGAGCTGCTGATGCTCCAGATGTGTCAATACCTGTTTTACCAAATGCCATTTGACCAAGCTCTAGTGCTCCAGTGGCTGCCGAAGCATATCCACCTGCACCACCTCCATCTTTATCTCCACCAAGGAAGTTTTGATTCTGATCCATTTCCGGATCAGTAGGAGTAGAGGGCTCGGATTGTTTCTTTACATATTCCTGAGCCTGCTGAAGCCTACCTTGCAATTCAGCTAAGGTAGCTTGTGAATCAGGATCATCTTGTCCTTTATATCTATCATTGATAGCCTTGCTTGCTTCTGCAAATGTCTTGTTTTTAGTATAACTAGGAAGATTAAACATCTTCATTACACTTTCTTGATTGTCTTTCATGTTATGATAGTCTATATTCTGTTTGTTCTTGCTTACTGTCTGTTGACGCTAAAGTATTAAGCATCTCTTTTATTGCATCATCGCCATAAGCTCTAAACAGAGAGTCATCTTTCATTTCTTTCTTAATGACATCTATGTCTTTTTGTTCAATTTTTTGTCCAGGCTTAGCTTTTATTATCCTACGCATTTCCATAATACGTGGGTAAATTTCATTTTTATTAGACAAAGAGTTTAGATGAGTTCTAATACCATCAAGCTTTCTATTGTCAAACATGTTGTCTTTTAATCCGTATTCTTTTCTTAAGGATTCATTATAGTCTAAGCCATGTCTTTTTTGCAATGCAGCCGCAGGTAATCCAAATCTTTCTTTAATGATTGGATCCATTACATCATCCATTCCTGATCCGTGGAATATTTCGTGAGTACTATCTGCAGGATTGACATCTCTATAGTATCTTATTTGTCCACCTTTAAATTCAGCTCCTTCAGTTTCTTTGCTACTTGCGGCATTGAATTGAGATTCAGGAAGATTGTCTATATTGCTTTTGAATTCATTGACAGTGTCTATTAGTTCGTATGGCCTCTTGCCTGTATTTTCTGATAGCCTTGCTCTAGTTACAGGAGAATCTACCCAATCCTTAGAAAATTCTTTACTCTCATCTTCAATTTTTTTCTGACTCTCTTTGCTTGGTGGATCTGTATCACCTCCATCTGCCATCTTTTTCATTTTCCCTCCACACTTGTATTCATTTGTCTTGCCGCCCATACCAAATCTATTAGAGAATATGTAGTCACCAAATTGAGTCTCACCTTCTTCAACAGTATTGAGTTTTCCATTTGATCCAACCCCGATAGGAATACCACCTAAAGGATTCTGAGCGTGTGTTCCGCCTGTATTGAATTCTATAAGCTTCTTAGATGGGTTAACCTCAGCAGTTCCCCCATCAGCAAAAGAATCAACCATATCGCTAAGCACTTTTAATCCAGATGGTGTGCCTCCTTCAACCTGCTCGCTTATAGGAATGACATTGGGCTCTTTTTGGTCATTGCTTTTGAACTCTGGCAAGGCGCCTGTGTCTATTTTAGTATTTTCTTTGAACTGCAGCCCCTGTAATTCTTTTCTTGGCTGAGGAGTATTTATGTTAACAGCATCTTTAGGCTGTTCCATTTGTCTTGCAGATTCATCACTAATAAATGGTCTATTTGTATTTTTAGGAATAGGCTGATCCTCAGTTGGCATTGAATGCTTGCGAAATAAATCTATATACTTTTGAGGAGTAGCGTTTACTTTCCCTGGAGTAGAATATTTATTAGGATCTGTAAGATAATTACGAGCCCCTCTAGCTCCCAAGAAATGAGTAAGCGCAGCTATCTCTGTGACACTAAGATCAGTATCAAATTGTGATTTTAAGCTTCTAGCATTAGACTCATATCCAACATAGCCACTAAGTTCTCCACTAATAGCTTTATCCATAATTCTCTCCTGTAATTCAGGATTGTTTATGAACTGTCTCTTCGAGATACCCTTCATGTCAGGGTCATTTTTGATTAGACTGTATAAAAAATGGTACTTACCGGCTGCTGAAGAATACTCGCTGTCAAGGAACTTGCCTCCGCTAGATTCTATCATGCCAATAGCATGCTTAAAGGCGGCTCTATCTAGGCCACCCTTGTCATCATCTTTTTTTTTATCTCTTGCCATTATCGTATATCACAAACAAATATATAGAATAGTACCTATAAAGTCAATATTCATTATCATACAAAGTTAATACTCTGTATAGTAAACAGTCATGTCATGCAAGACCATTTTGTTTCCGGAAGTATTATCGAAAGTGAATTCAACAAAAGACCATGGGTTTCTTATTCTATCCCGTGACCCAGAAACCCTCGGTAAATTAATCTTCCAGTTTCTATTCTTTTTGAACATATTATTACGCAAGACCAAGTCTTTTGATCCTGAATCTTGATATTCATTGTAAACCCTTATTCTAGTTAATCCTGTATTTGGTAGTTCAACCCCTAGGCTACTTAGCATCTCCATCCTGAATTCTGTAGTATTGAATATGACATCAGTTTTACCTGGAGGTGAAACGTTAAATTCGACAGATGATGGGAATACTGTACCATAAAAGCTATTTCTGGCACCCTTAAAGTGCTCCCACATCTCAAGGTTATCCGGAGATGTTGTTATCATTCTTGATCCTTTATTGATAAACCAAGCTGGAATATAATCATAATAGCTAGTAAATGATTGAGTAGCCTCGTTGTAGCATATTGTAAATGGATTGACTGATTGGCGGAAGGAAAAGTAAACGTCATTGTTTACTGAATTATATCCACATGCAACTCCAGTATTCAATACTGGATTGTCAATAACTAGATCAGTGTGATTAAATACATTATTGAATTCATAATGAAATCCTTCTTGATCAGAAAGTCCTTTTATACCTCCGGAATATTGAACTATTCCTTTATTTAAAATATCTACATAGTAGAATCCACTCTGAGTGGCTACAACACCCCATTTGTTCATACATCCAGACTTAGTAGTCAAGTAGCTGTAATCATGTAGTATGCCTCCAAATCCAAGCTCTACTTGGATGTTATCATCTCCTGTTGTTTGAACTCTTGGATTAATTGATATCCTTGCAACGCCAGTATCCTGAAGAGTAAAAATCTCATCATTAAAATTCACTACAGCATTGATTGGCCCATGCTTACCATCTAAATCCATGGTTTCATTGACCAAGAAATCTGTCCAAGAATCAACATTCTCTCCAGGTATCTTAGTTTTAGAAGCCATAATTCTAGCGTCATATTCTTTTACCTTTTTAAATTTGAACCCAGGATCCACACTCTGAATAAGATTTGGCTGTTGAGAATACACTCTATTGTATTGTTGGTATTCATCGTATCTTGGCTGAAATCTATTATTCCAATTTGTAATGGATAAGTCATTTCTATTCTTAAGATCAATTGTAGACTCAACTCTGATAGTCACTATCTCTGAAATAATATTGTAGGCCCTATCAACAATTTCTGTATCATCTTTGACCATCTTTGTAAAAGTAAAATCCTGAACAAATGTATCTCCGGGAGATTCAATAGTCACACTGTTCGTAGATATGTCAGTATAGCTGCCAATACTAATATATGAGCTTACTGATTTTGCTTCAGAAGTAAAGCCTCCATATATATTACCAACATAAAGAGCTGAAGCTTTTTTAGCAAACTCAGCTATAAGAACTCCGTCATTTTCTGCAATTGCAGAGGCAGTCTTTATAGTCTCAAGACTCTTCATTTTATCAACAGTATTTTGTATATCTCCAAGACCAAATGTAATACACTTAGCTCCGTTAGTGTTCATTCCTAATATTTGAACCTCTGCGTCTTCTCGTATCTGAGTATTATCCTGCCAATCATCAAGAAGCATTGACTTCAAGTTGTTTGCATATCTTAATTGTGCTATGCTGTTGTATGTTTTGAAATCAGCACCAGTCTCAGTCAATTCGGGAACTCCAAATACATCATGTGTTCTAGTTCCTGTAGTATATACATGCTCTAATAAGAACTCTCTATGAACTTGATGGGTAGCTCTAGTGTCTGCTCCATTTGTTGGGCCATAGAATGATTTATCACAAATTTCAGAAGCTGGCCCCAAGACAACACTAGTGGTTACTCCTGGACTGTCAGATGTAATTCCGTTATTAAATGTGGCCTCTCTTGTAACTATATTAGAAATTGGGTTAATCTCTTTAGACCAATTGTTTATTGAGCTTTGTCTCTGCAATCCAATCACATTGAGATCATAACTTGAATCTACCTGAACGCTAGCAAATAGAACTTCAGGTGTAAACATTTGCATTAATCTCGTGTGTTGGAATGTTTGGGCCCTGTAATCATCTTGTCGTACAGTGGCAAATCCCTCAGCGCTTCTTCCTTCAATTATTCCGGATGTAGGAGTATTTCTTGTTAAGTCAAGATAATCAGTTGCTCTAGCGAATGGAGTGTAATCAGAAAACATCCTAGTCATGCTAGGCATTATTTTGGCATCATTATTATTTACTGCTGCTTTTCTGTCTGTAAGTGAAGTTAACCTGGATCCGCTATTGTTAAAATTAGCCTGCATAGAGTTGATCATACCCTGAGTAAGTATGGTTTGATCTGATAAAGTTCTATCTGCTCTTACTATTCTATACCCAACAGGTATGTTGTCTTTGTCTGAGCCATCTATACCATTTAAAAAAGTATAGAATTCAGCCTTAAGCTCAACCTTTATTTGGTTATAATTCCCGGTCAAATTTCCCTCAGGTGCTTTTAAATCACACATCCATAATGGAGAAGATTCCTGACCCCTTCTATTGAAAAATTTAATTCCAAATCTATATAGTTCTCTATCCTTCAAGAACTTAAGCTCATCAGCCTGTGAGTCAGTAAGGGCATTTCTTAAGACCTCTACCTTAAAGTATTTGCCTTCAGCTCCAAATGTGACTCCATCTTTTTGGAACTTATATACCTCGTAGTCCCTATTTATGGAATCATGCTTTTCACTTAGCTCGTATGTTGTAGTGTTTAAAGGCAATGCTGATCCAACAGCATTGCCTTGAGCATTGACGGATACATTCTCTTGAACCACCGCAGCAAATCCAGCACTATGTCCATAGCATCTTGCGTCTACGTCAACTTCAAATCTTTTCTCAATTATATTTATTGGAAATAGAATGTTGTCTTTGGTGGCAATATGCTGTGGAATTATAGGGTCAGAACCAAGAAAAGTGAATTGTTCTATGGAAACTATAGTTCCTCCTACTCCGTCATCATAATAACTAAGGCTTGAAAAATTGTCAATCTCTCTATCAGCTATCTCTTTAACTTCCGGAAGTTGACTATACGATGTATATTTTAATGAGTATATTTTAATATGCGTGAATTCTGTATCGATATCTGGAATATTAACAATTACGCTCATTCCTAATTCCTCGTTAACTTCTCCACCGCCAAGACCAAATCCCTTATCAATTGGAACTATTTCAGATAGTGGTGATATTGTAGTTTGGGATCCATTAAGTACGTATAAAGAATACGCATACTGAACCATACCAGATGTGTGAGATCCACCACTAACTACACTGGCCGGACTCACTTGTGGTTGAGATAAATTAAACGTACTTACAGTGTCTATGGATGTGGAGTTTAAATCTATTAGATTTTTAGAATCACCATTAGCAGTGCTTTGGCGAATATTCATGAATCTAAGCTGGCTATTCCCATCAACAAAATATATCTTTTGAATAATAGAATTCTCGTAATTATATTCTATTTGAACTAAATTGTTGACAGATAGATTAAGATTATTTACATACAATAATGTTAAATCAAGCACTCCATCATTTAATCCGGTTAATTCCCAAAAGCAATCCCATCCATTTCCATCTGTGGAGATGATGATTGCTGAGTTTCTCATTTCTTTTACTCCAATTATAGACTGATCTCCTGAACTTGTATTAGATATGTACTCTGTTTCTAACTCACATCTTGGCGCAGTACTCCCGGTAGTAAGATATGGTATAATCTTGGCCTGGCCTTCAACAGAGTACTCTATTTGAGTGCTTGTAATATTTATTGACGGACTAGGCATCACGAATACATATTCATTACCATGCTCATTTGTGACAGAGAATGAACTCTTCTCATCAGTAGCAAGGATTCTTATATTCTTAGCATCAAAGTACTTGTCAGACTGCTTGTCTTTAGCCAAGTCCTTAGACATACCTCTGTAGCCTAACTCTAATTTCTTGATCATAGTTTGTTTTTTACTGTATTCTCATTCTCTCTTTACTTCCTAAGAATTCAAATCTTTGCGCATGCTGAGATCTATTTGGAAGTATTTGAGTAATCTGATTAACTAATGATTCCATCTCGTCTTGAGTAGGAAGCTTTAGATTTGCATCAGCTTGGGCCGCGTTGAAACAATAGTCCGTTTCAGCTTTATTTAATTTTCTGTCAGATATCATATCCATATCGTTTAGGATATCAAACCATTTCCATTTAATGTAACTTTCAATACATCTAAGTAATACAGCATTGTTAAGTATAAGCGGATAGCAGTCTTCATCTGTGGCAATAGCCTTGTACGATACATGGATCTTACCTTCTTCAAAATTTACAATTATATACCTGCTATTTACACTATAAGTATTTTCATCATTGTTTGGTAAGTCTTGGAATAGAGGATAGTCATCAGCAAGGATGTCATCGTTAGTCCATAAAGGAATAAACTCTCCTTCTAATACCCGGGATATTCCAGTTATCTTCATCATGTCAACAGGCTTCATTGCTCTTAAGTCTTTAACCTCAAGAGTTTCAGATCTGTTAACAAACAAAGCAGGAGTCTCTAATATCCTCATGACTTCAACGCCATGATCTACAATGAATTCCCAATTTAAGTCTTTGAGAACTGGATTCTGCATTAGCCTGTCAGCTATGAGTTTCATACTTACTAAATCACCTGTGTTGGCCATGTTGTTATTTTAGGAAAGCATCTATTCTACCTTGAAATATTGACTTAGAAAGATCTCTTTTCATTAGTCTGTTAAATCTCATTTTATAGATACTCTTGTTTTTATAATTTGCTTTTGATCTCAAGTAAACTATCCGGAATGTGTAGCCGTCAGTATGCTCGTTTGTAAATTTAATTTTAATTCCTTTTTCTTTAGCGCTGGGATTATCACTCCAAAGCTTTCTAGTTTCTTTCCAATTGGTTGGTAGCTTATTAACTATGTTCCCATCCTTATCAACCGTAACTTCAGTCTTGATCTTTCTCAATTCAATCTTACCTATGCGGCAAGGGAATATGTATTCAGATCCCTTTAAAGATAAGCTGTCTCGTACATACGAGTTAAATTCTCTTATTACTGACCCAAAAACAGATCTGCTTATATGTTTGGCACCATGTTTTTCAACAAAGAACTTATAGTAGTCTCCGCTACCATAATCAGTCTTTACTTTATGATTCCTCTTATCTTCTAATTCTACCACCATATCTTCCTAATTTATCTCTTCCATCTTCAGCATCATTAATATCATCAGACGGAATTTGTAGTGATATCAATAGTTCCTGAAGGATAATATTTATTAATGGATCAGCCATTGAAGCCTCTAATGGATACTCAGCATCCCATGGCTCTACTGAAGCGTCAGCATTACACATAAGAGCTTGGGCATCATCCGGATTCTCGTATATATCTGTAACCTTGATTGACTCTAGGAACAAATGACTGGTCTTATTTGAAGCCAGGTAAAGTTTACCGTCATAATCAATGGCTGCATATAGCATCATTGATGTATGAGGATTGCTTCCAATGAAAGGAAACCTTTCAATAGGAACAAGATTTATTGCTATCTCCTGCCTGTCTGCTTTTCTAATGTTTAAAGGGCCTTCTTTTCCCTTAATCTTTATAGAGGCAGGGAGCGCTAGTGTGGTTCTTAGTATCTTTCCGAAACAAGCTACTCCATTTACCTTCTCAGTGACCTCCAGATCAACACACAGCTCTTGCTTGACCTCTATAGGCATTTTCCAAGGATTACTACCAAATTGTTGTTTGAGTAGCATAGCGCGCTTATTATCAATTAATGAGGCTATGAATTCTTCTGAGAAATCACTATCATCAGTGTATAGTTTTAACTTCTCAAAGATTGAGTATATGATGTCTCTCTTAGTCATGTTTAAATTGTTTTATTAATTCTTCAGATTCAGCATTATACATGAATCTAATGTGGATACCTTTAGGATCTATATATTCAGTATCCTGAAATAAGTTCCATTCTTCGAGCTTGGACACATGCTCTATAGTTTTGTCAAAGTCATCTACAAATGTGAACACAATATCTATTGTAATCTTCTTTGCTACAATCCCTAGAGTAGAATAATACAGCCACCCACGTAACCATAAAAGCCTCTCCTTATTTGAGAGGCTAAATGGCATTGTTATCATACCTACAATAAGTCTATCTGGCATTTAATATAGTTTGCCTCCGAAATAGAAATGTCCATCCTTATCGGGGACTATTGTTGTAATGTGGCTAACTCCTCTTGAGTCAATCATGTTGATTGCAAATCCATTTGACCATTGTGCCTTCATTGGCCTTGATGCATAACTGAATGCTTTAGAAGTATAATCTGCACACGAACCTATATTGTAAGCTGCCATATCTCCTTCTCTATATTGTTGCACTCTATGCGTATGAACAAAAGCACAGCTTCTGCGTAATTTATCCAAGTGAGCTTTAGCACAATGAATGCTAAAGTATATCCCATGGAATATATCGAAATTGGCACCTAACGTAAAGTAGTCATGTGACCAACTTGTTTTAACCTGATAGCCTCTATCCCAAAGCTCAAGAGCTTCTTCTGGAGATTCAAGCGGAGTCTTTGCATTTTGCATATCTTTCATCCATCTACTCCACCTGTCCTCGTGGTTGCCATATAAATATGTCTTCCAACAATCTTTAGGCAGGACAGCATCAAACTCATCTAACAGCTCATTTCCTGCTGAATATTCATCATCCAGTGTTAAACCCGGTACAGCACTAAACCTACCTTTATCATGACTTGACAGTGTGTTTATATCCATGAAGTCACCCATCAGATGAAATCCTTTGATATCTTTATTGTAGTCAACGATCAATTGTTTTATGCCTTCATGTAACTGGACATGATGAAACGGTACGTGGTTACATCCCAATAGGATATGCATACCTTTTTGATCACTAAAATCAGGCACCGTGTAATCCTTATTTGGGCCTTTCCTTTTTAATATTTTCTCAGTTGGCGCAAAGGGCGTTCCTGACAGGGTAAAATTAAGCTTCTCAGCCATGTCCCTAAAATCTTCAATAAGCTTTGCAGTGACTACGATATCATCAACCACTACTTGTTTTTTACTTCCTTTTCTTATTTGTTTTTTTACCTCTTTGATTTCTGAGGCGGTTGTAATAATTCCTTTTTTCGCGAATATGGCTTCTGAAATTCTGCCTGTTCCGCACTTTAGGTAACTTCTTTTGTCAAGAAGAAAATCCTTTATGATCTTTTTACTCATAAATGGTTTTATTATTTTAGGCTAATATAGTTAAAAAAGCCCTACTAGTCAAATAATTACATCACTATCTTTTGATATACATTAGGCTATAGGGCGATAGTTATTAACAATTAATGTCAGTATGATCCCTACTCAATATATAACTATCCTCTATCGCGCCACCATTACTGGTGCGAATATTTACAGTCACTGAATCACTGAAGGTATTTTGACCGGGATCAAATGATTTAAACTTATCTATGATAATTGTGAGTGTTCCGGATCCAGATATTGAGCCAGGAGTTGCTCCAAGAACATAGGCGCTTGCATCAGTACTTATTACCTCAAGCCATTTGGTTCCAGTAATAGTGTAATTTACAACATCGGTAATTGAGCATTCAGTATCAGTAGAACTAACTTCAGATAATTGATCAACAACTGGTGGTGGCTTCTTCTTAGCTTTATATTCAAATGTAAATGTTGCCATAGTTTATTTTTATACACAAGTGCTTATGAATGTTGTTGGATTTCCAGTGTCAGATAATGCAAAAGTCCACGGAAGGCTTTGTACTGTAATTATTACTGGATCTGGTACATAGGTAAATAGACCAGCATCTATCTCTGTCATTAAGATCTCCTGATTAACTGAAGCTAACACTCCATTGAAAAACAAGTCTCCATCTGCTGGAAGAGTTAAAATCTTCAGAGCATAAGCTGCGTCTCCGTCAGGGTCAGCATAGATTGGTGTAGTTTCGCTGGTAAAGTTAGCGGATGTGAATACGTGAGACACACCGTAATTCTTAGCTATTGTATTGTCTCCTGCGCAAGATACCGGAGAATTTACTACTGCCGCTACAGTCATAGTCATTATTCCTGTTGCTAATCCGGAAAGGGACTGAGAGCCAACATCAGCTATGTCAAAAGTAAAAGCTTCTGAATATGCTGGGTTAGTATCATCTGAGACATACTTTAAGTTACCGGCACTTATATTACCACTAATTATAATCTGATCAACAATAACAGGAACTCCTGATAATTCAAGAGATCCTGATGCTGGAATAGATAATACCTTAATGTATGACAGGGCATCTCCTTCCGGGTCAGAATAGACAGGCGAAGTCTCTGTAGTGAAGTTAGCCAATGTATATGTGTGCGTTACTCTATTTAGTAAGTTAATAGTGTTTGCACCTATGGCAACGGGCCTACCATTAGTAAACCCGGCATTTGTGATTGTATATAACATTCTTTTGTTTTATAAATTATTGAACCCAAATCATTGAGCCTGTATCTCGAACACTCGCATTAAAGGAGTCAGTTGTAATTGAATTAGAGTCTGGGCCAGTATGGTAGAATGCTCCTACCGCAAGTTCTGCGTTAGTAATTATCTGACCTGTAGCTACTGGAGATCCTAAGTAATAGTACACTCCTGTATTAGCTGTTGACACCTCGTCAATTCTTATTGCATCCAGATCATTTGCCTCTGGATCAAAGTAAGGAGCTATTGTCCTTGTGGTAAAGTCTGCTACTTCAAATACAGTAGTAACTCTGTTTCCTGAATATTGTGCTCTATCTCCTATCACTGCTGGTTCGTTACCTGATTCTGGAACTATATCCTCTACTGTTACAGTCATTGTTACAGTGTTTGATTCCATTGGCAATTGGCTATTAGAATCTGTTATTGAATATGTAAAGGTAGTTCCGTATGCTACATCACTATTTCGAGTGTAAACCAAGAGTGTTGGATCAAGAAATGATGTAGAGGTGGTTAATAATGTTCCGTTATAAGTTAGTGTTCCATTTGCAGGAAGAGTCTTCAGCGTAAATAATGCAGGGTTATCACCATCAGCGTCCGTGAATCCTGTTGTGAAGTCTGTCAATACAAACGTATATGTCTCTGGCGTTACTGTTACTGTGCCACCTGCTGCCACTGGGGCATTAAAATCTACACCTAAAACAGTAGATCCTCCTGGAGTTACAGATCCTGCACCAATGTTAGCTCCTTCTGGGTTAATACCCTCTTCAGCTAGACCTCTTAATGCAGTTTTTTGTGGACAGATATCAGGATCATTAATAGTTATATAGGCCAACATGCTGTCAAGCCTTTGTAATGTAGCGTAAGTTTGGGAGAAGCATGCATATTTGAATATGAGCTTCATCAAACTAATGTTTGTTATACTTCCTTCTCCGTAATATTTGAACCTGTTACAAGTTTTATCTACTGAGGACAGAAATACCAATGTATTATCTGTTGTCATAATTATGTTGTTAGTATGCAGTCAATTACACCTACTGAAACTATGTTACCTGCGGATGAAACCACTGGAGATAAGTTTGCGCAAGCATCTTGGCATTCTGCACTTGTGTTCAAAATTGTTATTTTACTTAAGTATGAAATTGCATCCTGGAATCTTCCAACAATCAAGGCTCCCTGAAGAGCTGTAATATATAGATCCAATAGCAACGCGTTATTTAGATTCTCATTACAGTTTAGGCACGATAAGTCAACATTAGCAACTAGAGCTGCCTGGATATTATAGTACTGAGTAAGAGCTGCTGTGGCAACCAACGATGTAAGTGGGTCATCAGTTGTGATCTGAGCGAAATACAGCCCAGTAAATGATGTCAATCCAGCATCTGTAGCTGCAATTGTAAATGTTTCTGTATTAGTTGCTCCGGCCAATAAGCCAGAAAGGTCAACTGCCTGAGCAGGATCCTTATATGTAGCCTCTGTCCAAAGTAACATCTCAGTAACTAATTGTCCGGCCCCAACTTCAATGTCAACATCTATTGATAACATATCATTTGACACTAGGAATTTTTTAACTGTTATTGCCATTGTGTATTTTGTTAATGATTAAGAATAAAAAAAAGGGATAGGAATTAATTTCCCATCCCTTTTTTGGTTGTTTAGTAAGTCTTCTTATGGAATTATTGCAAGTAAATCTACAGTTCCAGATGCTAAAGCAATAGTATTCAAGTCAGCTATAATCAAATTGATATTAGCATTACCTGCTAAATTCACAAAAGGAATAGCAATGGTTACTTGTTTCTTACTTTTCTTAGCTTCATCCCTACCTTCATCGAAATAAGCAATCTCAATAAGATTGTAATTCGTTCCAGCAACAGCATGGTAAGACTGATCAAAGTTGTGTGGATATCCAGCACCTCTGTAGAAATCACCTCTTTCTCCCATTAGGTAGAACTCCATGTCTTGAAGTTGTTGAGAAGTACCTACTCCTACGAATCCACCAGTATAAGTGATAGAAGGTGCAGTAGTTAATCCAGAAATATTTACAGAAAATTCTGTTTGCTTTCTAGTTCTCTTATCTTTATCGAAATCAGGTTGCTCCTTCTCTGTAACAACTAGTGTTGCAGCAGTGGTTGAACCTACTTTAGAAAAAGCTAATGTTGGGTTACTAGTAGCATCAGCTCCTACTTCCCTAGAGAAATTACGATTTAAAGAAGTAATCAATCCGTCAACTACAGCTTCCTGATCGTCTCCAGTTATTACTTTGTAAAATCCTTTCTTCACGTACTCATCCTCAACAGAATAAGAACCGAATCCTTTTATTACTATTTCAGCAGTAACTAGCTGTCCAGCAACTGGAGCGGCTAATGTGCTTGATGTTGCCACCAAAAGTGTCTTTGGATCATAGTCTAAAGACTTTGCAGAAATAACATTGGCAGCCTTGATAGTATCACTAGATACTATTCCATCTGCAGTTTTGTGGTAGAACTTGAAGTCTTTTCCAGCAGCAACGGCTCCACCGTCAGCACTTAAAACTAGCAATTCTCCAGCAGCGCCTGAACCTCGTAAGGTTGCAATGTCTGCTCTGGCAACTGAATCGTTACCTACGTAAATGTGTCTAACTTGGTTTTGACCAGCTAATCCCATAATAATTTTTGTATTTAATTAGTAAAATTGTTTTATATGATACTTATGTTTGCTAATATAGTCAAATTGTATCAATATCCAACTATAATCTTTTTATTTAACTTGAGCCTTAGACTGAAGAGTTCCATCTCTGTAATCTCTAACCGCTAAGAGAACTGCTTTCTCAACAATGTCTCTATGAGCTAAGTCATTGAGTTCTGATGTTGCTGGTGCAGTCTGACCATTAATTGTTAATCCTAATCCACCTACCTCTGCATCTGATGTAAGATCACTAACTATGATTGGGGCCGGATACTTCACGTACCTTGCGTTATATCGTAGTAACGGATATGCTGATACAATCTCAACAGTTGTTTTAGAACCTTCCTTAGAGAGATCAACTCTCCAGGCTTTATTCTGATTAGGCTTTCTAAAAGGGCTCTTGTAACTTCTCATGAACTCGTCATGTGTAGTTGGCTTAACCTCAATTATCTTATTATTATATATTGTACCTGGGTCATTTATTGTTGCAGTCTCCAGTACAATGAACATCACCTCATTGCTAAGCTCGTAGAATTTTGAATCAGCTACTAAGCCTCGATCAGATGATATTGAACTAGTGACCTTTTCGTCAACCACTAGCTCACTTATCATTCTTCTATTGTATTCTCTTGACTCGAAACTTCCACTTGGATCCTGTGAATCCGCGTAAGCTTGCTTTGCCATTGACTCTTGTGAATTGGTTAGATATGTACTGATCTCGTAATTATCAAGTCCAGGTGCTCCTGCCAACGCATTGTTGTAGAGTACATAAAACAAATCCTTTAATTCAACTGCGGTCATAATTAGTCTCTACTATTTTTCAATTTAGCTTCTAAAGCCAATCTCATTTCTTGTCCTAATGGACTTGAAAGGTATCCAGCAGCCACATCAATTGTAGGAGTCTGTCCGTCAGATAGTGGTTGACCATCAATATCATAATATTTCTCGTCCTTTCTTACTACTATTCCGTTCTCAACACATTCTTCCATTAGAACCTTAATTTTAATTTGCTTGTCCGCCGCAACGGTTACAAATAAACTTGGATTCTTTTCAATCAATTTGGATGTTTCAACTTGCAAGAAATCTAACTTCTGATTCTTACTAGTGTATTTTCCAAGATTTCTAAGAATGTACCTAAGTATTTCTTTGTTGTTCTTGTGAGCAACATAAGCTTCAAAGGCCATTACTTTATAACCAACCTTATCCTTCTCTCTCGCCGTCTCTTCACCTTCTGAAGTCATAACAAATCTATAAGTAGCTTTGTTTCGCACTTCATTCAAACTGTTTGCTACAATGGGGCTAATGAACAATACCTTATATTTGATATAATCGTATGGATCAGAAAGATCTAACGTTAGCTCATCTTTACCTAAAAAGATTGGCAATATGCCTTCATCGTGCGCTGTCTTCTTCCAGAAATCTCCGTAGATTGACAGGTTCATCCCCTTAAGGATATGCTCCAGCCCAGCTTTCTCTTCATTGGTTAGAAGATTCTTCATCTTCTGATTATCCATTGTTGGAGCTGGAATTGCTATCTCAGCAGTTTGAAATAGACCACCATAAGCAACATGCTTGGGATCTTTTATATCAGCGCTTTCACGGTTGATATACTTAATCGTAACTTTCTCATCTCTTAAGAAAGCTGTTGAGATTTCCTCTACGGGAGTCTCGCTTTTTTTATTTGACATTTTATTTCCTATTTAATGATTCTTCCTTCCTTATGTTTGGGGAACAGTTTAAAGTCTTCCCCCGGCGACTCAATATGTAATAATTACCCTCGTCGAACAAACGAGGGTAATTAAGTTTAATATTTACGCTAATACGTAAGGTATAACGCTTGCAGTACGAGTAGGATCGTAAACTACGACACCTAACTGACACCATTTGGTGATTGTACCACTATCCTCTAAAGTACCCATGTTACCATTGTTGATGGCGCCGGTGAAAGGATTTCTGAAGCCCCATTGGTAGCCTCTGATTTCTTCTTTACCTTTAACCTTAACACACTGGATGTTAGGATCTTCTGGAGTTCCGATGTAGAAAATATCGAATCTGTAAGATTCAGCTACACCTTGACTTCCTGGGATACGTATAGTATTCCTTACTTTGTCATCGTAGAAATCATCGACTTCAACTTTAACAGTTACTCCGTTTGGTGCAAGATACTCAGTAAACTGGAAACCAGCCTTCAAAGAGTTCTCATGCAACATAGAAGTAGTACTCGTGATGGTAGCAGTGTTTGTACCTGGAGTGGACATGTGAGCAGACCAACCTGAAGTTGTTTGCAACACAGCTTTGCTAAATTCAGCAGCTCCTCTTTCTCCTGTTCGCAAGATGAAAGATCTTTGGGCGAAACCAAGTTTTCCTTCAGACAATCCGAACAAAATCTCTTCTAACATCTCGATAGAGAAGTCATTGTAGAAATAAGTGTTAGACTGTTCCATTTGCTCACGGATACCAGATCCAATTTTGATGGCTCTACCTGAAACATCTTTGTTCAAGTACTGACCGTCAGAAGTTCTGTTGGTCTTACCATACATAAGGTATTTATTCTTGTATAAAGAAAATTCTTGTTCAACTAGCCAATCTTCGTATAATGCTAAAGCACCAAATACTTTCTTGTTACCAGCCTTATCAAGAACAGGAATACCCATTACTACTTTCTTACCAGTAGCATCACCAGGTAATTTGTGGTCAATCCTGATAGTAGTAAGCTCACCTCTCATAGAGATTGGAGTTACTCTTCGGACACCACCTACTTCTCTGGAAAGTCCTTTTCCAACAGGAGCAAACTCCTCGTTGAATCGTTTACCTTGTACTAACTCAGCACCTGGGATACCATTACGGTCAGATCCTGCAGTCTCACATAAATAAACCATGTTACTACCTTCGGCAATACCATCGTCCAATACACGTACTGGATAAACTTCATTTTTCTCACCAACGATTACTTCACCTTTGAAGAACCATTGTTCTGGGAATACTAGTTCAAATGTTGAACCATTCTCACCAACGTTGTTGGTGCCACTAGTTACAGCAGCGCCTTGATAGCGTGCCTCAGCTAGAGGAATGTTTCTACGTGAGCTACCTATTAGCTCCCAATAGAACTCGTTGTCGTTTTCAACCCACTTGGTATCAAACATACTCAACATATTCTCCAAAGACTTCCCTCGGTGAATAGCAAGCAATTTGATCATAGTGTCGTTGATCTTTGTAGGCGCAGTCTTCCAGATAGCACCAAGGGTGTTTTCAGGATTGATCATACCAGCAAAGGCTTTTGCATCCGTAACTTGGAAACGTCCTAATTGCATAATTTAATTGTTTTAAAAAAGTTGTTATTATTCTATCTGCAAATCCTTAAGATCTTTGAGTGTGAAGTTGGCATTGTCGTCTTGGACTTCAGTATCAACTTTACCTGATTTGGTAAAACTCGCGCCTCTTAATAAATTTTCTATGTTTTCAGATATGTCAGATTCCTTAGCATTGTTAAATACAGAGAAGTCTGTCAATCCCTTCGTTAAGAAAAAGATTGCTTCAAGCTTAACCCTTGATCCAACTGGATCCTTTTTCTGGGCCTGCATGAAGGCATTTTCTTTATTCCCTAAGTCAGTTGTGATATTTTTATAAAGCTCATCACCTTGAGCTTGTGTTAAAGGGATCCCGGGAATAATCTCTTTGTTCTTCGCGATATAATCCTTAACATCCGTTACATTCTTTGTTTCCAATGCCTTAGCGGTTGCTATGGTGTCTTCCAAAGATTTCTTTTCAGTAGCTATGATACTGGTTAGTGCAAATCTTGCATCATCCACATCAGTACCAGCATCTATTGACCTTTGAGCCATTGTCTCGGCTCTTTCTTTTTGATACCCTTTGCTAATGAAGTCCTGAATAATAGCAGTCCTCCTGAACTCTACATTCTCTTCTTTAGTTATATAGGCATCATCTATTTTTTCTAGCTTCTCAATTGTTTCCATTTGTTCAGCAATCTCATTAGCAGGAAGTCCTGCATTGATTGCGTCATTAATAGCTTTAGTTCTGCTATCGAAACGAGACTCAATCTCAACCTTCATTGCATTCTGCAAATCAGCTAGAGATTTAATAGATTTAGTGTCTTCAAGTCCAGGTAAAACCCCTTTAGTTTTGAATTCCGTGGCTAGGTTTGAATAAAGCTGTTCAGTATCATTCAATTTAGGAGAGGAAGAATCACCACCTTCATCACCATCAGCAGTTTTACCTGCCTGAACTTGAGTATTATCTTTATCTTTAGCTACGCTCTCTTGATCAGAAGCATCTGCCTTTTCTTTGGCATCTCCTACAGCTTTAGCGGCTGCAGTCTTCTCATCATCACTAAGTTGATCTTTTGTTTTGTCCTTGTCTTTATCCGCAAGGCCCTTTAATTCTTCGTCAGTAGCTGGGAATAGTGTGAATCCATCACCCACTTCAGCTAAATCTGTTAAGTTTAATTCTTCCATAATGTATAATATATTTTCTCCTTACCAACAAATATAATACATGAGGTAGGCTAAAGCTATTACACATTATAGCTAAAACATTATTTATTCTTTTTGAATGGATTTAAGCCCTTTAGATTTATTGCATGCTTGTATCCAACAAAGTAATTTCCTTGAGTATCGAGACCAGCTCCATACATGTGTCCCTTTCTGTTTTGAAAGTAAACATCTAATTTTAAAGAAGGATCCTGGCCCAACTGAGACATTCCTAATTCAAGACCAGTAAGCATTGTTACTTTTGGCCGGACATTAATAACTTCCGGAGTATAAGTAAAAGTCTGATCCTTTACATTGTAATCTATTTTGTACGCAAGAAGCTCACCTCTTGTCTTCGCGTATAAATCAACTCTTATAGTATCGTTGTCTATGGCTATTTTATTATACTCTCTTATTCTGATAGCTTCAAGAAGTACAAGTTTCGCTGCAACTGAATCTTTGGCAGCAACTGCATCTTCGTATCTTTTCTTGTATAGTGAATCTACAACAACTTCTTTCTTTACTGTTCCGGGTAAGTAAACAGTGACGGTCTTGACTGAATCTTTTGGAACTAAATCTACTACTCCTGTTGATCCTTGAGATCCTGGTATAGTCACATCGACTGGATCAGGAATTGGATCGTCACCACTATTCATATATAATACAATTCCTAGAGCTATTGCAAGTCCTAGTATTACAAAATTCTTAATCCTCTCCATCATGTTTTTCTAATTTTTCTAACCTATACAGCCTTTCATCTTGAGACTTCCTATCCCGTTCCCAATCTTTTCTAAGGCCTTCTACTTCCTCAAGAAGATATTCTTTCAGCTCCTCTCTTCTTTCTTCACTTGTTAGCAACCTATCAACTATCCCTCCAAAAGATATCAATGCAATAATGATTGGTATCGCTGCGAAGAGTGGTACTCTTATGGTTGTTTTTTCACTAAGTTCAGACAATGTTTTTATTTTATCTCGAAATGAGGCATGTCATTAAGATTCTGATCAAACTTGATTACTCCATCTGAATCCCAATTGCCACCCCATCTTATCTCTGATGTTATTTCTCCTTTATCATATAGCTCTTTTGCGCAAGAGTCTATTACTCCAGCTACATAGCTTAAATGAAATTCATTATATGATATATTCTTTCTAGTTGCCGGGTCATCATGCCAAACATAAATATCTACAGCTTTTGATGGTAGATAGTTGTGCTTGCCTTTTTTGGTAACTCCGTCTACATTTGTGATAGTGCCTCTTCGTAGTTGAACAGTCCGGCCTATTGCGTAGTATGATTGCTGAACCTCAATGGTTCTATGCCCTTCTGATACTCCGAAGTCAACACGAGATCTTTTTATAGCTAAGTTGAGAACCTTTTGAATGTCCTCATGGCAAGTTGCTAATTTCTTAGCGCTGGATGATCCAAATTTATAAGCCACTATTTTTCTTTCCTTTCAAGAACCTTGACACAAATGCCACAAGTTCATTATCCTTTAAGAATGCTGTCATTCTTTTAAGTATATTACGACCACTTACAGCTTCCATGTTTTCAAAAACACTGTAGATCTCAACAACTGATGCTGTAATAACAGCAAATTCAGTGAGAGAGAATACGGATCCAAATATTTCAAATCCTTCTGACTTGAATACAAGTGATTCAAATACAGCGAAGACTATGATTCCTATTCCATATTCGTAAGTCTTCCTCCAGGTACTTCTCATTCCTTGAGAGTTTATTCCTTTCCAGAATTCTTTTTTAAATGGACTAAAAGAAAGATTTCTCTCATGGAGACTCTTTCTTATTCCTGTAAGCATATCAATGAATATGATTAAAGCTAACCCTATAAGGGCACTTTGAGTGTTTAATATCACAGTTAAGATCGGGGTTAATGTCAGCAAAGCCCACTTTGTGAGATTTAGACTCTTAAAAAATAAGGTTAAGGATTTCATTGATGTATATGAGTTGTACGTACAGTGTAAAAATAATAATTTATTGTCTTTTTCCTAATGAGTGTTATTGCTATTTAGATGTGTCTGAAATATATATCCATACCACCTAATTGTTCTTCTACTTTTTCCATTAGAGGTAATTGTAACTTTGAATGTTCTGTTTCTGGGTCTGCCAAATAAAAATCCTTATCTACTCCGTAGCAAACTTTAGGATGATAGAGATCTATGTAAGAGTCTATTTCACTAGTTTCATGATATAAAGCCATTGCCCATTCATCTGCCATTCCTTGGATATCATTTTGTACTTGTAATTCAATAAGTCTTGCTCCTAATTCTTGGTCTCTAGTATATACAAACCCAGCATTAGGTTGAGCAAAGTTTCCATTAAATTTAAACGCACAGTTATATGGGTTTTGTATATTGTGCATATACAATGGAATTTGTGTTGGCTTTTCTGCCATATATTCTTGGAACTTAGAATCTAAAGGTTTTACTAATTGACAATCCCAATCTAACATCAATACCTCACCAAAATGATGGAGCCCCATTGTTAATGTTATTAGCTTTCTACCATATACATTTTGATGAAACATATCAGTTTCTATATAATGTACTACGTATCCTCTGCTTTCTAATTCTGGTATATCTTCTTTAGCTCCTTCTCCATAAGCGTATATAACTTCATTAAATAAAGGAACTTGAGGTATTTCAGATAATGTATTTGCTCCTTCTGGTAAATCTTTCCAATATGATCTTATTACTCTCATTACGGTTGTTGTATTACACTACATACTCTATTTGTGCCAGACCAAGTAAATGTTACTGTTCCAAATCTACTTACTCCAGTGGAGTTAGTATTGACATTTACTGTAGTAGTGCCGCTAGTACTTGAAGATGTAGTTCCTGTTAAGAATATCCAGGTTTGGTTATCTACTGCTGTCCATGCTGTTGTTCCTCCTGTTACTGTTACAGCAATATTATTATTACCTGCGGCTGCAGTAAAAGGTAAAACACTTGGAGATATAGTAAGATTTAAAGGAGTATCAGTATAGTTTCTAAAATTACTTAGTCTATCTTTAGCACCAGAATACGTAGGATCAAACCCAGCAGAATTTGCATCAGTAAAACAAGCAGACAAACTAGTCTGTGTTCCTGCTATTTCATTTACTACATCTTGTAGGCTAAATGTATCTGTATTTGGTACTGGCATTATATAAGTTCTTTTATTATTAATTCCAATCTCTCCATCCTTGCTGTTAAATCTTCTATCTCTTTATCTTTCTTAGCTAAAGCTGCGGAGTGTAAATCCATATACTTTACAGTAAGATTATCTGGATCACCTGCATCTACAAACTCAGGATTAGTTTTAAGTAAATCTTGTGCAATTACTCCTACTCTATAAACTCCTTTCTCTGAATTAAGCTCAAACTCTTTCCAGAGTATTTCTAATCCATCAGGATTATAATCCTTTATACTATTCTTTGCTCTTTCATCAGAGTTAAGTATATGGTTAGATGCGTAAGCAGCTCCCTTCTGTCTTGAGATACCTGCACTAGCATTGAACCATAATCTTGCCTCACCATCTGCTGCCACGTACATACCCCATTGATTTGAAGGAGTAGTACCTAAATCACCATTAACACCATTTAAGGCAGCACCATAACAGTACCCTACACCGTACATGTTTCCAAGGTCAGTTGCTGTGGGGTGGTAACTACCACCCATTACATAGATAGCACCAGTAGAAGTTGTTGTAGAACCATCCCTATTATAACTACCCTCTAAAAATCCTGTGTTAGTTACTGACCTTGATATTACTCCACCTGTGTATTGATAGTCTATATCTACGCCTGTCATTGGCTCTAAGTTACCATGTAACTCTATTTGGTTGTTAGTGTACTGAAACTTTAAAGCCATGTATTGAGGTACACCTGCTGTGACAGCACCCATACCAATATAACCTCTACCATCTCCTGTATAGGTCATGTGAATAGCTGCTGCGCCTTTATATCCTGACTCACCTAAAGTTATACCTGCTGACTGTTCTCCTGTATTAGAACCTGCACCGCTAGAGTCCATAGTTATCCATGTACCTTGTGTACCGAGTTCATTGTTGAACACCATACCAGTAGTCTTGTCAATGTCAAGACGAAGATCCCCTGCTGTGGTGTTATTCATAGCAATACTATACCTAGAGATAGACTGGTTCATTAAAACATAAGCCTGATTATCTAAAGAGCCTGTGTAAGCAGAATTAGCTGTTCCTTCTAAAGCGTATGTAATATTTACAAGGTCACCATCCTGAGACATTTTAAGATAAGGGTTATCAGTCTCAACAGAGTTTCCTACATCTGCCTCAATGTGGATACCACAGTCTACAGTACTCCTTATGTTTAATTCAAAGGGAGATGTGTCACTATCAAATGACAATACATCAGCGTCATAGTCAATATTCACATAGTTATTACCATCGTACCAAGCATGCCTAAAGTTTTTAGTTACTCCTAGTGAATCTACGCCATACCAGTGGAGTCTAGCATGTGTGGTAGCATCGTCTCTAGCATCACATCTCTGGTGTGCTGTATCTGCCTCAGATACATTCCATCTACCGACACCATAGTTAATTATTTGATTGCCTGCTATGAAATCACCTGCGTGTACAGCTCCTGTAGTGGCTACATCTGTGCCTAAAGTTAAGACTGAACCACTAGACGTTAATTTCATCACCTGTGAGTCAAAGTTATCCCACCTAAAACCTGATATTGTACCTGCTCCACCTCTTCTCCATCTATAATAGTCATCCTCATAAGCGAGAGCCACTCCTCCTGTGTCAGCTTTATCTAGTGTAAAAGTTCCATTCTGCACACCATTATTCCCTGCAACTAGAGAGGTAGTACCTGTCACAGTCACTGAGGTCATACTGATAGCACTGCTCACTACTCCTGTAGTAGTCGCATGGAACATACTCCCACTACCTCCTACCTGTAGGCTACCATCTGTACGAACAATACTACTGCCACAGTAGATACCATTAGTAAAGTCACCTCCACTATTAAGCCTTAACCATGCATCTGAGAATTGTGCTATAATTTTACTGTCTCCATAGTAGTAGCTCCCTTCTGAGTTAATATTACCAGTTGCATTTAAGCCATTAATAGTAGCATTATATGTTAATTGGGTATTAGCACCTAAAGAGTCTCTTAATATAAGCATACCATCTCCTGCAGATGTAAACCATAAGCCTGAGTAGTTCACATCATTTGTATCTGCTCTAAATGCCCAGTCATTAACTGCAGCATTAGGTACAAGTACTTTAGCATTGACAGTTAAATCTCCTGTCATCACATCTCCTGCTTTCAATACATAATCTGTAGGAGTTAAGTTACCCTCATGCCATATTTTATGAGCTAGAGAGTTCTCTTGGAATGTTAAATCTCCGTCTGCTATACTTCGTATCCTTAAATAGGTATCCATAGAAGTAGTAGAGCCTGTAGTACTGCCTCCTACTAAGAAATTGTTAGCTGTACCTGAGTTCCCTATACTTGTTATATGAGTGTCTGCTGTACCTGCCACTCTCTTAGCACTTACATACCCTGCCTCAGCCTGTACTGCTCCCTCTACTAATAGAGTAGTTAAATCCCAAGTTAAGTTTGCAGAGCCTTCAATATCATCTGCTGTAGTTGCCCCTACAGCTATTTGGTTATCTGTGATAGAACCTCCTATTGCTCCACCTCCACCAGTAGGTGCCTTCCAACTAGCTGTAGTTGCTGTGTCAGCACTAAGTACCCAACCAGCAGTAAGACCTGCTAAGTCAAGTAAGTTTAATTCTGCTGCTGTAGCTGTAACATCTGTGACATCTGCTAAGAGATGAGTATGAGCTAAAGGAGTTCTAGCATCTGTTAATCTAGCATCATTGTCAACTACAATTTCTTCAGCATCAATAGTCCATGTGTTTGTATCAAGATTATACCTTAACTGAGGCTCAGCAAAAATACCAAGACTAAATACATTAAGACTATCAAAATCAATAATTACATTATCTGACCCTGCAAATATACTATTGTTAATTGTAATACCTGAAGCAGCAGTTATGGAAAAGCTTCCCATATTCAGGTTATTTGTCATAGCATTAGTGCCATCAACTTCTAAATATAGTCCTGCGTGATCACCCCATCCAAATGCTGCATTCCAATTCGTAGAGTTATCTGTAAAGTTACCTGCATGCCAGATTTGATTTGTTTGTATCTGTACATCTGCAATACCAAAGTTCCATATATTTGCAGGGGATAATTCCCAAATAGGTGTATATGTTGTCGTATCATAACGCCATAATCCTATTTCTTTTGCAGTGGCTCCACCACCATGTATTGCAACCCATCCACTTGAATTAGCTACCTCAGTGGCTGCATCATAGTCTTGATTAAACATATCAAGTACAGTGAATTGACCACCTGTAAAGTCATTACGTAATCCTAGTGTGGATTCTACTTCTCTACCTACTCCACCATAAGTTGCTGCTCCTACACCGTTAATACTCCATACAAGTACATCATCTACAAAGTTCTTAGTTGTAAAAGTGTATCCATCTGAACCTCCTACGGCTGTAGCAAACATTGCTGTTGCAGTAAGCTGACCCGCGTCTTTAAAGTTGATAGCCTGAGTATCTATTGCGGGTGTCTGAAATCCAGCATCTCCTAATCTACTACCACCAAAGACAGGAGTTTGTACACCAACCCTACCATTAAATAATTGTACAGCTCCAGTAAAGGTCTTTTCACCGCCAATAGTATATTGATTAGTTGCAAGATCAACATAGGGGCCTCCTAAGTCTGTTAAAATTTCAGCATAGGTTCTTCTCTTGAGTATATTAAACCCATCAATAGTAACTATGTCACCAGTAGCATTAGCAATGCTTGTACCAGTAATAGTTCCTAAAAATTCTGAATCGGTATTAAATATTGTTTTTGCCATTATTTAAGGAGTCCAAACTCTATAAGTTACTTTGTATTTAATAGTTCCTGTTGTTGTTTCTGTTGTGGTATTTGACAATCTGATTCTAACAGCGTCATTTACTACAGTTCCATCTATTTGTTCATATAACCCATTTCCATAGCCCATAGAGGTAATACCGCTAACGGTTCCCCCTGCTATATCTCTAGCAAGGCTACATCCTATATCTGCTGTTACGAATCTCAAAGCTGCTTGAACCGCAACTCCAGTACTGCTCCATCCTGTAACATATATATGAAAATCTATAATCTCAATAATAGTACCTGCTCCTTGAGCAGCAATTATAGTAGTATCAACTGCGCCTGATGTAAAATCTGGGTTTGTAATAGTTCCTACTACTCTTGTTATAGAATCTGTACCTACATCAGAAAGAAACGCAAGAGTACCCGTCTTGTCTGGAAATTTAACTATACGAGCAGCAGTCAAATCTTCATTGCTTAATTTAACATTCCAATCAGATGCATTAGTTCCGTTATCATCAAAAGCAAGTCTTATATAACCTGTAGTAGGCATATTACTAATAGTCATATATCCAGAAGCTGCACTTGAGTTACCAGCATTTCCTCCTGCTATTCTTATTGGAGGCCCACTAGTAGCACTATAAGTACCTAAATTAGAAAATGTTTTTTGCCCAGTTACAGTTTGTGTTGTATTTGTAGTAACATAGTTTGTAAGATCTGTATCTAATAATACAGTTCCTGCCGAATCTGGGAAAGTATATATCCTATCTGCTGTAAGACTATCAAAATCTAATATACCTGCAGCTTGTGCCACAGTAATATGATCTTGATAAAAGTAATATTGACTTAATCCTAAGTACCCAATTGCTCCACCAGATGCGTATCCGCCTGGAGCTGCATCATCATTAAATATGATCTGTCCTGATTGTGCATGTATTGCTGATGTGAATGACTTTAATCCGCCTATAGATTGAGTTGTGGTTAAATCTACATAATCATCTGCTAATGCAAGAGTACCATCTTCGTTTGGTAGAGTGAATGTTCTAAGTGCAGTTAAATTATCATTGTTGATTGTCCACCCTCTACCTCCAGAACTACTAGATAGGAATGTCCAATTATCATTAGCATTCATCATCAGTTGTCCTGCTGCCCCACCATTGTCTGTTAAAGATGGAACTCCAGAATTAGCATACATTGAAAACAAGTTCAAGGCAGCGCTAGTAGCGTTTGATTCGTAGCCTCCTTTAGCTATGATAAAATTGTTGAAACTTTTATTACCAGCAATTGATTGTGCAGTAGTAAGGTCAACATAATTGCCTTCTAATGCTACGGTTCCAGATACATTTGGAAAAGTATATGTTCTTTCTGCTGTATTAGTAAAATCAAATGCAATACCATTATCTACAGTGCTTCCTTTTTTAAATTTTAATTTATTATCTTTAGACCAAAGTATTGCTTGTGTACCATGATTTAGACCAAACCAATCAATAGTTGAAGCATCCCACCCTAAAATAACAGCTCTAGTATCAGAAGGTCTTTCTTCAAGAATAATACTTCCTTGATGATACGAAGTTGCTGCAAACGTATTACTACCAGTAAAAGTCTGAGTATTTGCTAAATAAACATCTCCTCCTCCACCTCCACCTAGACCAAATTCAGTCCATGCAGTACCCGTCCAACCATAAAACTTCTCATTAACTGTGTGGAAGAATGTGAAACCTTTCTCACCAGTTGTTAGTGTTGGAAAGGTAATAGCATTCTCAGACCGAAACTTAGAAGTCAGGTTGTAGTTAAAATCTACTGCTTGACCGAATATATGACTCATTTAGTTTAAATATGCTACGCCGGTAAAAGCGCTATTAAAATTAACTGTTAAGTTGTTTATATCTGTATAGACTACTTCTCCGAATACATTGTTCCCTGATCCATCCTGGACTGTTACAGAGGGTTTCTTGCCTAACGAGTGCGCTATTACCCAAGATGCACTAGAAGCTCCCTGTGTGTGCTCGTAATAAGCATCCTTATTTGCATCTACCAATGTATTGACTGCTGATGTTGTTGGATACAATATATCATTCAGCGTCGCGAAGTCAATAGCTTTATTAGCCACATCCTCTGGAGTGAATCCTAAAGCAGCAATTATTGCTGCATAAGTTAATGATGCAGATCCTCCTGTTACATTTCCAAACTTACCTACTGTAAAGAATTTTGCTTGAGCAATATTGGTTAGATCAGTAGCTCCTTCAGCGACTACGAGATGACATCTAAATATTCCATTCTCAGCTACATTTGGTTCTGTAACGAAAGCTTCAGTATCGACACCCTCTATTGCCTCAGCTAAACTATTATAAAGTGTCTGTCCATATTGTATTCTAATTCCACCAGATTGAAACATGTACACATGTTGTATGGTGAATTTATTTACAGGAACAGCAGTTAAAACTCCAGCAAGATCATACATGCTTGGATCAATAGATACTGTGTTTGCATATTCAGTACTATCTTGTAATCTATATCTAAACGTAGCTCCAAGATCTTCAGCAAGTGTTAGCGCGTGAGGATCTTCATAATTGTCTAAATAATTAATACCTAATTTGAATATTGTTCCTGCGGTTTTGTCTATATTTAAGTTAGCTCCGTTTGGAACAATTACATTACCACTTGTATTTAAAGATCCAATAGCTTGCATGAAATCATGCAATTGATTAACTACTCCTGCAATTGGTGCGGCAATATTGTTGACAACTTCTATTGTTGTATTATTACTATGAACCAATACTCCTAAAGAGATTATTCCTCTTCTTTGCTCATTTGTAAAAGGAGATGATTGCTGAACAACTGTAATAGCTTCTGTTATTGAGTTGAAATCAATACCAACGTATGTTACTGGGCTTATAGCCATATTAGTTACAGTAAGAGCTGTATATGGCCCAAAGTCAACTTGTTTAATAATTGGTTCAACCAAAGGAGTGGCTGCATCCCATTCATTATGAACTCCAACGCCTGCAGATATATCAAATTTTGTTGGATCAACATTAATAGAAAGTTCACCAAAAGAGATCAGCCCTGTGTCATAACCATCTTTAGTTTGCAAATCAGCAACTAAAGCAGTTTGAATGTCAAGAACCTCTTGAGTAGTCATTTTATCAAGATCAGTAATGTCAGCCTCTACATGTACATGAGTAAAATTAAATGGGACACCATTGACTTTTGTCGCGTCCTCACTTATGTATGTCTGATCAGGATTAAACAATATAGTCTGATCATCATAAGCTGTCCCAACATATCGAATGATATTGAATGTTCCAATATATAACTGATCTGTTACATCTCCAGATGCAGTTGATACAAAATACTTTTCTCCTGCTGTTAATACTGGAGATCCGTAGTCGTAATACCCGTAAACAAGAAGGCTTAACGATGTATCAGTCAATGCGTCGCTGAGAGCAATCCTTAATTCAGTGGTTGATTTTGCTTCTAATGATGCGCTAGATTTATAGTATTTTCCGTCAGCAGCAAGATAAACCAAATCACCATCGGTTAAATCCTCACCGGCAATGTTGTTTGTCTCCTGGACGTTAGCGTTTATGTTTATATTAAAATTTGCCATATTAACAGATATTTCCTGAATGAACTCTACTTATATATTGGGAACCTAAAGTTGTTCCAGATGTTGCTGAAAATTTTACATTTACCTCAACTCTTGAGTAAACTGAATTTGTAAAGCCCGAGGTATCTCCATCTATAGTTAATGTGTATTGAGTGTCACTTGTTATTGTTGCTGGCAATGTTCCAGATACACTTCCAAATCCATCAATCACAACTTTTTGAACATACCTGCTTGATCCAACAGGAACTTTAACCGTCACCACTTTTACTGTTGAACAAGAGTCAGTAGTTAATGAGTCTTGAGATATTGGCTTTAAAACAACTGGAGGAATGCACTCTACATAAAGAAATACAATTCCACCTCTTACTTTTCCTAAAGACACGTCATTAGTGTCAATTATTTCTAAATCAAATTGAATTGATGCATTTCTTGTTGCAAGATCATTATCATAGTTGGCAAAGAATAAAGGAATGGCCGCATTAGTTGCGACTCCAGTTACCGGTATTGCCTGAACAACTACATCTGGATCTACATTAGGAGTTAAAGTAACTGAGTTATACTCCAAATTGAACCATGTAGGTTCAGTATAGGTTATATTAGATATATTTAAAGTTTTCCATCCTAATCCTCCAGTATATTCTGAGAATAAAAAGTTTATCCCCGGGGTATTAGTGTCATTTACTATCCCGAGAGGTATCCCAGTTACGCCAGACAGACAATCACCTTGACGGTTCTTGTATTGAGTGGGAACGTATGGAATATTTGGTAATGCCGCTATGTTTATATTAAAATCTGCCATTATCCTACAAAATCTAAAGATCCTTCATCAGCTATCTGAAATGTGAAACCTTGAAGATCTCCATCAGTATCAGCTAAATCTGGAACGTATGTTAATAACCCTAAGTCTATACTTTCAAAAGGAACTATCTGATTGACAATTACAGCAACACCATCTAGTTGGATCTCTCCAAGAGTTGGAAGCGCTGTAACCTTTAAGCTTAATGCTGCATCTCCTTCTGGATCCGCGTAAGGTGGCGTTGCTAATGTCGTAAACATTGCCCTTGTGAATATTCCTGTTTCGCCATAATCAAGATTCATTACGCCATCTCCAACTGAAGAAGGCGGCTGATTGGCTTGGGCATCTACATTTATGAATACCTGTTCCGGGTTAGTAGTGAAAGTAGATGAGCCTACATCTGAGACTCTAAATGTCATCACTGAATCTACATAGGCAGTTGTAGTTCCTACATCTGCTTGATACTTAAGATTGCCTGCAACTATATCTGCTGATGTAATATCATCTCCTGCTATCACAGCTACGGCAGACAAAGTAAGCGCTCCGACCGCAGGAAGTGTTGAAATCTTAACTTCCTCTAAAGCATCACCTTCTGGATCTTGATATGCAGGCACTGTGTCTGTAGTGAAATCAGCCAAAGTAAAAACATAGAGTTCGTTGTAATCAATATCTATAGTAGCAAACCCACTCTGATTTGGTGGTTGATTTATTGCTGCAGCTATGTCGAATGTTATTGTTGCCATTAACTTATTTTTAGATTTACCTGTTCGGCATTATCACTTGCTTTTTTAGAATATTGCTTAGTTACCAGTATTTCATTTGTTCTTACATCACTAGTTTCATTTATAATAGTAACTCCACCATTCCATGTGCCTGATAGTATTCTTACTCCATTTTCATCCACCAGCTTGCCTTCTCCTCTAACTACAAATATACCAGAGGTTATTGTAGTTGAATCAAGTTTAACCTGGCCAGAAGATAAATCAACACTATGTGATCCAGTTCCGGTATAGTTTTTCAACAATATTCCACCATTGTAGTTCCTAAGAGCTAATACTCCAGTTCCGCTCATATCTATCTCTGGTGTTGATGATCCTGGAACAGTAGAATAACAATTAAACATATTAGCTGTTGTGCCAGTACCTAGCTTGGTAATGCCAGGGCCCAAAGCGCAATTGAAAATATATCCATCAACAAAATCTATTCCGCCAATTACTGACCTCTCTATATGAGAGCTGCCATCCAGCGTACCTGCCAGTGTGCAATCATAAAATTCACAATTTAATACAGTTGCTGCTGGATTTATAGTAATAGTAGTTTTTATTACAGACTCTCCTCGAAACTCAAATCTAGAAAAATCAGCAGTAAGGTCTAAAGTTAAATCACCTATTACAAAAACATGAGTTAACCCTAGATTATCTGCTATAGTTTTAGCATCAACTAAATTATTAACAGGTTGTCTTTCTGTTCCAAAAGGGAATGTAGTTCCAGCTCCAGCCCTACCAGTAATGTTGGCTACATCTATTGTGACGCCACCTTGGTATGATGCAAATTCTATATCCGCACTATTCACTGATACAGCATCAGAGTTCCTATCAGACACACCTGATCCTGCAACTACAATGTAAGGTGTTACAAAATCCTGGGTATAGAGGTTCAATCCTATACTAACAATATTTCCATTATCTATCTTCATTTGCCAGAAATTCTGGAGGAAGAAGTATTTAGGCGCTAATTGACCAGGGGCCGTTCCGTTTCCTCCAAAAGAGAAAAAGGCTGAAGCATACTTACTGTTGTCTCCTATCTGACTCCACCTCTTCCATTCGGAATAGATGTCCTTTTCGACATCAAGGGAGACAATGGAGACATCAGTAACTTCTATTTGTCTGGTTACACCGTTAAATACTAAAGGCATTTGTTATTTTTTTAATTGCGCTAATTGCATTGTAAGAGCCTCTATGTTTGCTTGAATGGCTCTCAATGCCTTATCATGATCTGGCTCATCAACAACAACCTTTCCTGATAGTGATTCAGAAATGATTCTATCTTCTTCTGTTTCCGGAATAGAAACACTAGGCACCTTCATCTTCTGCACATCGGCTCTATCTACGAAACTCTCTTGCATCCTTCCAGTTCTCTCATCTCTAATCATTATTCTTAGAGGCGTTACCAATTTTCTAATTGGTGAGTTATGCCGGCCAGATATCCAAGACATTGTTTTTGGATCTAATCCTACCCAATAAACATCCCATTCTTCAGAAAAGCTTTCCCAGTTAGTAAAGCCTGGTAAGGCTTCAACCTGTTCTGGTAGGTTATCCACAAATTGATCTCCATAATTTGATCCATACAGAGCTTCACTTCTTTTAACGAAACATCTCTGTCTGAATGATTTTACTGGCAAATTGTCAATTCTTAATTCTTTTGTTTTAATCTCTCCCATTATTTAGTTTTAGGCTATAAATATAGCACTTTAATTTTAATTATTTAAGTAACTCCTATCAAATCTTTGTTGCTGTGGTAATGATGTTGCTGATCCAGGTATTACATATCCCTCAATCTCTATATTTTCATAAGTCACATTTACTATATAAATATCTACAGAAGTTGATGCCGCAATTGAAAAAGCAAAACTTCTATCATCTGCTGTGCCGGCAGTTGCTGACTCTGTTCCAGCTAATTCTACTGTATTACTACCAGACTGCATTACTCTAACCTCTGTATTATCTCTTAGTCCAGTTAGTGTTACAGTTACTGCATTTACTACTGTGATTGTAGTGCCAGCAGTTTTATAACTTACTGTTCCTGATCCTCCAGATACATTTACCGTTACTGAGCCTGTAGTGCCTAAGAAGTTTAACACACTATCATTTGCAGCATTTGCTGCATTATATCCTGAAAAATTAATTCCTGTTAAATCTATAGTGCCGGTTGTAAAGCCAGTTGGAAATTCAATTGCATGCGTGGCTGTGCCACTAACCATTGTAAATGAGCAATTGTCTAAATTTGCACCAGGATTAGTTGTACTGTTCCAAAATACCTGGCTATCATCTGCTATTCCAGTAAATCCTGTAAAAGTACCTCCGCTAATATTAGCTCCTGTTGTTGTTAATAATCCACATCCAGAATAAATATTACCTGTCCAAACATTACCAGAACCTCCGGTAAGTATTCCTTGATCCCATCCTATTAATGTAGACAGTCTAACGTCAGCAGTAACATTGGCATCACTAAAATCCATAGAGCCTGACAATGCATTGTTGAAAATGCAACTATCAAAGTTTACGTCTGTAGTTCCGGTTGCGTTACCAGAACAATTAAATCTGTAGTAGTTGTTTGCGGACTGTCTCCTGTCTCCAAAAAGGAATGTCTCTGTGTCTGAGTTTATATAAGTATCATTTGTACTTGTAGGATCGCCTATATTGATATTACCTTGAATATCATAAGCACCCGTACCCACCAAACGTATAAGGTAATGTGCATCTTGATTAGCTGTAGATCTATCCGCAACTGTTAAGGTGTCCCAAGTTTCCGGAGTACCAACTGTGCCGCCATAAAACTCTATACCTACGCCATTGTCTGCAAATCTAATTATATCCCAGAATACGTTATCAGCGCCACCAACAGATTTTGCATCTGTATCGAATCTTACTCCTACCTGGGTAATAGCAGCTTCGTTTAAACTAGCCTCACTTCCAGTAATAGCAGTAAAGTTAGCAGGCTTATTAGCTAAATCAAGTTGAAATGCTGCCCATTTAACAGAACCTACATCATGTCTAAATCCTGTACCATCATTTCCTCCTACATGATAAGCTATTCTATTAGTACCATCACCTACAACTATACCAATACCGCCAGTTGCAGTACTCGCAAATTCAGCTCTATCCGCCATTAAAATAGAAAGAGAGCCTCCTCCAGAATAATCATCTGATGTAATAGATGTATAAGCATCTTCTACTGCATCTGATGCTTGCATTGCAAGACATCCGCTCGCCTCTACTGGGGAAGGGGCTGCTGTAAAAACAGTAGGCCCATCTGTTGCCGTCCAACCAGTAGTTGCATCGCATTCATCAAGGATTATTCTATTATCTACTATTGTTAATGCCATTTCTTAAATCTATCGTATAATATTATAGATGCTGCTTGATGTCCCCATAGCATTCCTTTGTTTAACTTTGTCTCTATTCTTAAGGTATGATCGGGATTGACTGGCAATTCACCTCCACTAGTCCTATTAAACAAATACAATGCATCTTTAGGATGCTCAAAATTTTCTAAATCTGTAGAACCATGTTCCGTGCAGATTATTATAGGTAATCCATAGTGCTGAACTAATTCTTCAACACTATGGAATTCCTTAACTTTATTACTATTTAAGCCAAATGCGGGAGTCATTGCTAACTCGTCTACGCCAAAATCCTTTAAAGGATAATGCCATAAATTTAGTTCAGATTCATTGTCGAACCATCCCTGTTCCCACACGCTAGCTACTACTACCATTAAGCATTCAAGTAGTTTCTTTCTAATGGTGCTGTTACAGATATACTAAGTCCAGTTGCTCTAGTTATATTAGAACCACCCTCAGCATTTACTGCTACATCTGTTCCAAGAACTCTTACTATCACAACTGCTGTTGTGCCTGAAGTCCTTCCTCCCTGTACGTTGTTATCGTAATCAAAATCGAAAGGAATTGTAGTTCCACCAATAGTTCCTGTAATAGGGGAGCCAGCGTTATCATTTACTACAATCGCATCATCAGAATCAATTGGATTCTTATCTATACTAACAGTTGCTCCAGCAACCTCATCAATTGGGCCATCAGAGTTGAATCTTTTGGTCACATCTAATGTGGTGGAAGTAATACTGGCATCAGTTACTTCGTACTGACCATCATTCTCAGGATTAGCAAATCCAGCTAATTTAATGAAGTCACCATTTGTAAATTCAGTGGTAAAGTTTACGGAGCCTGCATTGGTTAATGTCATTGTTGCTCCAGCAGACGCCGTTACAGCAAAGTCAGTATTAGTGAATCTTTCAGTGTACTCAAAATACATTACATATTCTGCAGGGCCACTATCATCAACAGCGTTTTGGTTAACAAGAATGTTACCAGCCGCAACGAATGGATAGTTGTACTGAGTTCCAGCATTATCGAAGAAGAACAAGTTGTTTGTATCATTCGCGTCAAATCCAAGAACAGTTACACCAGATCCGCCACCTTCAGGGTTGGTTGGAATTGCTTGGCCAAATCTAAGGTCAGGCCCAACAAACACCGCTAATGGATCAGCAGTCTTACCAGTTACAACTCCACCGCCACCGGCATTGTTTATATCACTAGCTTGTCTTAATTGGAATTGAATTTTCTCATAAATCTGATTCTTATTAGCAACCACCGGAGTAGCTCTCTGTAAGTAAAAAGATTGTCCAGTTGTGGTCGCTAAAGTTCCAGTTACAGTTACAGTAGTAGCTGTAGTAGAAACAATAGGATAAGTAGAACCTTCATCAGATCCAGAAGTAACATATAATGTACCTCCATCATAAGCAGTTGATACAGGAATTCCACCATTTGCTGATGTCATTACTGATGTACCAGAGGATGAACCATCTACTGCTGCATAAGTACCAACATTTATAACTATACCAAATAATCTGTTAGTTGCACTATCAACATCAATCTGAAACGCTGTATCAAAATATTGAATATTAATTTCACTCCAAGGAGTACCAGCAATAGAAGCATCTGTTGCTGAAATATCTAAATCTGTTGCATTAGAAAGTGGGAAACGGAATACCTTGTTATCTACTTCAGTTACACCAATATCAGTCAAAGCTGACTTAGCGAATGTTTTTCCGTTTGTGTCACCATCTCTTACGCGTAAGAAAAGTGCCAATGCATTCCTGTTGTTTACTGCTAGTTCAGCGCCTGTGTCTGTACCAGTAGTAAATGGTGTTCCAGTTACTGTCAGTGTTAAAGCTGCTACTGCGGTGATGACAAAAGTACCATCATTTAATCCACCAGTAGAACCTAAAACTGTAACTTGTCCACCTACAGCGTATCCATCTGTGATAAAAGATCCTGTTGCTCTAGTAGCTGTACTAGAAGTTGCAAAGTCAAGTGTATCTGGATTACCTAAGTTTTCGTAAGCTACGATAGGCTCATTTACAGGCCCGGCGAAATCAAAATCTACTGCTGCTCCAGTATCAGTTGGATCATCACCAAGTACGTAATAAGCTGTATCATTTGCGGTGTCTTCAAAAGTACCAAGTGAAACTGCACCAACAAATTCTTTTATAATTTTATTACCGTTATCAGTATCAATGTACCTCCATCCTCCAGTTCGTACCGCTTTTTCTGAAGTTGTGCTGGCGTGTTCCCACCCCTTTCTCATTTCCATCTGCTCTGGCGTTACAGCATCAAATAGGAATGGATAACGTGATCTATTCACCACATCTTTCCACTCTTCTTTATACCATGAGTATAGCGCTTGAATCGCTATGCCATCCGCAGCAGCCGGAATGTTTGTTCCAGTTCCAGGATTGATCGTAACCTTCCTAGTCGTGGTGTTTGTTGTGACATCATCAGATTCGATGATATTGTCAGGATCTGTAATAATTACTGCCATCGTTTTTGTTTAAATTAATTTAAGTTATTTATATATATGTTAAGCTTAATCTGTTTATCCAGTCTGTTTCCAGATCTGTAAGTCCTGTTGCAAATGTTTCTACGCCATCATCACACTTCTTTATTACCGGCGTTACTCCATCTAACCATCCACTATATATTATGAAGTCAGTTTGATCACTTCTATAGCTTGTTATAGGATTAGCCGATATGTATCCTGCATCATTGGTAAGCGCTGATACATTATCTGATGGTTGCAAGAATAATGAATCATTATTTAAAGTAGATATATCATCACCTGGCTGTGTTGCTGATGTTGCTAAATCACCTTCAGCTCCAGTTGCGTAATCACTTTCAAGAAAGTCAGTAATATCTGCCTTTACATGGGTATGAATAGTATCTGCTTTACCAGATAATGCAGTAGCTGTTGCGCTACTTATTGGCTTATCTGCATCACTAGTATTATTTACATTCCCTAATCCAACTTGATCTGCAGTTACACTATGAGGATTACCTGTGCTTGCAACGTGATTGATAAGATTGTTTAACTCTTCATTAATGAGCTTATCTGTTGAAATCCAAACTGATCCTCTGTAGATGTACCATCCTGCTGGACGATATGTTCCACCTAAAGAACCTGGAAGCCACTTGGTTCCCGTATCATTAAGAACAAAAGCAATTGTATCTTCTGGCTCACCTGTTGGTAAGTCAGCGTATGTATCTACAATTATGAGATCGCTTGGGGCCCCACTTCCGCTTGCTGTTGCTAATCTAGGATCGCCATTTGCATCATAGATGTAAATTTTCCTAGTATCAGTGGCAATGTATATTGTGCCCGGCTGATGCTTAACAGCCTTGTCTACGTCATATCCAAAAAACTGATTCTGTATTAACCTCACAATGTATCAGTTTTTATTTTGCTGCCGGCGTAGCAGGTTTCTTATTGGCCACTTTATTTTTTATAGCTATTTCTTTATCCTTACGAGCCATCACATCATTATGCTTGGTCATATCATTGGACAATCCTTTTTCTTTTATTCCCAATTCAGCCTCAAACTTCTTAAGTTCAAGATCTTCATCAGTTTCTCCTTCGCCATCTCTGTCAGTAGCTTCTTTATTTATCCTGTCAGTTTCAGCTTTAAGCTCGGCTATATATCTTTTTGTCTCGTCCTCTTTGTTAAATTTCTCAAGATCAATCTTCTGTTCAAGTTGATCTTTCTCAGCCAATCTAGCTTCTTCGATTTGACGTTGTTTAATTTCATTCTCAGCCTGTTTACTTTGATTCTCTCTCATTTGTTGCTCATCTTTCTCTATCATTCTCTGAACCTCACGTAGAGATGGAGAGTTGTAGATTTTCATAGCAGTAGAGAATGAAAGCATTTGGTTTTGAAGACCCATCTGTACCATTCCGTCAAGCTTCTGTTGCATCTCATTGATAGCATCATCGTTGCTCACTTCTAATCCGTACTCTTCTTCGGCAAACTTGTCTCCGTCAATTTCCATTATCTGACGAGTCATATCATCAGCAATATAAGAGAACTTGAGATGGTTTCCTTTTAAAGCAATCTTGGCCGTCTCCAGTAATATCTGGAAACATCTTTTCTTGCAATAATCATGTAGGGTAAATAATTCTTCGGTAATATGGTTAGATTGGGACACAGCGCGCTCGACACCTCCGACAGTCTCCCTATTCTCGACTTGCCCTAATCTTTGTCTTGATACGCCTGTTATCTCATCCATTTGAGCTTTAGCAAACTCCATCATATCCATGTGAACCTGAATGAAATCCCCAACTTTTTGTTCTAACACTTTACCGGTAGTATTACCTACCGCACCGGCCAACTTTCCTTTGGCCATTCCTTTTTGCCCCTCCTTGAAACTATCAACTACTGAGATTCCTGACTTCCTTGCGAAGTATAACCACTTTGTAACTGACCATCCAGTTGGAACTTTAGCAAGATCTAATTCAACAATGGATCCCATATATTTGGCCATTGCTTCATTTACTCTGTACCATGAGATATCATAAAGATATTGGAAAGGCTTAGACCTATCCACCATCGACACAGCCTCTTGCTCTGTTGTATTATATATTTGACCAACAATCCCACAAGAATTGAAAGAAGGTTGGTTAATCTTATTATATTGGATCTCTCTTGGCTTAATCTGCAAGTAAGTATCTTTTCCTACTTTAGCACCTTTCCACCATTGATTGACCCACATCTTTTCTGCAGTTTCACCTTTAGCGGTATCAAGAGGATAATCCTCATTTCTGAATTTTGTTTGTTCCCGGCCCAAATCATCAAAGTAAGTTACTTTAAGTACTTGCTTCATAGATTTCCAGAACATTCTTAACACCCTGATATTACCATTAGTATCAGTGTACTCATTTCTTCCTGCAGCATGAGCTGAATCATATAATCCAGTAGAGTCTATAAATGCATTAATAGACTCTCTATTTAACATCTCAAGACCAGCAGCATCATCGATAGCAATATTCTCACCATCAAGATCTGTAGTACTTCCCTGAAATACTCCACTATCTAGCTTAACGACATCAGCATTTGATAAGTCACTATAATAATGATCCTGGATCCTACCAGGACTCCAATACTCATCAATAACTATTACATCAGAATCTTCAATCTTATTTCCGTATCCGCCGCGCAATGTATGCACATTAAGTGGATTCAGCTTCTCGAAGGTAACCATACCGTTGACAATGTCAAACATATAGATCTCTTCACCCATGATAAGAGCATCTTTAAATCCTTGTTGAAACAAAACCTTCATCTCAAGAGATGAAATGTAATGTCTCATTAATAGATTAGCTCTCTTCTCTCTAATATCCTGGTAATCAAAATTAATGTAATTACCATAAGCTGCTACTTCTTTTTCCAGTTCCTCATCGGATAAGGATGAAGAAAGGAACTCTTGTAATTTAGCATCTACTAATTTCTTTTTATCGTTCTTTATCTGCGAGATTGTATCTGGATTTGTGATCTTTACAGTCCAATCAAATTTACGTCTTTTCTCTTCGCCAACTAGAACATTTACTCTTGGAGTGATAATTGGGTAATGTTGGATATTATCCGGAATATAGAATTGCTCCATACCTCCGGGATTTAGAATCAACTTCATATCGTTGATGTCTGCTTTCCCGTTGTATAGATTCAAATTGATTCGCCTGTTCTTTAGCTTCCGTCTAATGATACCATTATTCAAGAAGCTATTCTGGTCAGCCCAATCAAGATGATCTTGCCTCCATTTCTTTCCCTTGCTTTTGAAAGACTTCTTCTGCTTAGGAAAACTCTTCTTAGCTCCAACTGTACTTATTGACATATTGCGTAATTACTTTATAAATTTAATGTTTTTATCAACTTTTTCTCTGTAAGCCTTATGGCTAAATTAAATGTCTAACTCTCTTCGCTCCATCTTCTCAACAGCATTATTCCAATTCTGATCCAAGAATGGGTCATCGTGAAAATAGGTTCTAGCATCTACAGCACTGTCATCTTCATACTTGTTAGTTAATCTAACTCTGTCTTCTCGCAAGATCATAACCATGTCCATCGCCGAAACCCTATCCGTGTTTATGTCAGGATTCCAGGCTAAACATTCTTTGATGTATCCAATACTCCGGATCCTTCTCAGATTTGGAATTTTTATTGATTCCTCTTCACCGGTTTCTTCGTTATATGTTTCATTCTCATACTCAGTAAGCATCCATTGTCTCTGGAGAGTCTTACCTAACTTAATTACTTCACTGGTAGTTCTCGTGCCTTTACTTCTATTTCCATACAGAGCTGTCTTAACAATCTCCATATCTCTAAGTATCTCTGGACTATCTGCTAATAGATGCAATGCATTCTTATTAGAGAAATATGAGAAGAGTCCCTTAAGGTTGTTCTCATAATTAGATTGTGCGTTGTAGAATTCTGTTAACCTTAAGCAGATCTCATAAAAGTCATCTGCTAATACTGGTCGTCCAGTGTATTCAGCTACAATCTTATCTGTCCATAGGTCAAAAATAAATATACTAGCCAAGGATCCTCCCTGGGTATAATCATTATCAATGGGGTCAATCCCACCTATGTATCTATTTCTAAAGATGTTGCCATCTCTATTTTTCTGAGGCATCTCGAATATTTCTATTCCTCCATCAGAATTGTTTCCTTTTACTGTAAATGGGAATTCCCTGATTGGCGTGAGCTTATCATTGTTCTTCCATTTTAAGAATCCCTCACTACTGTAAGTAAGATCTCCTACCCAGTGCGCATCAGTGAATCCTTTTATACCTGGCATAATATCTTCCAAGTAATCTCTAAGATCTGCTACCGGGAATGCTGTACCTTCGGTACGCATAATAGCCTCTTGAGGAGTAATTGGTTCTTCAGCTTTCTTTTGAATGATCGCGTTAGGATCTGCAGCTCCGTACTTAACTTTGCTTCTTTCCTTATTGATTTGGATCATAGCGCCAATTACATCGCTATTACCATTCTCATCATATTTTCCTTTGTAGTTCAGATAAGTTCCAAAGAAGAAAGCGCTCTGGCCCTTCCCGTTAGTATTCCTATCAAATACATTAGGCATTGAATAAATATTGTGCCCTGAAGAATTATAGAATATTTCTTCTAATCCTTCAAAAGCTGCTCCCTCAACACCACCGGTACCACCAGCCATCATAAATCCAAATGCAAATCCAGATTCTTCAACAGATGGTCTTGCTATACCCCACGAGGTTAAGAAGTCATCAAACTTACCGGCTTCTTCCCATAAGACTAGCGCGCCCCTTTTACCCCTTGCTTTCTGCGGATCATTTTTAAGAGTGACTCCAATAACCTCATTGAGTATTCCTACTTCAGTTCCTGACTTTGAGTCCTTTCGTCCCATTCTCCAATGCATGTCATTTAAAGAATCCTTAAGACTCCTGACCCTTGGGAACGGAGTATGTGTTGCAACAAAGTCAATATTACCAACAAATTTATTAAGAATACCATCTTTAGTCAGGTATTCTCTTTCATTCGCAATTGCAAATGATTTTACTTTTCTTCTAGCCTTAGTTGTGTCTCCAATAACAAAGTTCTTGGATAACATAGTGGCTGCCTTTACAGAATATCCACACCCCCTTCTTTTTAGATTGGCCCCATGCATACCATGAGCCCTTGCGATTTCACAATAATGAAAGAACCAATAATCAGCATCATATACAAATGGAAATGCTTCCACCCTGTCAGCCTGCTTGGTTCCTGCTATAACTTCAGCTCTCAATAATGGAGCGTAATTAAGCATGTAGTAATAGGTGCCTGGTATCCATTCACCATCGTGCTCTCTTATATAGCCTTCTCTACATCTTCTCGCCTCTTCCTTCCAGTATTTATAATACTCAGAATTCTTATTCTTATTCGGAAATAGTTTTGTATATTTCCCATGCTTCTCAAAATGAATAGCTGCAGGTCTAAAATAATCCATATCCTCTAAGATATGGGGGTTAGTTAGATCTACTGCAATTCTTCCTTTCGGATTCAACTTTCTCAAGGTCTGTTCCGGATCAGGAGAAGTAAGTGGCAGGAGTGGATTATCCCATCTATCTAATTGCCCTACTCTTAATCTATCTGGGTTGGCCAGATTCTGTACAAACCTAATAGCATCAATGTCGTCAAGGAGGTCATTTCTTTCCTCCCTGGTCATTCTTCCGAGCAACTCTTCCGTTAGCTCAGTTTGTATGCTATTGAACTTTCTCATTAGATCCCTTCGTTGTCATCGAACAGACCTATCTCTTTATTTCCAGATTGAGCTTTAAGTTCTTTCTCTTTAATAATTTCTTTTTCTATCTCGCTGAGAGCTTTAACTAGTTTTGGTATCTTCTCAACAGAGGCTGTAATCTTACTTATGTCATGGATTGGTTTCTTAGTCCTCTCATCACGTTCCTCCATGTTAATGTTGTCTAGGAATTTAGAAATCTTTTGTATAACGTTACGAGTGCTAGACAAAAGTAGAGTACTAGTAGTTGTACTAGCCCTAACATAGTAAGCAATAGCTTCATTAATATATGATTCAGCTTTCCAGCCACTCCCCATGTCCAGATCTTCAATGATCTGTCCAGAGCGCTCATCCTCATCCAAAAGGTACTGATAGTCACTTCTTTCATCGGCCATGTAATATATATAAGACAATTCCTTAATTGCCTTTAGTTTATCTTTCTTCTTATCTTTATCCCAAACTACCTTAAAGTATTTTATAGACAAAGCTTGTGGACTGAACTCCACATTGTTGTTTACTATATCAAATAGATTCATCCTCTCTTATTTTCACTAGGCCCCTCCGTCATTTTTACAACTTGCGCGGAGGATCTTAGTGTTGATCCAATTCTTTCCTTGATCGCTAAACTACAAAAAAAAAGCCCAACTGTCAAGTTGGGCTATCACTACAAATGTGTGTTGTTTTTACTTTTTCTTCCTTACTGCTCTTTTTTTGCGAGGTTTCTTAACTGATTCAACAGCTTTTACTATCTCTTCTTTAGCAACCTCAATCTTATTAGCCAATGGCTGATTGATTAAATCTTGCTCCTCTTCTGTTGGAGGATTCTCAGCTCTTGCAGTAGCTTCAGCTTCTTTTTCTTTGCAATCAATCTCTTCTAGTGCGTAGATTAATCCAGCTCTAAGATCAACTAATCTCTTTAACGATAGAACTACATGCTGAGTTTGCTCTGCAGCTCTTAACTTTGTAATTAACTTGTCTATATCCATTACTTTTATTTTTTAGATATTAGGCCCATACTATTTGAGATGTATGAGATATCTCTTTCTGTTATCTTAACATATTCTATACCATCAATAACTTCTACTGGCAAGAAAAATTCAAACTCTTTGTTTACTTTTTGAGCCATATTCGCCTCAAGTCTTCTTTTGAAGTTTTCCATGTTCAATTTAATTTCCATCCCTGGTACAGCCTGCTGAACTTGTGGCCCAACCGCTAATACCTTCTGTATATCTGCAAAATCTAATTCTAAATCAGTGGCTCCTTCACCACCAAAAGATGCTGTAGGTAAATAAAGTCCACTATCTGTTTTGATTTTGTTTCTACGTGCTGTCAAGAAAAGGGTATTGAACATTGGCACGATATGAGATGGTAATTCCTTTTCAGCAAGAGACTCTTTATAGAGTCTTTCTTTCTCTTCTACCTCGTTTCCAAGGGTTTGAGAGACGTCATCAATCAACCCACCAGTCTTTCTCTTTCTCTTATCCCTAACCTGGAAGAAGTCTTTTACGCCTTCTTCCTTGGCTAGAGCATTCTCTTGAGCCGCTACATCTTTAGTAACTTGGGCCTCTTTCATTTACTTAGTTTTTTTGGCTGCTGTTGGATTAGCTTTTGGCGAATCCTTCATAGCTTCTTGAGCTTGCTGATGTTGTTGAATAATTTGTCCAAGACCTTCCAATGATTTAGCAACGTTTAGTACTTCGTCAAGACTGTAGACTCCAGCCTTAGTAGCTTTGTCAATTGCATTGATAATGTTTTGCATTGTAATTGTTTTAAAATTAATAATTTTGGTAAAGCTAAAAAAAAATTAACTATTATCCAAGCTTTTTCTTCTTATTTTTCTGTATTCTACTGTATAGATAGTGGCTAGCATATAATTTGCCTATGGCCGGTATATTGAAATTTGTTTTGATCTTATCGAATTCTGCTTTAGACATGTCGTCTGTAAAGTTCAATTCCTTAGTTTTTTCATGTATGAATTCGTAAGGAGCTTTAACCATGGATTCAACTTCATGGGCGTCTAATCCGTATTTCTCCGCTAACTCAATAGCCTTTAGCCTATCTGCTTTGTTTAGACTCATTATAGTTTGGGGTCTATTTCAAAGTTAAATACGAGTTTAAATCCATCTTCGGACATATTAGGTATAAGTCCTGGGTTTATGACATTCTTTTTTCCAAGAACTCCTTTCTTTCTAAGAGCAGTTAGAAGATTGTTAAAAACCTTGGGATCCATGTCGCCAAGATCTGCTCTTATTTGTTTTCTGGTATCGGTAGAGAATAGGATTTTATCAACTAGTTCTTGATTCAGAACTTCCCTTGATAATTCATATCTGTAATACAGCATTAATCCTAGAGCCTCTATTTCTTTTTGTCGAAGTTTGTGGTATGGCTTAAGGAACTCAAGCCAGTATCTAAAGATCTGTTTCTTGCTCGTGTGTATTCTCTTTATATTTATATTCCTCATCCTGTCTTATTGTTGTGTGCAACTCATAGCCATCCTTCTCATTACCTGTAATCCTGGTAGCAACGTAGTATCTGTCTTTTAAGACATCTGAACCTAATGTATAATGAACTTTTTCTGCAAATCTCTCTAATGGTTTGATTATCACATCTCGCTTGACATAATCTAAGCGATCTCCATCCCATGTTTCAAGCGCAAATATATCTAACATTTAATTGTCTTTTAGAAACTTATCTTCATACTTCTCTTGATACATTTCCTCCCATTCCGAAACTTGTGCTTCTGCTAGATCTGTGTTTCCGCATGGTACGCAATATCCAACTAATGCTGCTGGCTTCTGCTCTTCAATTGGCTCGCTTCCATCCGATCTTGGGAAGGTTACGTCCTTAATGTGTAAGCTTAAACAGGTTTTACAATAAGTAACGGGTACGTTATCGTAGTTTTCTTTCCTTGTTATCATTAAAAGTATTTTAAGGTCTTCTATTATTTCTTTATCATAAATTGCGAATGGAGCCATTAAATTCCAATACTCCCTTCTCTTGATCTCACTCGCTAAGTTAGTTCTTTTGCGATGGATATCCAAGTTTTTCTTTTGTAATTTTTGTCTCTTATTCATAATGTATTGATTATCACTCAGTTAGCGTTCTCTTATTAGAGCGCATTCTGTTGTTAAAATTGTTCCTACCACTGAAGCTGCGCTTTCAAGCGCTACTCGTGTCACCTTGACAGGATCTATTATCCCTGCAGATAACATATCGACATACTGATCTCTCTTTGCATCATAGCCAGTGCCAAATGGTCTTGAAGTAATTCCATCCATCTTCACATCAGCAGATACTCCAGCATTTTCACAGATAACTCTGAATGGAGATTCTATTGCTTTAAGCATTAGGTCGACACCTAGATGTTCATCCGTGCCATCTTCACAAGAAACGCTTATAGCAGTTTTGCAATGCAGTAAGGCTAATCCGCCACCAGGCACTACGCCTTCTTCCAGCGCTGATATCACAGCTTCCTTAGCGTCATCAACCCTATCTTTCTTTTCTTTCATGTCAACTTCAGACTTGGCCCCAACATTTATAACCGCCACACCGCCTGACAATTTAGCCTTTCTTTCCTCAAGTTTTCCAATTTCGTATTCAGTAAGTTTCTCTGATTTTATTTTATGATCAATAGCTGCTTTCCTCAAATTAGCCACTCCTTCATCTTTATTTCCACCCATGATGATTGTATTCAGGTTGGTACAACTAACAAGCTCAGCAGTTCCCAGCATAGATCCATCAACCAGCATTAAGTCCTCAGACTTCACTACTTCTGCCCCGACAATGGCTGCTATGTCATATAGTAAATCATCTCTATAAGTTCCGAACCCAGGTGCCTTTACCGCCGCAATGGAATGGCCACCTCTAGTTTTATTCATTACCAAAGTTGATAGGGCTTGCCCTGTTACATCTTCTGCAATAATCAATAGTGGCTTACCGCTTTCAACTACAGGCTCCAGTGTGGTGATTACTTGCTCTGCAGTGGTCACCTTTCCCTTCACTACAAGTATGTATGGATTCCTCATAGACACCTCGACCTTATCCGGGTTAGTAGAGAAGAAAGTTGAGAGTAATCCTCTGTCGAACTGTAATCCATCCACCAAATCAACAGAGGTTTCAAATCCCGTACCTTCTTCCACCGATACGGCACCATCTTCTCCAACACTTGCAAAAGCCTTGGATATTAGCTCCCCTAACTCGTAATCATTATTTGCAGACGTAATTGCTACATGACGTATGGCGTCACTATCAGCAGAAACATCTTGCTTCATTTCCATAAGCTTAGCTACAATAGCTTTTGTAGCTTTATCAATTCCATTCTTAATATCAAGTGGATTATAACCGGCCTTGACAAGTTTTATTCCTTCCTTAAGAATAGATTGCGCAATTACTGTTGCTGTTGTAGTCCCATCACCAGCTAAATCATTAGATGCTTCCGCAACTCTTTTTACTAGAGTAGCTCCCATATTTTCAATAGGATCTGACAACTCAAACTCCTTTGCAACAGTTACACCATCCTTAGTCACTTTAGGATCAAGTGGTGGAATCTGTTCTATAATTACATTACGACCCTTCGGGCCTAATGTTACTTTTACGGCATTAGCTAGCTTATCTACACCAGCTTTAATACCATCTCTTACTTCGTCACTGTACTTAGATTCTACCATTTCTATCTTGTGTTATTTCAAAAAATTCTTTATATACTTCCTTGTCATCACCCTCTGGCATGTCAAGATAGTATGCCAATACTCTGGCCTCCATCTCTTGTAATCTCTCTTTACAATCTACCATAATTGAATTGGGCATTCTGATTCTATTGATTTAGTTTTTGCTGCCAATGGGCAACCACATAATTTACACCTGTTAAGCGTTGTATCTCTCGATGGGCATGCTCTGCATATCTCCATTCTGGCTGAGAAGAGTTTCTCTTCCTCATCTGACGTCAACGACAGCTTGTGTCTGAGTAAATTTTTGTAGCCATTGCTTATCTCTTTTGCTCTGCTCATATTCTTGTATTAATACTCTTACGTCAAAATCAGTCTTATCTGGGCCAGAAGGATATACCAGGTTTTTTATTTCCCTAAGTATTATTCCGTACTCATCATGTCTTTCCTCTGCATTAGTCATATATATAACGTGTGATGTCTCATCATTGTCTTCAAACAACACGTACTTTATTCTATCACCTTCTACACTCCTGAATATTGGTATTCCGTTTAAATATATTTTCTCCTTAGACATATCCATCAATCTTTATAATTTCAACCCTCATTTCCTTTATCATAAATATTGTTTTGCCGGCTAATCTCATGTGATCTATTGCGTGATGCCTAAGCATTGCCTGAAACACTTCATCATGAAATGACGGGGTAGTAAGAATAGTCACCATTATGGCTCCTTTATTCTTTGCCGTCGTCAGTGTTGTCTTCAACCTGTCCAGGAAGTTCTCCTTCGTTGACAGCATCACGGTCAATGTCTTGTAGCTCATCATTTAATTCTTGTTCGATTAGTTTAGTTAGATTGTTAACAGCAGTGGTGACCTCATCTACTGAGACCCTTTTCTGGTTTAAGGCGTAGCCAACCCTATTTACAAGTAGCTTTCTTTGAGCTGAAGACAATGAGCTTGCCTTGTGTGCAATTAATGCATAATTCTCAAGCAGCATCTTGTCTGTCATGTCTAAGATCCTCCTCTTTGATGGAGCTATCCTTAAAACCCTTTGGGCCGCAGCCTGCACCTCTTCTTTAGTGTGAGACTCCTCTAACTTCTCTTGCAATACTTTACTGTCCTCCATTTTTTGATTTTATATAATCTTTATGTTCAACTATTTTGTAATTCATTTTTCTTCTTGGGCTAAGCATGTATGGCATAACTGGCTTTGGTTGATTTTCTTTTTTAAATGAATCAACTATGAGTATGCCTTGTGTCTTCATTATATGTAACACTTTTGCAACATCCCAGCCTCGCGGGATAGAAGCTATATCTATCACAACTATATCCTCCGGGTTCTTATTTTCATCTTCCATTCTGCTAAGCTACAACAAATATTTGACAAAAAAAAATCCTACCACTCGCGCGATAGGATTATTTATGCATTTACTGACACTATATAAAACAACTTTAAATTTTTAAGATTAGATACAGGAGATCCCTTTGCCGAATTGGTATATTTCGACTAGGAACTGTTTTCTTTATATTTTCCTCAAGACAGTGCTAATTCCATTGAATTTCCCAAGGACTGATAACATCTGTTAATTCAGAAGGATTCTACTTGTTCCGTATCCAGTCCAATCTTGAGCGTATATATAAAAGGTTTCCTTACTCCAATCAATTACTCTTTAACCTCCTTAAGTACCTGTTCCTGATTCACCTCCTGTGGGTCATTGGATGCAGACTTGACTTAATTCTAACACTAAGTAATCTATGTAAAGAGCAAACTTACGACATTATTCCCGGTAATCCAAATTTGCATGTATGAAAATAGTATGATATAAATTAGGAATTGATCTTTTTTTGTTGTAATTTGTTTCCGAAACAAATTACACAGCAACTACCATGGATTTAGATAAAGAGATGAAAAAATTAAACTATGCTTTAGGCAGCTACCCGTGCGGCTATGAAGCTGATTATGAGATAAATAACATAGAAGATTCCACAGTGTTTACTCTTTATGATAGTGGAGAAATGTCATTATATGTACATAAGGCAAGTAATCCAGTATCGCAGAATGATCTTGACGGATTCAAGAAGAAAGCAATAAAGCTTTGTAGTCATGCGTCTTAAGAGAAGACAGCTTGATCCAGATTATAAAGAGAAGGCCAAAACTATTGAAGAGTGCTATAACGAAATACAGGCCATGCTAAGGCAGCATCCTACTAAACCATCAGAAGCATTTAAGATATGAAGCTGAAAAGGAAAGAGGCTATAGAGGACTATGATCCATTTCTAGGGAAGTGGGATGAAAAAGATTGGAGAACTGATAAACCTAAGATGACTTATGAAGAATTTGAAAAGGAAAGAGGTTAAGCCCGGAATGGAAAAGAAGAGTTTTTCATATACTGAACTTCCGAATGGAGTGAAAGTAACAATGGAGCATGATCCATTTTTTGATGGGCCTTTAAAGGAGTGATCTTCTTTTGTATTTAACTTTATCGTTTAGATGCTTTATTAAGAATGATTGCATTGATTGATTTGTATTCTTCCTATATGAGAGATGCTTCTCTAATGAAGCCTCTATCTTAAAGGTGTCTCCAGTTAGAGACAGTAGGTCTGCATTCATCCTTAAGACTTCAGTGACCTCTTCAATATCCATTCTATCGTGTATCTTTATTAAATGTATCACTATTTAAGTTTTCGCCTCTTATACTTAACTTTGTCAATCTTACCTGGCTTCATTGATTTAGCCATTTCTGAAGTAAGATACAATTCTTTTACATATTTGTTGAAATCCTCCTTGCTTAGCGGGTCGTAGCTCTCGTCTTTCCCTTTTCTCTCCATTACCTGTATGTGTTGTGAGTGTTACTGATTCGTTAGCAGTGTCTGTATAAGGAATTATTTTAGCATGCCTTGAAGGGTCTATAACGCTTATTCCTTGAGTCCTAAGATTGCCAATAACAATATTACCATGAGCAACAAACGGCTCATGGTAGTCCTTATTTACTTTCCTTCTATTCAGTTTCATGAACACCTATTTTCCTTAACCATATTCCTTTAACGTATAGTGGCCCAAATGCAAACAGCATTTCATGTTTAGTGAATACTGTATCCTTGATCAAGAGATCAGTTCTTTCGTAAGACAGTCCAAGCATAAAGGATATGCCTAACGAAAATTCAACTCTTGCTTTCTTTACGTGAAGCATAATAGGAAATCCTATTGCGAAGAGTATTAGTAAAATTTGAATGTAAATAATCATAGTTTCTGGATTTTATATGGCCAAGGTATGAATTATCAATGAGTTAGGCAAAAAAAATCATACTATTTTTTATCAACGATCTGATATTGACGTCCTAGCTTTTTACAAGTTTTGAATATATGGAAAGGAATAAACCAACCACTACACCAACCAGGTGGGCTTGCCACGCTATCAGGCTGAATGGTTCATTGGATGGGACTACTGATTTTAGGCTGGATCCATAAAAGATCAGCAAGAGGGCTGAGGAGAAGTATTTCACATAATGCTTTGACATTAGGCCCCGGATAATAACGAACCATATAAGTGTATAGACCAATCCGCTTATTCCAATTGAATTCAATCCAAGAAGATACATTACAGTAGATGGAAGTATTATTCCAAGAGCTATCACCTTCAGGTACATATTATTATACAAATTGTATAATAATGAAACGCCAAGTAGGATCCCAACCAGGTTGTTGGTCATGTGTGAGAATGATGAGTGAAGGAAAGTTCCTGTTAGAATAGATATTAATCCATTTCCCGAAGAGATCTTCCAATCATTAGTTACTATCAAATCTGCTTGCTGAAGTAGGAATGGACAGACAATTATTACCGTCCATGCAAGTATGTTTATATAATTGTACTTTTTAATCATGCTCTAATATATGTAAATTAGAAAGAATCCAATCTACAGTTTATGGCTATTTGAGTTTTCTTCGAGGATATTTATTTACTTCTCTTGCACGTTCTGCAGGATCCTTCCATCCTCCGGCAAGAACTATCTCTTTAGTTCCAGTATCATAAGATATTGTCCATTCGTCCGGGTCTGAGATCTTTGCCATTACTTCAGTTCTCTTCTTTTATACTTCATATTTGCTAATCTACGGATCTCTTCTTCTTTGGCTCTCTCTTTAGCTAAAGCTGTTTCTAGCTTTTCTTTTTCTTTTGTGTATATTTCAAGAGCTAGAGCTTGTCTGCTACTTAAGTTTTCTTCTATCATATTTATTTGTATCAGGTGCTTCTCCTCCAGTTCCAACCATTGTCCAAATAAAGTCACTAGCCTTTGATGGGATCTGCTTGCCAATTAGGTGATCAAGTTTTGGGCTAGCCATGGCGTAATGCTTCATCATGTCTGGGAACTTTCCAGCCTCTTCAAATATTATCCCTAAATGATTCTTACCTCGTATCCCTTTTACGCCTGCGTCGTTGTTCTCTTCTTTCATCTATTGTTCCTTCAAAAAAATTCAATTCATTCCTAGCTTTTCCGAAGCTGCTCTTAACTGCAGACTCAGTTGTCTCCTTTCGTCTCTTAAGAAAGTTTCCTTCTTTCATACTTCTTTATTGGCTTAGGCTTTATCGCTTCCTTTGTTTCCGCCAGTGTCTTCAGTATTATTTCGAGATCCTCTACGTTGAATGGGCTGTACACTGCTTGATTTGATTGCTTCATCTGCTCTCTTATCCCCACTCCCAGCTTTATCTTCGATTTTTCTTCTTTCATATTTTATGAATTGATCTAACCTATCATTAAGTAACTTAGTATTCTGCACCATGACATCCATGACTTCCTTAAGATATTTAACTTCAGTCTCAATGGTTTGGAGCCTAATGTCTTTATCATTAAATGGATAATTATTGATTGCCGGGTTAAATGGCCCTGGGCTAAATGGCCCATTAGGATTGAATTCTACATATTGTATGTTATCTCCAGGATCATGCACAATTCCCCCGGTATTATCACTTGTGGTAAGTAGCATTTTGATTTGATCGTTGTCTAGTTTCTCGTCCATCATTTTATATTTGATATATCAAATATATACATAAATGTATCCATTTCCTAATAAAACTATACATATCTGTATGTGTATGTATAGAAAACTTGACTTTCTATACATTTATTTGTATCTTTAAGCAAACTTTAACTTAACCCCTCTAAATTAACATGAAAATTTTAAAAACTGCAGTACTTGTACTGACTATTGTCTTTGCTGTAATTCTCTGGTTAACTGGCAACCAGCCCATGCAATCCCAAAGTGCTTTTGCACTTGAGCCGAATAATCACTGGTATTGGCTCATGCATCTTTCCATCTTCACTACATTTATACTTGATGCATACACGCACCGTAGGCTATGGAGTTTTATTGTAGCTATGTTCGTCTTAGGTATTGTTGCCTTTGATATGTACGCCTATCCATTCCTTCACGACTTTATGACTGCAACCATGGCTTTATTAGCTGTTGGTAATGTAATGTACTACGCTAGCCCAAAGGAAAGGGCCTTTGCCGCCATGAACTGTTTCGTTGGAGCATTGTTCTTCATACTTGGATTATTGAGTGACACCGTCCACCTATTCTTTGGTGAGGTGATTATTGAGTTCGCTCTTGGAGTAGCCATTGCTAGAAGGATCTGGCGAGTTGGGGCATAAAAAAAGTCCAGTTTATAATTAAATAAACTGGACAATTCAAGCTACCTTGCAAAGTTATACTGTTGCTCTTAATCTGGATTTCCAGGTGTTACCTGTGGCTTTCCCAAACATGGTTCTACTTCTTTTTGAGTTGAACCTATTCCTTACTGTTGTGTTGTTGTTACTTAATGTCATACCTTTATTTTTTTTGAGCTGCAAAGATACGACACATTTATCCGTATTCCTAATTTTTATTCACCAAATATTATAAGCTTTAGGGATTATATTCACCAATTATTAGCTATCTAGCTTATATCAATCCCTACCTTTATCTGCAACATGCTCTGACCAGTGTGCATCATACTTCTTTTTATATATTTTCCACTTCCATTCAAATATCATTTCTCCTCTATCATTCCATCCAAGTTTAATGTTCCATAAGAATGGCCCAACTTTACCGGCGTATGAATAAGTCCAGATCTTCCACCAGGTATCAAATGGATAGATCTCATAGTGGGTACCTATTGTAGAGTACTCTTCTGACAGTCTGTCTCCTTGCTGAACTGTCCATCCGTTTATCCACTTATCGTCTTCAAGGTACTCCCACTTAAATCTCATCTTAGGGAATACAATAGAACTATTGAGTTTAACCTTAAATAAAGTATGCAGGTTGTGACAGTTGTTTCTAAACCCAGCCCACCGGTAAGAAGTTATAAAGTCTTCTGTTCTACTGTTCCGAAGAAAGAATGGCTCACCATAGTCGTCTTCATCATCAAGTACAATCCATAGAGGCATCCAATACCATGACATGCTCTTTCTGATCTTATCCTTAAACATATAAGCCAGTGGATAGAGTATAGCACCGTATGGATAGAAAATGAATAACTTCGCTAATGTATATAGCGTATAAATTAAATAGTTTAGTAATATCATATCGTTTCCATTATCGATTCAAATTCTTCTAATGATTCTACAAAGTTATCATGCATCTTCTTACCGCCCTGGTCAGTTATAATGAATAACTTCTTAAACATTAGATCCACGGTTACCTTCCGGCCAAAGCTGCTACGCTTGATCCAAAGTTCTTTCTTATCGTCCCAGACAAATCCCTTTTCGTCTAATACTGTTTTAAATGTTCTCATAGTGCTAATGTATGACATTTCATTCATGAACGCAAGTTTAGGTATATAATGAATGAGTTATGATACAATTATACCCTTCCGGTCAACTTATCAGTTTACTTTTATCTGATTATGTAAACCTATTAGTTTACTTAGTTTTAATTATATAACCTCTGTTAAACTTTAATCTTCTATACCATAAAGCAATTAAAGCAAGTAGGTGATTATTAGTTCTATATGGTTTGCAATAATTATGCGTTAATCCCGTTAAAACATTATATTTCATTACTTAGTTTTTAGTTAATATTTTAGTCTTTTTCTTAATTAAGCATCCACTTTGGTTAATATGTTCACCATTAGTTATGTCATTTGGTGAATTGTTGTCACTGACGGGATAGAATATGAGTACACTTATTAGCCTAGCGTGCCGGACATATATTAGCCTCGTGTGCTAAACAACTCTTTCCAATTGTCTAACATCAAAGATAAAGCTAGACTTGGCATTACCATTCTCATCATGAGTTCTCTGTCCGTAAAAATGTTCTTTAGACTCCTTAAGTATTAGCATCAGATCTGTAAACTTTATCTTCCACACACCATTAAGAGGCTCTACCTCTCTAACAGTATTACCCATCTCTAGTTTAACAGAGTGCCATTCTACCCAGAAGTAAATATCTATATGTCTGTACTTCTTCCAGTATCTAACAGCATCCTTTCTATTGAACACTACAGCATAGTTGGGATCTAACCCATACAGCTCATCAGCTTTAAAGAATGGTGTATTCTGGGTCTTTAGATCTGCCAGGCAATCATCTGATACTAGATCCGGAATAAATGGATTAACTAATTTCCGGGGATTTATAGATAGCTTAAGTCTACATCCATACTTATCCACAAATGCTTTCTCTATCTTCTCACCCTCTTTACACCAGGCAGTCTTGGCTTGTAAGTCCCTGGGAGTGATTAGGGCCCCATCTTTATCATATTGTTTCATCTAGCTAAGGTACGAAAAATATTTTATTTTTTTTTTATTTTTTTATGGAAAGTTAGTCGCGTGTGGGATAAATACAACTTCATCCCCTACCCTTTTTATATTTTGGGAGATGGGGTGTCACTTTGTGTGAGAGCTATGTCCTTTTGAGAATAGTACTGATTAATCGGCTGTTATGGAAGCAGGGTCAGTATTCTTCTCATTAACAGTGATTGTAGGCGCCCACCTACTGTAAAAGCATTTGAGAGTGTGCTATCACAACAACAACCCTTTGGGGTCTATTAGTCACATCATACCGGAGCGTTAGCAGGATGATGTGCCACCTATCAGCATTGTGTTGATAAGATTGCCTAGTGCTCATGTACGCGATGAATGAATCGTCTAGAGCTAGGCAATTGGTGCTATCTTACAGTCATCAGCCCTTTGTGGTTCTACGTAAATGATGCATTGCACACTATGGTAGTAAGGTGTGCTTTTATTAACCTAACACTATCATTATGATAACACTATGCGTTGCTGGTGCTATGACAGGCACCAAGAAAGAGAAAGCACAAATGATAATAACATCACTATTGCTTGACTCAATCTACATCTTACCAATGGTACTATAACTCTTTAGGATGCCACGCAAATGCGCTCCGCATCGGGCGCTTGCAAAAGCAAGCTCACATTTGCTAACGGATCGTTTCGGCATCCTAAAAAAACAACCTGCGGTTGAAATAACACTTTAGAATCCTTATTAAATCATGGTATTAACCCTTAATAATAATCACAATGAAACTATTCATCATTAATGGTGAGCCTGTATTGGCTTACTCAGTACAACAAGCACTATCAATCTATAAAGGATTGGTAAATGTTTAAGTCATTCTTAATTTCACTAGGATGGCTTAGCATGATGGTGCTAGCATCAGTTACCTATTCAAGAGGTAAAGTAGATGGACTACTACTATTCACAGTAGTAATGACACTAGGCTTAGCCTATGTGACATACCAACACAACAAACAACAAGACAAGTTGGGTTAGTTAGAGTTGAGGCATTGAGTTTACATTGATTGTAGGCTCACTCGCTTCGCTCGTGAGAAATAACACTTTGGCATCCTTATTATGTCGCGCTATAACAGCAAAAGGTTCTGTTAACCACCTTACACAAGGTTAACATCATTATTTAATCACATTATCAAATAACATTTCAAATGAAAAATCAAGTAAAAGTCGTTGCTAACAAAAACACAGGAGAAACAGTAACAATGCGAACCATCACAGACAAAGATGGAGAATCTCGTGAGGTTGGTGTTGTAATGGTTCAATCAACAGCCCTTGCAGGTTTATCTGCATTAGGTAGATTGTCTAAAAGAACTGCATTTATCACTCTTGAAGAAGATGCGTTAGAGTTCTTGGCAGGAGATTTGAACGATGGTGCTGATTTCCCTGTTGCAGGTAAGATTTGTATTGAGGAAACTCTTACTCCTTATGTTCGCAAAGACGGGACTAAGCAAGAGCCTAAGATTAATCCAACGACTGAAGAGGTCATCACTTACAATGGACAAGCTGTCTATCGTAACAGCTTCTTCACCGAGGACATCAATCAGGCTGATGTATTCTTGAAAGAGAGTGCTTCAGTTGAGGCTGGTTCAGACACACCTGAGTAGTGCTTAATTGCCCCCTTCGGGGGGCTTTTAAATTACAAAAAAAGAATCAACCTTCGGTTGAGAGTTAAACATTAACCTTCGGTTAATCACGATTCCCTAAAGAATCATCAACAAATATACATCAGAACAGAAACTAATCACTAACAAATATACATCATGGCTAATTCAAACAACCATTGTGCATGGAGAGATGCAATGCACGACATAAGTGAGCATATCTACGAGAGTAAAGCAGTAAGAAAACAACACGATAGATACTTCGTGTGTGTTAAAGATATATTCAATCCTAAACAACGTGAACTTAACAGACTTATGGGTATTCACGCTGTAAACAAGGGAAATGATTGATGGATGAGGGGTGGATAACCCCCAAACACCTCTTTCCGTCCATTTCTAACCTCAACGAATAAACTATTCATTATTAATATAATAGCTAAAACCTATTCATTAACCCTAAACTGATAAGACATGTTTATAATATTTAATACTCTTGCGCAAGCAAGAAATTACGTCAAGAGACAGCATGACTATCACTTCGTTGAAGGATGTAGATGTTGTTCTCATGGAGAGTCCGCTAGCATTCAAGGAGATAAAGTCATCAAGACTTATTTCGATGAACACATGGGAAATTATCAGTTCAACGTTGAAGTGTTGGGTAGGATTAAGAAATCCCGGTAAGACTGGGCAGTGCAATTTAACCACCTGCACTTAAATTTTCATTAGAAGGCAAACTAATGTCAAGGCCTCAGCAGTCTTAAGGTGTGCAAAGACACCCTTAAAGTATATCACCATGCCGTAGCAGTGTGGTGATATACATTGCTTTAACAAACTAAAACAAATACACAAAATGATAAAGATAACATTTAAGATATTATTGGAGGGGGTAACATTCTTTCTTCAATGCATAGGTGTGTGTATCTTATTCTCATACTTATTCACAGGCTTTGGATTCATCATGTTAATAGCATTAATTGAACCAGTTGCCACACTACCATACAATAGCATTGGATTCATCCTCAGTATCATTGGCATCATTGCTATAATATCAAGCTGGATCTATTTGTTACGTTTAGAAGTATTAAGAAGACATAGAATAATTAAACTACAGACACAATGAAGAAACTAATCACATTTACATTACTTGCAATAGTAATGTTATCAGTATCATGTAAAGAAAGATATTACAACAGAGATGTACAAGTGAAAACAGCAACTGTAGCCCCTGTTGCAGTTAACAATGCCATTATAAAAGAGTATGACTTAGCTTACAATAACAAAATACTGGTTATTAAAATAGATGATTGTGAATATCTTCTTTATAGAGGTGATACATCATCATCAGGTAAGGCAATAGTTCATAAGGCTAACTGCAGTAATCATTAAGAAATAGCTATAGATAAGACACTGATTCTGGCGAGCGTTCAGACAGTGTTATCCTACCAGGTAATATGGTGCAGTGGTAGCTGTAGCCGGACTCTTATCTATTAAGCTTGCAAGAGGCAGTTGATGCTAAAACCACCTCTAGCTATGAGCGTGGTCTGCCTCTTATTTTAATTCTAACCAATAGCTAAAAAACATATAATCATGGTAAAGAAACTAAACAAGACTGAGCAAGATATACTCAAGTCAATGATTAAAACAATATCTGAGCCATTCATAAATAATGGTGTTGAGATTGACTATAGGGTAGAGCTATCAATTAAAGAATTGGTGGGCGCAAAACTACAAAGCATGGCTTCTCATTCAAACTATAAATACCATAGGAAGAAGTATGAGAGAATCTGTTCATATTTATACTTTACAATGTCAGAGAAATGGGAAGAGGAGCTTTTAGATGGATATAGATTCTTCTACTGGAGCAAAGAGTATTGTGATAAATTGATACCGGACACATCTATAATTGATCCTAATTGGAGAGAAAGTCAATAATTATGAGAATAGGAAACACAGTAATGTTCAACGCCCAAACCAATGGCGAAGTAATTGAAGGAGCCGGCATAATTATCAAAGAGTATGCGAGTAAGAAGAATCTTATCTTAATAAAAGATGTGTTTATTGGTGACTCAGATCATATTGGACAAGAAATAATTGTCTTTGATGATGAAATATTCCTGAATGCCAAGGAGGTGCCAATGAATAAATACGAACCACGTAAATTGAAATATCATGAATGATGATGACCAGGGAACAAATATTATCTAGAGCTGATTATAGAATAGGTGATATGGTCATGTATCGTGTTAAGATCGAGAACCTCAAACGTAAGAAGAGGGAGTGGAGATATCACAAACCAAGGTTGGGCCGGATCAGTAGAATAGGATGGGACAACAAATATGGTGAGGTAATATACCAGGTTGGAATCGAGAAACAGAGATGTACTCATGAGATGATAACCAATAAGATATATCCTCAAGGCAAGAGACAGCTAAACTTTGGATCATGAGTTATAAAAAAGGAGATCATATTCATTATGAATCATTATTTCGTACAGGCCCAAAAGTAGGTGTCATAACATCTGTGTTTATGGGTGTTGATGGAATACAATCTTATCAAGTCGATGATAACTGGCTTGTTAAAGACGATGAAGTATTGTGCATTCACAAACAAAACAGAAGAGAATTATAATTACAGAATGTAAGAGTTATTACCCCAAGATATGTTAATTATGGATTCGCGAGTGGAAATGATCCAGATGATGAGACTAAATATTATCTATCTTGGGCTAGTAATCAAATATCAGTAATATAAAAATAGCTAAAACTAAACATCATGACTAAAGCAAGTGCAAAAAATCTCTTAAATGATGGAAAGAAAGTTACTCATCAACTATTTAATAATAATGAATATTTGGTTCGTAACAGTCTTTTAGTTAATAATCAATTGTATGACGAGAATGGCCAACCAATAGAAGAATCAAAATTCTGGGCTGAGCGTAAAAGTAGTGAGTGGAATGCTGGATGGTATGTTTTTAACGAATCTGTTAAATATAAAAGACGAAAACTATATGAAGATATACTTTAGAGGAGAGAGGATACATTATATTCAGCGTAAGGGTAACCAATATACGTTTCATACTGGAATAGTGGAAGAAGCAGTGATACAAAAGGCTCATAAACTACTCTATTATAGAGTTAAGCCTGAGATTATCAATCAAACAGATGGGCCAATTGTTAAACATCATGTTGTCTATCCATCTGAGATAAATAAAAAGTTAGTAAAACATAAACGTAGATCATTATGAAAAAACAATCAAGTTACAAGTTAGCTGGTGTTGGATTTATTGGTTGCTTATTGTGTATCATTTTCTTAATGATATCATGTGATAAGGGCCATGATTTAATACCATCAAAAGAATTCACTACTAATATAACCACAGTTATGACTGAGCTCAGATTTGAGGGTCAGAACAGTGGTATCACTATAGAAGGAGTGGATAAGAGTACAAATCTTACAAATAAAGCTGGCGCTGATAGTTTAATACTATCACAATCACCTCTTATTGAGTTTAAGTATAATATTGTTAATGATGTACAGTACAGCATTAATTATACTACCAATGTAGAAGGAGATACCATAGCAATAGATACAGTAAGTGCAACAGTAATTAATAGAGATACTATTTCTATTGAAACTGGGCCAATATGGTTACCATTTGATAACCGTAATGTATCTGAGTTACTTGTAGGATTAAATACTCCAGCTATTGTAGATACATTAGAAGTTGAGATTGAGATCACAGTCATAGATGACGTGCCTTCCACTTCTGGTTTATTATTTACAGCATTTGGAGATGGGATTAACGATGAGACTATTGCTGCTACATCACCTGTTACTATAAATAGTAGTAGATATGCAGTTATTGATAGTGTGCCAAGGTTTAATCCACAAGGACGTATAGTAAGATATACAGGTGGTATTAGAATACCATCATTTGTTACAAGACAATTTCAAGTAACAAGTGATACTCTATTACAACGTAGGTTCTTGCTTACAATGATCTCATCAAGTGGTAGTACTATCACTAATGAGTTTACAATTAATTTTTGCGATCAACAAACATATATTAACAGACAATGCTGGTTAAGCGGAGATCCTACATGCCAGAATTTATTTACAAATTAGTCCCAAAACAAAAACAAAAATGAGACATTTATTATTATTATTTATGCTAGTTTCCTTAACCGCATCTGCTCAGTATGACAGATGGGCTATAGGAGCAGAATATGGCGTGCACGCAGTTGGTGATGAATCAGCAATCGTGACAGACGCATTCAATCATTATGGATTGACAGCGCGTTATAGTATTAACCCAACAGTAAGTGTTGGAGTATCCGGTGGATTTGACAACTTAACTCTTCAGAATTTAGATGGGTTTGTTGGAGAAACCAATTACACTCGTATTAGTGCTGAAACATTCATAGACATATTTGATGTCTTGGATCTACATAACAATGCATTTACATTATTAATACACGGCGGCCCAGGCTATTCGCGTATTAAAACATCCAGTCATAGAGACGGAGTATTTAGTTTAACAGGTGGTGCTACTGGATTAGTCAAAGTAAGTGAAGACTTTGCTATTACGTTAGGCGCTAGAGTTTCATCAAACATAGGTCAAGATATGACCCTGGATGGCTTTAAAGAGATTTCTAACGCAGAGATCAATTCAACTGTAACCAATTTTACATTAGGCGTAACATTTTATCCTAGTAAGAAAGGTAAGAATAAGAAGCACGCCGATTGGTATGTTTATCCTGAACCAGTGTACACGCTTAATGAAGTAAATAATACTTATGTGACACGGGAGTATATTAGAAATGTTGCAGCCGCAAGTTGTGACTGTATAGTACTTGAATATGTTTTCTTTGAGCATGATGAGCACAAGATTCTACAATCAGAATTAAATGCAATACATCAAGCTTTTAATTATTTAGGCAACAATGCCAATGCTGAGTTATCAATAAAGGGGTATGCTTCATCTACTAAGAGTAGTGATTCATACAATCAAGAGTTGTCTCATAAGCGTGCTGTTGAAGTTTACAATAAGTTTGAGGAAATGGGTGCTGATATGAATAGAGTATCTGTTCACGCATACGGAAAGGATCGTAATTGGTCTGATGAAAATGTGCATGATATGGCCAGAAGAGTTGAATTAAAAATCACAAAACAATAGACTGATGAAAAAGTATATAATTTTATTACTAGCGGTATCTTTTGTAATGACTACATCATGTAGTATTGACAGAGATGATCCATCAGAAATTGTCTTTGGAATAGACGGAGAAGATGGACAAGACGGACAAGACGGAACAAATGGAACGGACGGCCAGGATGGCAGTAACGGGACAGACGGTGAAGATGGCGCAGATGGTACAAATGGTACTGACGGTGCTGACGGACAGGATGGACAAGATGGAAACGATGGTTCTGATGGTGCTGATGGCCAAGATGGAGCTGACGGAGAAGATGGCTCTAATGGGTCTGATGGTAACGATGGCGCAGATGGACAAGATGGCACTGATGGACAGGACGGTTCAGATGGTTCTGATGGTGAAGACGGTGAGGATGGTCAAGATGGCCAGGATGGAGAAGACGGAGAAGATGGAGAAGATGGCGAGGATGGAACATGTTCTTGCGATGAAGAACCAGAAGACTGTGAAGACGACGATGACAACAAAGTAGCATTATGTCATAAGGAGCCTAATCAGCCTAATTCTAATCAACCACCTAGATACCATACAATCTATGTGAATGCCAATGCAGTACAAGCACACTTAAACCATGGCGACATGGAAGGTGAGTGTGAAGATTAAAACTAGAATAGGGAGGCTCGATACCTTCCTATTTAACAATTCCCGGGACGTGGACATTACATCTTGAAAGAAAGGATGTATAACCTGACAAAATGTACCGCGAACAATGCCTATTACCCCTTCAACAAGGGTAAGGCGTCAGGCGCTAGAGAATGCTTAGCGAAGTAACAAGAGGGTTTGATTATTTTACCCGTGAGCCACAGGAGAGTCTCCTCTGAGTGGTAAAAAATGATAAGTGACGAGCTGAGTTGGTAGAGAGAAATCAATATCATACTTGCGTTGCGCGGCGAGGAATAGGTGGACACGATGATGGCCACCTAGCCTTGCTGTAATTCTAATCCAAAATACTAAACCAATGATTAAAAGACTTAAATTACTCTGGAGACTATCCAAAGAGATAGAGGAGATTAAAGATTACCCCAACGGGAAAGTAGAGATAATATTTAGTGATCGTGCTGAGCTTTGGGCCGGGGCCATTGGAAAGATTTTCTTATAAAAAACAAATATATGAAATATGGAGTATTATTTAATCCCAACGGGATCTGGATGGGAATACATTACTCTCCTTACAATAGACGATGGTGCATTAACATAATACCATGTTGCACAATTTGGATAACCAAAAAACACGGAAGAACACCTAACAAATTTAAAGATAGACACCAATGAGAAATTATACAGTAGAAACATACATAGAATGGGGCCACTGGTCATTTCCATTATCAGTTGAAATATGGGGATCTAGCTTAGGATACAAAGCTTGGACTAAAGACTTCACAATTAAAATACTATGCTTTTGCATAGATTTCATTTACTATAAAGATGAAGCCTGAAAAGATTCACCGCACAATACACGGCAAATATGTATCCCTATTGCCTGGTGATATGCCAAATGAAGATGGTGGATGTGCAGGGTGTGCGTTTTATCATGAAGTGCAAAAATATAATACTTACGATTCTGGATGTGATGAAGCCATTGATAATCATACTGTTTCATTTAAAAATGGCAATACTGAAGCAATGTGTAGCCACTACAAAGGAATATGGAGAGAAGAGAAAGTAAAAGTTGATAGACTGCCGAGAAGAAAATTAACATAAAAACCTACTAATCACATGCATATAATCAACATTTTATTTATGATAATAGGCTATTCTATTGTAATTGTACTTATTTTTATGTACATTGCGTTCAAGATAATAGCCCGAAGATACAAAGAAACAAAGGATGAAAAAGAAAATAGAGAGTGGCTCAAAAATCACGCGGGTACAATTGAATTTAAAGAGTTTAAAGAAAGATACTCTAACTGCCGTAACTGCAATTCTTATTATTTATTATCATCTGAAACTGGCTGTTCTTGCAACCATGTATAATATAAAAGACATTATGAACGCACAGCAAAGAAGAAAGAAAAGAAGACTACGTGATCATAAATCTAAATTTGAAGTGGGAAATAAAGTCAGGATTCATCACAGACATCAAGAACAGTTTGATACAACTAGAGTTTTAGAAATTACAGGTAAGCAATACGACAATGAGGATAACGCTATGTATTTTATTAGCGATCACAATGATAATTCATATTTCACAGAGGACATGTTAGTCCACAATACCAAAGACGAGAGACGTCGAATATTCTAATTAAAAATCAAAGTATGGAAGCAAGTGAAGAAAGAAAGTTCCCTAATTTAGTGGATGAATTCTTATCAAAGCCGAGAACCAATGGAGAGATTCAGAATTACATAATCAGCATCAGGAGAGCAATTACATTAGAAGCTGCTAGACTTGAGCATGATGGACATAAAGATTTCCGAATGCAATCAATAAATAAGGCTAAGGAAACTTATGGAGAATATTGGGAGAATAGACTCAAAAGAGCTATGACTCCAGTGACTGATACGTTAACAAAGAATTAATAATCATAAACAAATGAAGACATTAAAATTAATAATACACTGGTTGTTTTTGTTGGCTACATTCATTAGCGCATCATCTTTACTCTATCGAGTATGGGATGATTCTCCTGAATTTGGCAATGAAAAAGAAATATTTACTGTGGTATTAGTATTTACATTCATGAGTTTAATGACAAGCAAGTACAGCAATCATGAGTGATTTAATCATAATGCAAAGAACAACAGACCTGCTAGCTCAGAGGGATCCCAAGGCTTTAAAAGCTTTGGGTGAATCCTGGGTGCCATGTAGGGAAGGAGATGACAGGTATTTTAAAAAAACAGAAGATGAATGATTTATTGAATACAGTCTGGTTTGGACTGACGCATTGGCATAGGGTAATATCTCCTTTGTCATACATTATTGTAATTAGCACATTGATCATGGTGATCTCAATAGGTGCTGCAATCTCTAAAGGATTTTAAGATGGAAATAACAATAGGATGGCCGCAAGGCATAATTATATTACTTTGGTTAGCAGGATTGATTATTCATGGTCTTAAGCACGGTGAAAACAAGACTGGAAAATATAATATTTGGCATCAAAGTATAGCAATAATAATAGTTTTCTTCATATTTTATTGGGGAGGATTCTTTGGATAATATTTGGGCGCGTACGTGTTACAGAGGCATGAAGCTGATGGCACAAGGCTGAAGAGCTTGGTTGGGAACTTCGCGCCCAATATTTTAAGATGAAGAGTAATGAGAAGAAAAAAAACCGGAGTTTATTCACATTCCCATAAAGTTAAGATAATGTGGACTTAACTCAGCTCCGGTTTCATATCAGGGAGTGCGTATTACCGGGCTGAATAAGCGTAACGGGTATGTAGATATTAGTAATTCTACCCCTCCCTATGAAATCCTGGATACCTATGTCCAAGCTGGGAAGCGAAAACAAAATAGGAGGTATGGGATAAGCCGTCATGAGCACGCATTACATTTGGCGTGATAAAAGTATCCCTTCACTAAATGTATGATCAGACATACCGCATCCGGTACCAGGAGAGCTGAGATAGACTTGATCAGGGAGGACACACACCTAGCTGCCATAAAGTGCAAGATGATATGGTCTTGCAGGCGTGTTCTTTTTAAACTAAAAGTCCCAAGCTTTTAACAACCTTAATAATTTAAAAATGAAAAGAAGAGTTATTGCAAACAGATTAATTATAGCTTTAGGGCTGGCATTGTTGTCATTCGCTATCATAGAAGCGTGTTTTCCGGAAGATGGAATAGATGGAATAGATGGTATTGATGGAATAGACGGTGTTGATGGATTGGATGGTAAAGACGGCAAAGATGGTAAAGATGGGCTCACAGTGAGTATATCTGTTGCTTCTAACCCAGATTGTGATAATGGTGGATATATTCTAACATTTTATTATGATTTAGATGGGGATGGAATACAAAATGGAGCAGACCCAACAATTAATACACTAGCAAGATGTTATAACACAGAAGGATTTGATACAATCTTTGATAAAGTCATAGTAGAACCAGGAGACATTTGCAAAAATGGCGGAGAAATACTATGGTTTGGGTTAGACCTTAATAGAGATAGAGTCTTACAAGAAGAAGAAAGAGAAGATTTCTTACTGAATTGCATACCTAGTGACGGAACTGATGGAGCTGATGGCAGTGACGGGAATTCTGGACAACCCGGCGAAGACGGGGCGGACGGAACTTCAGGCAATGACGGAAGCGATGGAAGTGACGGAGCGGATGGTACAGATGGAACTAATGCTGTAAACTACTTCGTTAAGAAAGTTATTAATCATACAAACAATTGTCCTGGATTTGAAGGTGCTCGTGGAGTTACTGTTGAAGTATGGGATGATGTGGATGGTGATAGCATTCTAAATGAAGATGTTGATTTCTTTTTAGAAGAGCACAGCTTATGTATAGGAATGACAGTTGGCCAAGCATTGGCAGTTGGATATGAATTAGATGATTTCTTTGATGTTGATGTAAACATCACTCAGGGAAATGATACATGTCCAGAGGATCCTAATGCGTCAAGTGTAATTATATTATTAGATGATGTTGAATTGATATCATTTATAGTCTGTCCGCTTTAAAAATCTATGTGGTGGATATCCCTCGCTGAGTTCTAACTCCTGCCTTTGGTATATGGAATATTACTCGGCGAGTCCCCACAAGTTATTGAATTATGAAAAAATATAGTAGAAGAGGATTCTTATCCGACAAAAAACAAACTGTTGAAGAAGTAAAGACAGGCATATTATCTATATATATAGCTAATGATGACTATTCTTTGGTTGAGTTGAACGACGCAGGAGATGGGATAACTGATCACAAAACCTGCAAAACAGGACAAGAAATAAGAGTTTATATAGGATTAGAACCTAATAGACAATATGTCGTAAGGATAGTATCTCTTGAATACACTATCATGGAATTAATGTTGGATACACTAGATTTTGATGTATCCGTACATCTAATACCAGACCCAATATACACACCTTAAATTAATATAAAACAAACAACAAATGGCAACAATTAAATTTAAAGGCGGGGGATCCCGCGAAGTTAGCAACACAACAGGCTTAATATTCAAAGATAGCGTCGAAAAGAAAGAAGATGTTAGAATTGCAATGCATGATACTGTTAGTGGATTTTTCGTTATAAAGACTGAAGATATTGAGTCTGTAACTGGTATTGAAGAGAAAGGTTAGTGAGGCAAGCCTTCGTTCGCAAGCTCACTCAGGAAATAGGACTTTAGCATCCTTTTTAAGTCTTGCTATAATAATATTAATGCCTTGTAACTATATGCATGTAGCTTTCAGAAGCTTGGCTAACGTTACAGTAGGGTGCTCGTGAGGCTTAAAGTGTACCCACACGCCCAAAAAATATTCAAAGCAAACAGTTGAAGCCAGCACATAATAAAACCGAGTGCGTGGGACACACTCTCCTTGATGGGAGGACAGGGTCAATTCATTGATTCTAACAAGGCAGAAAGCCGGATACTGTTTTAAAACTAATATTAACCACTGATAATCTATCATACGATTATTGGGTAAACAATAATCAAAATGGATATAAATACAACACTAATTACATTAGTAATATCTGCTATATTTATAAGCCTGGTAATCATTGGGTTAATACTAACGGATAGATGGACAGATAAAATGGATGCCAAACATTTAAAAGAACTTGAGAATGAGTACTTTTGTTTATGTTGTGAACGTGAGGTTGAAGACATATATGAGCCTTGCTGTAAATCATGCAAATGCAGTTCTACTACATATAGTAGAACACATGTGTCAAAAAGAAAAACTAACAAATAAAACAATCACAAATGAAATTATCAGAATTAAAGTACGTTCTTGACGAATTGTACGGATTTGATATATCCGCAAGATCGAGAAAAAGAGAGTATGTTTATGCTAGAAAAGTATTTATCACCCTAGCTAGAGATTATGGATATAATTGGGTAGACATGCATCATGTTATAGATCAAAAGCATGATGAATGCATTTATCATTACAGAACATTTCATGTTGTTAATCCCATGGACTTGCAGCATTACAATACATGTATAGATTATTTCGACCTACCTATGGAGAAAATACCAAGTATGGCGTGGAGACAGAATGGAGGCTTAGTGCAAAATATGATCGAAAAAATGAAAGAAATGTCTGCTAGAGATCTTAGGTATTTTGACAGGAATAGATTAGATGTATTCCTTAAGAAAGTAAAAGAAGCGAAATATATAGAAAATATGCACAATGAGCAATTTCACGATAAATAAAATGAAGAGGCCCTGTGGAGGGTGCCCATTCAGAAGAGTTAATAATAATGAAAAGCCGGCTCCTGGCGGGAGTCATCCATTTGTTTATTTAGGACAGGTAAGAGGGCCATTTTGGCTACCTTGTCATAATGATAGACAATATGATGGCAAAGAGAGTGATCCAGCAAAGGTCAAGCAGTGCGCAGGTGCTTCTATATTTAGAAACAACTGCGGAAAGAAGTATTCACTTCCTAAACAATTGCTTGATCTTCCGCCAGATCATGAAGAAGTATTCTCGAATGAAGGTGAGTTTTACTCGCACTATTCCGGAATGCCATTGCATGATGCTCATATATTGTTGACAGACAGCACTCTTGACAGTTTTATGTTCATGGAACTTGACAAAATAGAGGCAAAAAAGTTGTTATAAATTGACAATTATTTCTAAAATATGCGTATATTGCATACAATTAATTTAACTAAATTAAAATTATTTATTATGAAGAAATTTATTACAGGATTACTATTTGGAGCAATGCTTTTATTCTCCACAAATTCAAATGCACAAGCTATGGGTGCAGACATTGATGAAGGATTTGACGCTCCCACGGTAGATTGCCATCAAGAGATTATTATCAGTATTCAATGGTATTGGTTCGGGCCAGTCTATACAGAGACTATGATAACTGTATGTGACTAGTCATTGCTAGAAAAATTTTATTATTTCATTTTTATTATTTAATTAAGACCTCATCAGAAATGGTGAGGTTTTTTTGTTTAAAATACAACACATGAGACAAGAGAGGTCGCCAACAACGTAAGATACAGAAGAAGCACTCAGTCTATATGGCGTTTACAGGTAGCTTTGAGGAAAGGATCCTTGTTAGTTGCAATCTCATGTGAAGAAGAGAGCGGTTCGATTCCGTGAATACCTCCGTAGGATGCAGTCGATGTGCATATTAAACGGCGAAACAGGTAGTGTAGTTCTCATTGGTGGGCTGCGGAGGTATTAATTTAACATTAAAAAAACAGAAATTATGATAATAGCATGGATAGTTTTAACTATATTAGCTGTTGGGATATCCCATTATTGGGGATTTGCAAGAGGATATAAGGATGGCATTAATGAGCATCACAATGCGGCGATTTCAATATTTGGAAGAAAAGAAGCTTTCAGAATATTTGATCAACATCTTGAAGACAGGAAGAAAGCTGAAAGAAAATGAATGAGCCATTCTTAAAGAGGAGAGCATTTTATATGGATCTTAATACAAATAGTATGAAAGTTCATGAAGTGCGTAGAATGGACATAGAATGGGTAGACTCAAAAGGATCTAAACATAAATTGATTGAGATGGATGCAAATTACATTAAAAATTGCATTAACAAAATCAAAAGGAATGAGTTTACTCCAGATAGAGTAGCTGAATTACCATTATTAGAAAACGAATTAATCTACAGACAAATATTAAAAAATGAAACCAGATGAAATCGCATTTAATGACTTCCCTAGCGCTGTAAGTGTTAAGGAGTTTGAGGCCGTATTGGGTCTTTGCAAATTACAATACAAAAGAGTTGAAGACTTAGTTGAAAAAAGGGAGCAATTTCTTCAAAATACCAAAGAGAGATTCAATCAAGCTCAGGAATCTATTGACAATGAATCAGTCAAAAGAGGAATGAATAAATTAGTTTATGCTTTAGTTAGAAAGGCTGACAAAGAACTTGTTAAGATGGCTAGTGAAGAATTGGATACTATCCATGAGATCACTGAGTTTTTAACTAGATTTAGTCCGTCTGGAGCTTATCCTCAACTTGATTTATCATTTGTTAATGAATATAAAAAACTAGAAGAATGAGTTGGTTTAAAAAAAGAAAGATACGTAGTATCATAAGAGATTTGCAAGCTTATACAAAAGATCCAAGAAATAGACATGATAACATTATATTCTTGTCAGCAACAACCAACCCACGTAATGGGAATATGGAAGTTGAAGAGGGAGCTATTAATGTTAGTGTTGAACATTTACCTGGCATGCTAATTCAAGCAGCTAGAGGTGACGAACACTTTGCCAAAGGAGTAATAGTGGCTGCTGAATCTCTTAAGCATAACATGCCTGAAATGAGAAAATTCTCTGACATGTTGACTGAGGATATCAAAAAGCCCATGAAGGGTGTGATTGATTCTATTAAAAGAAAATTTCCAGATGCTGAGGTCATGAGTGTGGATATTACCAAACTTGATGACATGCCTGAAGAAGATTTTGATAAGATGATCGATAGTATATTCAAAGCAACAAAGAAGCAGAGTGGATTCCCAGACGAAGATAAGGAATCAGATCCAGAATAAATCAATAGAGCTGTCAAAGACTCACCAACATCTAGTCCTTGAATGGTCAACTGGATGTGGTAAGTCATTGGCTGCTGTAAAGATTGTAGAAAATATTTTATCCAAGAATCCGAAAGCTAAAGGCTATTTGGTATGTAAGGAGAGTACGCACATAAAGAATTGGCATGATGATATTAAAAAACATAGGAAATTAAAGATCCTTAAGAATATCACTACACTGCTCTATGCTTCATTGCACAAGTACGAAGATAAGGTTGATTTCATCATATTGGATGAATGTCATGCCCTGACTCCTAAAAGGATTAAGAATATGATGCCTTTATTGCATCGCGACACTAAGCTTATCTTCTTGTCTGCTACTATCCCAATGGATAGACAGGATGCAATTAAGAGGTTATGCACTAGCGTTCATTTTGATAGAATTCCCTTGAAGAAAGCTATTGAAATGGGTCTGTTGCCTCAACCTGAACTAGTTGTTCATAAGATGAGATTAAAAGCCGGTAAAGAACAAAAGCATTATGATAAGCTGACTAAATCTATGGCTTATTATAAAGACCTATCAGAGTCTCTCACAGTGCCATATCCTGTCCGTAATGGATGCAGGAACAAATTCCTTAATCTAGGGTCACAACGTAAGAAATACATAGCAGAGGTCAAGACTGAGCATGTACGAGCACTTGTGAAACAGTTTCAAAAGGAAGGCGTGAGATTTATTTGCTTTACTGGATCAATTGACCAGGCAAAGAGAATAGGTGCCAGTAGTGCTGTACATTCCAAAAACGGAAAAGAAAACAATCAATATCTCATAGATTGCTTTAATGATAAGACATGCAATGAACTATTTGCTGTTAAGATGCTTCGTGAATCAGTCAATTTGACTAATATTGAACGTGGAATCATAACTCAGTTGGATAGTGGAATTGGATCATTTTATCAGATGCTTGGAAGATGCTTACGTCATGAGTTCCCGGAAATGCACATTGTAGTGCTAGATGGGACGCAAGATGTAGTTTATTTCAAGAAGGCGATGGAGAGTTTTGATAGAAAATACGTAAGAGTGATATGATAACTTGTAAAATATGCAAAAGCTCTAATATAGAAGAGAAAAGATGGGTCAATGTTAATACTCTTGCTGTCACAGATCTTGTAGATGAAGGTAGTGCTCTTTATTGTGTTGCTTGTGGAGAGGATAGAGATACAGAAGGAGAAGTTATATTGCCGTCAGTAGAAAGAACTAAAAGAAGAAAATTAATTTAACTATGGAGGACATTAAAATTCCAATGGAACTCCTTAAGAAGCATACTTTAACCATTAACGAGTACCTTATTCTCTACAGCTTAGCTAACGATCAAATTTTGACTACATTGTTTGAATACAGTATGAAACAACTAGTTAGGCTAGAGACTAAGGGATTTATTAAGATTACGCGTGAAAGAATATTTCTTAGAGAGAAGACTCAGGATATGTTTTCAATAAATGAAGATTTATTCTTGATTTGGTTGAACATTTATCCTGTTAAAGTTAAGAAGACGAGGAGTTTTGGCAGTAGAGCCCTATCTCCTGAGAAAGCAGATACTATTTTAGGTAGGAAACTACGAGCTAAATGGGATCTGATCTTTAGAAAGAAAATTAAAGCTCAACAAAAAGCTATTCAGGTTCTTGAGTTACAACTTAAGGATATGGAAAAGAGTGGTGATCTGGAGTATATGGTTGAGGCCACCAGATGGCTAAATGAAGGATACCATGAAAAGTATTCTTACCTACTGGATGAAAGTCGTTCAGAGTATAATTACGAAAGTGAAGATTATATATGATAACATGTTGCGCACAAGCAGTGCTAGATTTGGATGAGGAATTGGATAATATAAAATATCAGAAAATGAAAGGATATAGATGTAGTGAGTGTGGCACAGGTTATTCCACAACAGGAAATACTCCACCACCTAGTCCCAATTGGGATGATGGTCACGTTTGTACAATGGTAGAAGTACCACATAAATTAAATGAAGAAGATGCAGGAAGAGATTAAACCTATCGGTAAAGTAGCTCAGAGGGTTGAAGAGATTAGGAAGATTAAAGCAGATAAGGAGGCGGGTAAGATATTCTGCATACCTTTTGAAAACTATCCTAAGCTTACAGACTCTGTACCAGGTATTGTCCCAGGGATGATACAAATGGTTACTGCTGGATCTGGTGTTGGTAAGACTCAAGTGACAAAAGCTTTGTATGTTAGAGAGCCTTTGGAGTATGCTATTAAAAATAACATGAAGCTTAAAATATTCTATTTTGCACTAGAAGAATCTGCTGATGAATTTATTGACACGATGATATGTAATTTCATATCTGCGCGTTGTAATATCAGAGTTGATTTACTAACGCTGCAAGGATACAGAGCACAATCACTGGACGATGCCACAATGAAGACTATTGATGACAATATAGGGCCGGTTGAGAAGTTGCTTGAGAATGTTGAAGTGATTGATAGTATTTATAATCCTACTGGAATATATAAATATTGTAGAGATCATGCTGATAAAAATGGCACTCATGTTTATGAAGATAGAGAGTTCATAAAGAAGAAGATGGATGGAACTATAGAGAAAGAAATTGTAAAAGTTTACAATCACTATATTCCTAATGATTCAAATTCTGTAACCATTGTAATTGTTGATCACATGAGTCTATTGACTCCTGAAAAAGATAAGTATAGTGGTAAAATGATGACCCAACATCAAACTATGGCTAAGTGGAGTACTGATTATGCTTTAAAGCAGATCACTAAACACTGGGGCTGGGCTGTTGTGAATGTTATACAGCAAGAGCAGAGCGGAGAGAAAGAACAATTTACTACTAAAGGAGAGAGTATAGTCAAGAAAACTGAGCCATCTCTGGCCGGATTTGCTAATAACAAAGAAATACAGAGAGACGCGAAAGTTATTATTGGGGTATATTCTCCTGATAGATATGGATTTGACGATTATCATGATTATGATATCAGAAGATTTAGAGACACATTTAGATGTGCTAAAATATTAAAGAACAGATTTGGGCCACCAAACAAGTATCATCACTTTCTATTTGATGGAGCTACTAACAGATTTGCTGAATTACCTAAAGGTAGTGAAGCTGATAAGTTATTACCTTTTGAAATGCAAGCTGATAGATTACTTGGAAGAACTGGGCCGCCTCGTAAAATCAAAAACTTTGGAATGTAATGGAAAAAACACTAGTTAATCAATTAGATAAATTTAGAGAGATGTCTATAGAGATTTCAAAAAAATGCCTAATGCATAAATGTGAATTTAGAAATGAAAATCATAATAAGATTAATCATTCTGGTATTTCAATATGCAGATCTATTTTAAATGATAATTGGAAGACTTGGTCATTTAGATGTGAAGATGCTGAATGGGCTAATTATAAAAAAGGATTTGAATTGGGTCAAAATATAATTTATGATCCTCAAATGATTGAAGTTATAAATGAGCAGATGTTTGATTGCTTAAATAGTTTTGAAGACAGGTATGCTCCTAAAAAAAGAGAATTAAATTTTAAATAGAATTATGATTTATAAAAAAGATAGTAAAGGAAAATTGAGATTTCTAGATATTAGTGTTGATGGTTCTACCATTGTACAGGTGTCTGGACTGATTGATGGAGCGCATGTGACTAATGTTAGTCAGTGTGAGGGAAAGAATATTGGTAGATCCAATGAAACTACACCTGAAGAGCAGGCTGAGCTTGAAGCTGATGCTAAGATAGTCAAGAAACTTAAAGAAGGATACTATGTAACAAAAGTAAAAGCAATGAATGAGATTGTTATCCTTCCTATGCTGGCTAAAGTATTTGGAAAAGAAGAGAAGAAGGTCACTTACCCTTGTTACGCCCAGCCAAAATTAGATGGTATGCGTGGACTAGGTAATTGTTTAAAAGGAACTCTAACGTCAAGATCTGGAAACGTTATTGATACTCTTGATCACATCACAAATGCTTTCCCATATATAGGGTTAACGTTAGATGGTGAATTATATGCTCATGGAGAAACATTCCAGGAAAATATGAGAATGATCAAAAAGTATCGTCCAGGCAAAACTGAAGATATTAAATATCATGTTTATGATGCAGTGCTTGACATGCCTTTTACCCAAAGACTTGAAACTATAAAGTTGGAATGTGAGTACAATCCTCAAATTGAATTAGTTGAAACTGTAATGGTTACTTCTAAAGAAGAGCTTATGAAGTATCATGCAAAAAATATATCTGCAGGTTATGAAGGAACAATTGTTCGACATGGTCAGGGAGGTTATAAATTGAATGGTAGAAGTTCTGAGCTTTTAAAGCTTAAGGATTTTCAAGACATATCTCTTACTTTGATGGATGTTATTCCTTCAGAAAAGAGACCTACACATGGTAAGCCTCTATTCTTTTGGGAAGGTGCTGAAAATAATAGATTAGGCGCCGGAATATCAATATCTCATGATGAAGCTGAGGATCTGCTTGCAAATAAAGATTCCCATATTGGGAAAACTTGTGAATTAAGATTCTTTGAATACTCTGATACAGGAGTTCCAAGACATCCAGTAATGCATGGATTTAGATTAGACAAATAATTAATTAATAAACAAAAAAAGATGAATTTTACAATCACAAAATTAGTCCCAGAGACTGTCATGCGTGAGGAGCACATGAACTTCAACCTTTACACTTACATAGCGTATAGGCTTGAAGAGGCTAGACAAGCCAAGAACATTAAAGTAATTGATCTACATAGGATGTTGCCTCCGGGTGATAATGGTAAGAAATGCATAGCTGAAACTACACTAAGAAAGATTTTTCGCGGAGAGAGTGATTCAGTTAGAGTTAGCTACCTATGTATTATAGCAAAGGTACTTGACATTTCTTTTGGAAGTTTGTTTCCGCAAGAATTCTTAGATGGAAAAGCATCTATTAAAGGTAGAGAGGCTAAAGTTCCTGAATGGAGAGAAAATAATGCTGTAACGTAATGGCTAAGATCACAATGGACTCCTCCGAATGGGAGGAAATGAAGAAGAATGCAAAGCTTCTTGAAGAGGCTGTTGCAAGAGAGAAGGAATTAGGCGCTAGGGTTGAAGAACTTCAGCAGGCTAATATTGATGCTCTTAAGGCTAATGAGAAGATGGTCACTATTGTAAAGAGAGTGCAGGTTTCAGAATCATTGATATGCTCAGTTCCGGTACATGACATTACAAGTAGGCTTTCAAGTATGATGGCTAGTATAGCTAATCATCATAATGAAAGATATGGCGGAGGAAGTCGCATATCTTCTAGTCAAATGGAGCATGCGTTTCACAATAGAAGTGCTTCAATGTACATGGACAATGAGATCAATAATATCAAGAGTTTATTCTTTACGGAGAAACATAACTTGAGAATGGATGATGAGCAAGAAACCATCACGCATAAGGGACTTGATCAAGTTAAAGCTGATATTGCTAAAGAGTATGCTGAAAATATGTCTGAAGAGGATAGAAGAATGCGCGATGGCGTTTCTACTATGCAAATTGGACTTAAGGAGGCTAACGATAGAGAGAAAGAGCATAAAATCATGATGAAGAATAATCGTAAGATTATTTCTAATCTTGAGAAAGATGTTAAGAATCTTTCGGAAAATTCTGATCTGCAAAATGAAAGATTAGATGCTCTCAGAGGATCTGAAAAGAAGCTTAATCTTATTAAGAAAACTCTGAAAAGAAAGCGTGGAATCTTGCGTAATTCAGATATTTTACGTACCTTAGACACCATATTACGATGGCAAACGATGAAGGATTAAGATATAACGACGGTAAGCTCAAATGGGGCCTCGTATCATGGAAAGCATTAGCTCCTATGGTACGAGTTCTCATGTTTGGGGCAGAGAAGTATGATGATCATAATTGGAAAAAAGGTCTTGGATGGGTTGGTGTTACAGAAAGTCTACAAAGACATCTGAATGCTTTCATTGATGGCGAAGATGATGATCCAGAAAGTAAGTTGTCCCATGTTGGACATATACTATGTAACGCGATGTTTTTATCTTATATGTTCCTTTTCCGAAAGGACTTAGATGATAGATATCATGATAAAAATCTAAAAGATTATGAGTCAAATTAAAGAATACCAATTACCTTTCAAAGCAATACTTGCTATTGACTTTGATCTCACTATATGTATGAGTGAGTATCCTAAAACTGGCCCAATGAGGCCAGGAGCACATGCTGTTATCAAAAGCCTTATGGCAAATGGTTATGGGATAGTAATAAATACATGTAGAGAAGGACATGCATTATCTGATGCAATGCATTGGCTAGAGGCAACTGACATTCCTTATCATTATGTTAATTGTAACTTTCCTCATTTAATTGAGGAGTATGGGGCGGATTGTCGTAAGATATCTGCTTGCATGTATATAGACGACAAAGGAGTGGAACCTTTACCTAATTGGGGAGAGATTCACGAAATCATTAAAGCTAAATTTGAAAACAATGAGTGATTTTTTTAAAAGAAAAGAAGCTAAAGGAATAGATATTCCTGATGCCGGAAACTATGATCTTGGTCTTGAAGATTCACTAAAAGCATGTGGTATTGACCAAGAAAGCATGAATGAAAGGCACAATGCATTTTTTTCTGGCGGAGACGGGTTCAAGATAGCTCAAGGGGTTAATCCTGTGGCTGGAGTTGCTGCTAGATTTGAGGATCATTTCTCTAAAAGAGAATTAGCTTTCTTCTTGTCAGCAGATTTGCTAAAAGCAATCAAAGCGCAACGGGAGGAAAAAGAAAAGGAGGCATCTAAGCATCCAGTAAAAACAGTAAAATCAGACAAGAATGGCTAACAAATTATTAGTAACTGGGACTAGCGGAACAGGTAAAACTTATTCATTAAGGAACCTTGACCCAAAAGAAACTTTCATCATTTGTCCCGATGAAAAAGCACCACCATTCAGAGGATGGAGAAAGAACTACATTATGATTGATAAAGCTTTAGGCAAGTTCAATCCTGGTGTATGTAACTATCTCAAAACTACTGACTGGGTGAAGATTCAAGGAGCGTTAAGATACGTATCTACGAATAGACCTGACATCAAAACTATTGTAATTGATACAATTACATACGCAATGATTGGAGAGTTTATGGAGAAGGCTAAGACAGTTGGATTCGCGAAGTTCACAGAGATGGGAGATAATGTTTATAAGACATTAAAGCTTATTGATGGATTACGTGATGACTTGACTGTAGTTGTAATGGCTCATACCGAGGTAAAAGCTTTTAATGGTGTCGACAAGACAGTATTTGGAGTACCGGGAGGTAAGTTGGTTCAGGATGTAGTAAAGCCAGAGGGAATGTTCGTAACTATTTTGGAGACAGTTGTCAGAAAGAATGGAGAAGATGTTGAATATGGTTTTATGACATCAAACAACACAACAAATATGGCTAAGAGTTCTCATGGGATGTTTGATGCGCCAATCATTCCTAATGACATGAAAGAGGTTCTTGAGTCAATGCGCAAGTACGAAGAAGGAGAATAAATACATTAATTTAAAAAGTAAAAACAAAATGACAATTATTTTTGGAACAAAGAGATTAGGAAAAGAAGATGGCGCCAATGGTACTGTTCAAAAGTATCCTAATCAAGCAGTAGTGACACTTGAAGGTGTTCGTGGTGCAAACAAATCTCGTAGATTTCTATTCAATGCAAAAGCTGCTGAAGCTCTTGGATTGGAAAAAGGATTAGTTCAACAAATGATCTTTGGAACATTTGTGAATGAGAATCAAAAATCTGTATTGATTGCTAATGCAAACAATATAGTTGAGTTAGAAGGACTCACCCTTTACAAAACTTCAAAAAATCCAGTATCTTTTGATGATTCAAAAGAGAAAGGAAAAGCAGTATCTTCTTCAGTTATTACTGGAGACATTACCACATTCTTAGGATTGGACGACGAAGTGAATCATGAGTTTACTCTTGAGGATTTGAATAGTGATCAGATCGAAGCAATGAGGTTGGTTCCAATCGCAAATTCAATTGAGGTTGAAGCTGAGGTATTGAACGTTGGCCCTGATGAACTAACAGCTAATGAGCCTTTGGATACAGATCCATTTGCAGCCATTACTGAAACACCTGAAGCTCCTAAAGTAGAAGGTGTGAACTGGGATGAAGACAAGCAGGATTCACAAGTAGATGCAGGCTTAACGAGAGCAACTGCAGAGTAATTAATCTAATTAAAATTAAATATAAATTATGAGTACAGGATTTGGAAAAGCCCAAGAGGTAACTGATGGCCCACAAAGAAAGTTGTGGACTGGAGTTGAGAACTTCAAAGTAGTAGCAGTTAATCCTACAAAGGAGGAACTTGAGGCACTTTATGGTCGTGAATTAAATTTCACACCTGAGTATATCAATACTACAGAAGTAAGTGATGGAGATGGTGACAGAACTGTTGACCAGGTTAGATTAGATTTCTATCTTTCTAACGAGGATGATAGTATCACAACAAAAGCCCAATTTTACATTGGTAAGACTCATCACAAGTCACAAACAGGAAAGTTCAAGGTAATTAATGATTTCGGAAAAACCACATGGTTAGAGAAAGAGGCAATTGCATCTGGTACTGTTCCTGACAATATGAAGTGGTATCAAACTTCAGGTGTGAAGGTAGCTTACAGAGGAGAAGAAGAGTTGATCTCTTTCTTGTCTAATCTGTTGAACCTTCCATTTGACTTGAGCAAGTTAGAAGATGTTTCTGACGCACATGCTCGAATTGATAAAGCTAACTGGGAGAATATCTTTAAAGGAGATGTAAGTCTTCTTAAGGGTATCATTGATTCAACTAACAACAAAGTTGGTGTTGCTTTAGGAGTTAAAACTAAGCAAGATGGTGGATTCGTCCAGACTATCTTCAATAGAACTACACTTCGCCAGTACACACTACATAGCACTAAAGCTAATAAGTTCAAGTGGTTATTGAAAGATATCCTTGAAGCTAAAGCTGCAGGTGCCTTTGGAAATGTTGAATTTGGCCCAGATGATTTAGAATTAAGAGAATTTTCTGTTAATCCTTCACAATTGACAATGGATTTGGCTGCAGAAGCTGATGTATTTGACACCGCAGGTGCAAATGCCGCTCAAGAGGCTGTAACTAAAGAAGATGACAATTGGTTGGATATGTAGATTAATTTGTGTTTGTTATTTTAGGAGAGGAGAGGGTGTTATGCCCTCTCTTTTTTTTCATTAAAATTAAAAATGTATGAGTTTTAAGAATCATGATTACAAGAAATTGGCAAATCAAAATGATATCTTGAATGTCCTTACTGATGTGGAGATATTTGAATACTACTTAGGTGGCATTCCAAAGAAACCAATATCAAGCCCGCTAAGAGAGGATAAGACTCCTTCATTTAGTCTATTTCATTCTGACCTACATGGTAAAATGATGTTTAAAGACTTTGCTACAGGACAGACTGGAGATGTATTTGTATTTTTGATGAGGTTGTTTCAATTTACTAGCATTACTGACGTGTTCAATAGAATAGCTGCAGACTTTATGTTAGATCAATTTGAAACTAAATCTCCACAAACAGCTAGACAATCTTATGTTGTTCCTTCTAATAGAGGGAAAGTACGTAAAGAAAGATTAAGAATTAGAGTTAAAGTCCGGCCTTGGAGTAAAAAGGATGCGGCATATTGGAGAGGTAAGTATGGATTTACAATAAAGCAATTAGAATATTGTGGAGTATTTCCCATATCTCATTACTTCGTAAACGGATATTGCAAAGTGGCAGAAGATGTAGCCTATGCATTCGTAGAAGAAAAAGATGGATTACAAACATTTAAAATTTATCAACCGCTCACAAAAGACCCGGAGAAGAAATGGATCAATAACAATGACTATTCTACTTGGGAATTATGGGCACAATTACCTGATTCTGGAAAGAATCTGATTATTACAAGCAGTAGAAAGGATGCAATGGTTATTAAATCATTATTTCCATCTCACCTGCTGACATCCTGCGCATTGCAGAGTGAAAAAGTGAACCCTAAGCAAAATGTAATGATGGAGCTAATGGGTAGATTTGAGAATATCTACATACTGTATGATAATGATCAAGATAAAGACACAAACTGGGGCAGAGAGGCTGGCAAAAAGCTAGCTGACATGTTTAGTTTACGTCAAATAGAGATACCTGACAATTATAAGATAAAAGACATATCTGATTTCAGGGATCTTAAAGGAGAAGTAAAAACAAAGAAATTAATTAAAGAATTATTAACACAAATTTGATCGTAATGGCAAACAAAAGAAGTATTAACACGAATTTAATGAAGAAGCTTGAAACTTTCCGCGTAATGGCGTTAGGAGAAGCTATGAACACCCCTATTTTATTAATAGGAGTACCAGGAGTAGCTAAGACCCAGGCAGTTATAGACTATGCCAAGGCCTCGCTACCAAGTGGACACATCAATGATGATGATTTGTTCTTATTAGAAACTGATGAAGGCACTAGAAGTAATGCCATCAAAGGAAATATTGATTTAGAGGAGTTAACTCTAAATCAGAAATACAAGGTGATCTCGCCTATAACATCTGCTAAGATTGTTATTATTAATGAAATTGACAAAGCGTCAGCCTCATTAAGAAATAGCTTATTGGGCGTTATGAATGAGAGAATATTGTTCAATGGTAATGAGAAAGTCCCGTGTATGTGGACTAACTTCGTGGCTACTTGTAATTCTATTCCGGATGATGAGAAGGATTCTCCATTCTGGGATAGATTCTTGGTAACGTTCAATGTTGAGAGATTGAATCAAACTGACATCCTGTCTTATTATAATGCAGGAGGAAAAGATTTCACTCAAACTCATGACATAGATGTTCCTACGCCTGCAGATGTAGCCAATGTAAAGATAGATCCAATTAAGCTTAAGAAAGCAATTGATATCATTTACACTGACTTATCTGATAGATCTTTAACTTTCTTACCTAGATTAATCAAGAATGTTATGATTGTTTGGAGTATGAGTGAGCAGAGAGCTATCGTTAAGACTGTAGAATTGTTAGTTGGTAAGGAGAAGGCAGTTCAAGTATCAAAAGTGTTAGTTCCTAAAGAATTCAGGGAATTGCTTGATACAATTGATGTTCTTGGCCAGTCAGTTAACAATGAAGAGTATAATAAGCAGTACGATAAGATTGAAGGGCTGTTCAATAGTCTTAGATCTCAGAATAAATTGACTGAAGATGATATGGTTGACATTAAGAACGCCATTAATTCTCAGGAGGATAAACTTCCATTCCTTAAAGTAGAAGAAGAACAAGCTGAAGAAGCTTTAGAAGCCTTCTCTTAATGGATCTTTTCAAGAGAAAATCAGGTAAAGGGGCCTATAAAGCCCCTTCATTTGATCCATACGGAAAGTATAAGAATGCAGAGGAAGGCGCCTTTGGATTCAGGAAGGATTCACATGTTATTATACCTGGTGTTACTAAGAGAGAAGAGTACAGACTTAGTAAGATTAGAGATCATGTGAAAGACACCACTCAAGAGGAATGTACAGTGCCTCAGAGTCTTATAGAAGATGTTTACAGTATGTATGTTAATGAGGATGTTAAAAGACGTCCGCATGATGAGCATAATGGCATCAAACATAAGGTTCTTGATAAGGTGTATAATTCTTTAACCAAGATTGTTACCACTGATTCTCCTCTGTTTACAGAGATGCTTACCAGAGAGCTTTCACTATACTTGCAAAAGATAGAAAGGGAGCTTAGAGATGAGCAGGAGAAGAATGGTAATGGCCCTGGTGATGGAGAGAGCGCGTTTGATCAGCCTATGCCTGGTGATGGGGATCCCACAGCCGGGAAAGGAGAAGATGACGGAGACGGAGAAGAGGATGGTGAGCAATTAGGTCACGGTAAGGAAGCTGATAAGACTATGACAGGTCAGGACAGACAATCTTATGAAGACATGATTGATAACATTCTCGACAGTAAACAAAGTGAAAAAGATCTTGAAAAAGCATTGAAGAATGCAGAGAAGAAGATGGAGGATCTTAAAGAGAAGCTAGGTGAAGAGGCCCTGAAGGAACTCTCATTTAGTGATCCAGACTTCTTAGAGAAGATTGAGGTTTTAAAAGATGCTTTGAATAGAGTTACAATCAACAAAGAAAGCGTGCAGAAAGTACTAATGAAGATTCTTAATGAATCTCAGAACTACTTCTCACAGAAATATAAAACTGTTGAAGAGAGTCTATTTGAATCTGAAGATTTTGATGATGTATTTGGTTTAGAGTTCTTACATCCTATATTTAGGAATGCTGAGCTTTTTAGTGCAGGTAATGCAACTAGAATTTACAAAGGCAAAATTGATTTATATCTTGATTGCTCAGGATCAATGACAAGTCATGCAACTTTTGAGGGAACATCCTTAAGAATGATTGATTTGGCAAAAGGTATCGCCATGGTTCTGTTCAGGCTTGGTATGGTAGAGAATTTGTATTTTTTCGATACATCTCTTTATCAGATCAAAGACATCAACGAACTAACTATCCTTTCTTTTAGTAAGTCAGGCGGAACTGATTTTGATTTAGTTGTGAGTAGCATAGCCAAAACTGGTAACAATTCTGTTGTTATCACAGATGGTTATGATTCTGTTAATAATTATTCAAAACAAGCCTTCTGGATTGGTATTGGAGGTACTACATTTGATAGCAATTGTGAGTTTAAAACTTACAGAGGTATGAAACAATGTGTATCATACAATGGCAATAACAGTAAATTGGAGTATTGTTAATAAGTATAAGTTCCCGGGATTTTGTTATTCCGGGAATTTTTTCTTATTTTTGGTTATACCAAAAAGGAAAGCAATGTTAGAAAGAAAAGAAGGAGGTAAATTGCCAGATACAATATTTATACCCGGCAATGTCCCTTCATTAAAAAACAGTAAGGTTAAGACAAGTAGAGGAATCTTCATGTCACCAACAGTAAACAAATATATAAGGACTTTAGGAATTCAAAAATTCAATTCCCGGAAACAAGAAGTGAAAGGATATGTTGACCCAAGCAGACCTAATATATTTGAAATGCATCGTGCTCATTTTGCAAGCATGTTAGCAGGTAAAGGTAAGCCAATATTCATTGGATACCACCAAGTCAGAAACAGCAAAAGAAAATTTGATTTCAGCAACAGCGTAGAGATCATACAGGATTTACTGACAGCCCATAACTTCATAGAAGACGATAATGTAGAGTTTGTATTTCCTATTCCGATGACAATCGATGGGAGACTCCCAATTGAGGGTAAAATTAGAGATCATGAATGGTATTCTGTGGATAAAGAAAATCCCGGAGTATATTTAAAAGTATTTTAATGATAGAAGACCACAATTTAAACATTAGTGAGCAAGTATATAGGGATTTAGAAATCCCTTCGTACAGTATGCTCGCTTCAATTTCAAAACAAGGTGTAGATGTAGTTAAAGGAGAGAAGATGTCCCTTAACTTAAAATTTGGTAGTCTAGTTGATCACTTATGCTTTGAACCGCATAAAGTGAATGACATATATTATCAAGGCGCGTCACCCAAGCTACCAACTAAGAATGTAAAGGATATCTGTGATATTATTTTAAATAATACAACAGCTAAACCTGGAGAGTCTCAAGTAACTGAATCTGCATTAGGCAGGAGAAGAGTGGCTAAAGTAACAACTAACTTAAAAGATTACAAAGGACAAGTAATTGCTGCTGCCTCAGCTCTTAAAATATATAAAGCTTATTCTGAAGAGAAATTAATGGACGCAGTGATGACTGGCCAAGAATACTTTAAAGACAGATTAGAGTCAAGAGGTAAAGTTCTTATTAAACCTGAGATGTGGGCGTTAGCTAATGAAGCTGCAAAGACATTGCAATTTCATGCATTTACCGGGAAATATTTCAATCACAAAACTCCAGGGGTTAAGATTTATTATCAATTTAAGTTTGATACCAAGGTTAACAATAGGAGAGTGAAAGGAATGCTAGATTGCCTTATTGTAAATCACAATGCCAAAGTCATTATTCCAGTTGATCTAAAGACTGGTGAAGAGGCTGCAATTCATTTTCCGCAGATTATGTTAGGTCATAGATATTATATTCAAGGAGGGCTCTACAGAGAGGCTCTGAAGAATATAGTTGATACTGACTTTGATTTGACCGGATACACGGTGAATCCATTTGAGTTTGTATATCTGTCCAAAATGAATGTACAGAAACCAATGATATTTGAAATGCCAGAAACACTGCATCAAGCAGCTTTAAATGGCTTTACAGATAGATATGGAAATGAGCATAGAGGTATCTATGAATTGATTGAAGATTACTATGATTGTGTTGACAATGGATTCTGTGATTACGTTAGTGATGTACATTTGAAGAAAGGTAGAACAATAATGGATAATCTAATACAATGACAAAAACAATGGTTGACATCAAATTGAACAAGTCATCGACATATATGTTACCTTATGTCGATTTGCAGATACATTTTAAATTCCTATATTTATTAAGGAATACATACCTATCTTTTGAAGATGGGGATGAAATATTCTGTGTTCTATACGAATGGAGTGGTAAACCCGAATTTGCCTTATTCGAGGGCAAGCTAATGAAGCACGTACTCTTCAAAGGTCATGAAGACTACGGAAAGTATGTGCTCTATAAGTTTAAGCTTACTAGAAATATGGAAGATGCTAGAAAATTATTTGTTAATGGTAAATACAGTCTATTTACTACAGAACATAAGGCTTCTATTGGTGCTTTTCTTACAAGAAGAGGATTTACTAATACTATAAAGATAGGAAAGATACTGATGAGGGATGAGGAACTGAGGAAAGAAATGAATAAAACCTTAGGAGTTAAAATTGATGTAAATCATGAATTGTCTTCTAAGCCAAATTTGGTCAATGAGACTTTCTCTAACCACGTAGATATAATTAAACATAAAATAGACGATTTCTTATAGAAATGAACTATTATTGATAACAAGAAGGCTCTTTAATTAGGGCCTTTTTTAACACTAAAAACTAATCATAATGATAGAATTAAGAAGAAAACAATTGAAGCCTATCCAAACTGGAGACTTCATAAAGATGAAAGGGTCAGTGAGATCTGCAATTATTGCTACAGATGAGTACCAGCAGAATGGTAATGTTGACAACAATGCTTGGAATCCAGATATGAAAATACATTTTGCTGACGTAGATGTATTTTATTGTTCACATGATTCAGCAATGAATTCTAATGATTTATTAGAGGTCATACCTGTAACCTTTATTGATGATCATCCATATAGAGATGTATCTGGTAAAGTAGCATTGAGGAATAGAATGAAATTAATGATGAGCCGTAAGAACTTCTTTGTTATTCAGAATCCTGAAAATGAAATAGAGTATTTTGACTATATACGCAATAACAAGTTGGTCAAGATATCCAAGAGATTCAAAATCAAGATTAAATGGGCAAACAGATAACCTTATTAGAGATGATAGAGGATTGTGAAAATGAACAATCAAATGAAAGCACCAAAAAGAACGAGACAGGAGATTCGCCTGGAGCAAGCAAGACTAAGGGATGTGGAGAGGAGATTTCTTAACAGGAATCTCCAAGCCATGAAGTTTTGTAACCAGAATGGATTAACTGTATATGCTGCCGCTCAGCGAAACAACAAAGTCAAAGTATTTATTCAACATGGAGAGAAATTTCGTCCAGTGAATAATATACAATATGACCAGTATGATGAGCAGGAAGTAATGGAGTACCATGCCCTCATAGACATGGAATATGAACGAGTATGGAAACGCAAAACTAAACAAAATGTTGAAAAGAAAACAACGGAAGGAAATTCCAGCAAGATATAGGAGCATTATAGAGTCAAGAGACTGTACGGTGCTTAATGAGATTACACATATAATCTTAAATAAGACAATTGACGGGATACCTGAAGGAGTTTACCTTTATAATCCTAAAACTACAATAGTAATTACATTGGACGATGACATGATTGGGACATTAACTCCCGTATCTATCATAAATAATCTGAAAGGAAATTCTATCAGAGTGGTTTGTCATGAACCCACATGGAGGACGATGATTGAGGATGGCGAGGTCGTTGATAATAGGACAAAGAAGGAAGATGTAATTGAAGCAGAAACTTGTGAAAACAAGCCTGCACCGCAGATTGCTGACACGCAAAATGCTAAAGATGCCCTCCCTCCGCTTAGGAGGGTTTTGGGTATCTGATTAATTTAAAAAATCTAAATATGAAAGTACAATTTAAAAAAGGAAACAAGCAGGTGTACTATCAAGACTTTAGGGTTAAAACAGGTATGCCAATTAAGGTAGTTTTTTATGCAAAAAGAAGAGGAGATGGTAGCTATGAATTAAGGGCCCCTAGATATGGAGGAGATCCTTATGGAAATGGAGCTATAATCATTGATACGCCTAAGAACAAGAATCCAATAGATATTAATTTGTGATTAGATTAATGTGTTAGGAGAAAACCCCCAGCTTAATTGCTGAGGGTTTTTTTTTACCTGAATAGCTTCATGAGGATTACATACTCATGTTATTAAGGAATTTTAATCCTTGTTTCATATCCTCTACATTCTTAATCCTTGGGGCTAATCTCTTAGCCCTATGCTTAAGCTTAGATTCTCCTTTATAAGCACCTTGCTCATAAAGCTCTGTTGGGTCTGTAACAAGCTGAGACATTGTCTTTAATATTTGTTTCACGTTACCAACTGCCGCCGTAGGAGTTGACACAATCTTAAATGCTTCAAATGGATCATAAAAGAATTGCAATTCAGATTGTTGCCTTCTTAGTAGGTATTTCCATACTATGTTCTTATCCGGATCATCTTCATCATCTAAAGCTCCGTAAGCAGCCATAGTCAATATAATCATTCCTGCATCAAATAAAAGCTTCTTAAGATTGGCCCTTTCTTTGTTAGACAAATTATCATAGTTTTTGATCAACTCGAACTGACCTTCTTTAAGTCCCCTGAATAGGTTTATTAAAAATCTAACTCCTGTTGTGTAATATCCCTCTAGGTTATCTTTTTGATCAGCAGAATAGTATCTCTCAACTTCCGAAAGCTCATCAGTGCTTTTAAGGACATGTTTGAATCCTCTCCATCTTCTAATAAGACCTGGCTCCATCCATTTTCTGAGGAAGAATATCATTTTACCAAGAACATATCGTTGTGCGTGTGATTGCAATTCTGCATCGTAATTACCATGCAACTCTATTATCTTGCTTTTTATTAGATTTCTTGTTTCAAGCATTATCTGAGCTTGACCACCACCAGTTGTAAAGGATGTATTCTGAACATGCCTATTTAGTACAAGCTTTAGTCCGCCGTTAGGAGATTTCTCATAAGTCAACATTTCTTGCATTGAAGCAGCGCTTCTTTTTGATTCTACAACCTTTCCTTCTGAGTTGATCCACTGACCTTTTTCATTCTGAACCTTAATTGCGTTGAGCACAGAATACATAGTCTTTCCTTGCATCATGTGTTCACCAGCTTTAGCAAAAGGACGCAAAGAATTCATCTTCATTAGTCCCTCAAATGCAGTGTTCTCTTCAAATCCATTTTGAATATACTCCATGCCGCCCATAATATTAAAGGACGACATAAGCATGTTTGTTTTTGAAGTCACTACATTGGATCCCATATCAGCCATAATATGCTTCATGTCTTTCCAATATATTTGAGTAGCCTGCCTCCAATCTCTTAAAGTGAAAGTATCTCCGCCAATTGCTTCCATTAAATTTGAAATGGTACCAGTTGTAGTGTTGACAATGCTATTTGCAAAGTTACCAACCAGTGATACAGCTCCGAAGTATTTCATCAAGCTCTGCATGACTTTTTGAGTCTCAACATTTTTGTTGATATTCTTGGCCTGCTTAGTCTTAACTCCATATAGTCTATTCTCAATAATAGATGAGATTTTCTTTGATATATTATCATTAGGATTCTTCTCAAATAATGGAGCTCCTGTTACAGAATCAACAGCCTGTTCACCATTTTTATCATAGATTGGATAACTCTTTTCTTTAGCCACCATGTCAATAATTTGAAGAATGCCTTCAATACTCTTTTTCTCCTTATAATTAATGGACATTACCTCATTCATTAAAGTGATGGTATGTAAATCAAACGACTGGTCTTTAGCTTTGAGTCTGGCTCTATATGGAACAGGAACGCGAAGCTGCTCCTTATTCGCTACATTAGTATGCGCTCTAACTCCTTCTATGTCATATTCATCAGCTTGAGTCTTATATAAAGATTCTACCTTATGTTTAACAAAAGATTTTCCTTGACCGTCTTGAATTCTTTGAGTATCCGAAGCCATGGCCCCAGGTAATCTAATAAAGCTTGTTTCATTATACTTAGAGATTAAAGATGAACTAGAATCATAATTTGCATCAGCCTTGAATACACTAGTCATTAGTGCTCTCCATGATTTCCTCTGATCCTCAGTCATATTCTTGTATTCATCAGATAGCCATTTCTTAGAAGGCTTCCTTGTAGGTTTAATTTTATTACTTGAAGCCACGGTGTTAGCCATTGTCCAATGCTGTAATTCACTTTTTGCAATAGCCTCTTCCATTGTAATTCTATAGATCTGACCACCTTTTTTATAGGTTACGTGCGTTGGACGCCCACCATTTTCTGATACTTCTGCTCTAATAGTGTCAGCTCGCTCAAACACTAAAGGTTTGATTTCACCGGCAACAGCAGATTTGTATTTGTAGTTGAATAAGGTTCCATCTTTTTGTCTTACTTCAACAAGCTCTGTTTCACTATACTTTTCCGAAGCCTTTTTGGTATTATTAGCGTCTTCAATAAGTTCTTTTCTTGTTTCATAGAATTCAGGATGATATTCAGTTGTGTAATATGACTGACCTGATTTGGTAGTAATAAACATTCCTTTATATTTCTCCTTCTGATTCCTACTGTTAGAGATCTTTTCTCTATGCTCTTTATTAAATTCATTGAATTTTGACGCCGTATCCATGGCTGCTCTCTCAATTGCATTGTTAGCCTCATCGATTATGGTGGAAACCATTTGGATATCCTTAGACTTCATACTCTTCTCTGAAAGAGCCTGAAGAGATATCCAGGACATTGTGCCAAGTGCTCTTTCAGCTCTATCCTGAGCAAGAGTTAAGGCTTTAGCATATATTTCATCCTTGCTCTCATTCATTTTCTGAACAACAAATTCACCTTCCTGCATATTGCTGCCGCCATTATTTTCTAGCTCAGCCCACTGATCTTTAAAGTCTTGTCTATATATCTCTGAAATTTCAGTATCAACTTTTGCTCTAACCTGCGCATATTCTGACCTCGCGAATTCTATTAATTTAGATTCCACAAGACTTCTTGTAGCCTGAATATCTCCAACAACTTCGGATAAAGAATCTCTCTCTTTGTCAGTTACTAATCCATCATTATGCATTTTGTTCATAAGATTCTGAACCTCATTCACCATATTAAAGGAATCATTCCAGTTAGATGCTTTCTTGATCGCCTCAACAGTAATTTCGTCATCTTTTTTTCTGACATCTAACAATTTGTTCATTGTTTCAACCTCTTTGCCGGCCCATCTTAAATACTTGATAAGTCCTTTTCTCTTATCTGCCTCATCATATTTCTTAAGTAATTCCTGAAGTTCTGTTACAGAAAGCAACCTGGTTTTAACACCTGCTCGAACATTTGCCCGCTCACGTTGCTTAGCTGATTCAGTTTTTTTAAGCTGAATATTATACGCTGTACCAACCCTGTTTAGAACTTCTTTATATACTTTGTCAATAGATTGTTCAATCGTATCTATCTCAGTAAGATCTTTCTTCTTTCTTAGCTCTTGACTAATCATCTCTAGGTCTGAAACCTTAATCTCAGTTCTATTAGTTAGCATCTCTGCAGCCAGGCTTCTTGCCACGTTTGCATCAATACCGAACGTTCTCCTTATGAAATCAAAGAACCATCGTTTAAAGGCCTCAAATGAGCTAATTACATCGTCCTTTCCTGCCCATATATCAGCACCTTCTCTACCGAGTGCTGTGGTGATAAGCTCCTTTGCGAATTGCTCTTCAGTTAAATCAGGATATAATTCTCTGATCTCTTTTTCAAGCTCAGTTCCCATTAATTGTTGGAGAGCCTTCTGAAGTCTTGGATTCTTAAGACCTCCCGGGAAAGAATCAATAAAGATGTGCCCGAATTCATGGATTGCTGTAGTGGTAAATAGTTGATTAGGGTTAATTAATATAACTGGTTTACCTGCAGCCTTGGTTCTGGGATCATTTTTTCCAAGAACCCTGGAAGATTCAACAGATTCGTCCATAACAACCTCAACATCCATTAGCTCTGTAAGGTATGCTATCTTTTCAAGGAATGTTTCTTCAGATTCTCTCTCATAGTCAGCTCCTTCTCTTTCTTCTTGAGCAAATACTTGCTCTTCTAAAGATTTGAATTCTTCTTTAACTTTTAAATCAGATATAAACTTTCTGGCTTCTTCAGCTACTTTAGGCTGTACATTGTTAGATGGTATTTGAGACTTAGCCATCTTGCTATCTTTACTGTATTCAACTAGCTTATGTTTGCCCTCACTTAATCCTAATTCGTATGTTCTGGAATAGACTGGTACGTCCATGTCTTTTCCTTCCCAATTTGTCCTAGATACAGTTCCTCTCATTTCAAATAAATGAGTCTCTGCAGGTGCAATTTCAATTCCATTAGAATCAGTGAACCTCTGAGTTGCTTTCACAAATCTTGGATACGTCCGCTCAGCCTGTTTACCAGTTGGAGTTCCTAATTCTTGAGACTCATTAGCGCTTGGTTTATACACAAATGCCTTATAATTACCTTCCATCTGTTTAAAACCAACAGATTTAACGGCTCTTTTATTGTTTTTGCTATGTCTTTGGAATTGATCAACAAATCTATTGTCAGTAACAATATCACTAACAGTTTGAATAGCTCCTCTGATATCTCTATTCAATCCTAAATCCCTTAATATCTCATGAGGAATATGTGTAAAGAATTGAGACAAGTTATTCTGGAACCCAGATGTTGCAAATGCATACTTTACAAGATCAATTGCAAGCTTACGATCAGGATGCATCTTAGAATTATCAACTCGCCCATTATCCAGCTTGTAGAATGAGTTGTAAAGGGCCATCCAATCTCTATAGATCTTATTGTCGTAGTGCCTTGGCTTATTCTTGTTGTTTATACTTAAGAATGTTCTACCATTTCTGGTGTTTACTTCTAGTTCCTGGAGTAAATAGTTCTCTTGTGGTGTTTCTGTTCCGTTATTGATGGCTTCTTGCCCTCTTTCAATAATTTCATTTCTTCTTTTTACTACTTCTGCTGGCACCTTAGTTATGATGTCATTAAAATTATCAATATTATTGATGAAAGCTGCTGTTCCGGACATTGTATATGAATAGAAAGCTCCATCGATAGCTTTTCCAAGCTCAACATTCACTAAGTATTTCCCATTATCTGTCTGAAGAGATATGGCATTAAATACATCCTCTGCGGCTTTGGTTCCAGATAAGAATAATTCAGACTTTCTTATAACCTTCTTAGTCCAACCTAATGAGTTCTTTTTATACGTGTCTAGTGCTGTATCATTAAATTTAGATTCATAGTTTACAAGCACACCGTCTTCTAATACTTTACGTATTTTATTAGCATTCACTATTCTTTCAACATTACTACCGCCGGCACCCTTTGTATCAGATTTAGCAGCCATAACGCCTTCTCCAAAAGACTTAGCTTTATCGCTTAGGAATTCCCAGGCATTAAGAACCTCAGCATCTATAACAGTATCATTGCCTTTTTTGATATTCTTCTCTAACTTACCTGAAGTTAAAGCAGCTATACTACTAGCATTTGCTCTATTCTTTTTGAATCCATACTTTTCTCTTATCACTTCAATTGGAGATGCTGCAGAGCCTCCACCAACATCGGAAACTCCAGTTTTCAGATCTTTAGCTGTAATAGAATTCTGAGCCATGGTTAATTCAACCAGTTCTTTTAATATAGGCTGTCCAATAAACCTGTTAACCCATTTTAAGTCAACTCCAGATCTAATAAGCATAAATGCAGTATTTGCAGTCACACTGTTATGATTTCCTCTGGTAATGTAAGGATCCTTAGCAATATCCACATACGCGTTAAGAAATGCAGATAAGCTTGTAGCAATACTATTTGAATCTGTAGTTTCTGTATCAAAAAATGTTACCTGCTTAGATCCATTCTTGGTTTCAATATCCATCACATTACCTTGACCAATATAGCTGTCCAGCCTAAGATCTAATGTTTGGTTACTAACGTGGTCAACTAGCTGATTAGCTGTCTGGGCCACACCAAATTTACCAGATAAATATTCAAATTTACTTTTAAGTTGCTGTAGAGGTGAGAATAATTGCATATTCTTCATTTCTGGAGCCGGGAACAAATCATTGATATCATCTTTAAGGAATGACCCATCAATTGACCTCATCATATTATCATAAGTGAGGGGAGAATTTAGGATCTTCTTATAAGAATCAAACAGTTCATTCTGAACTAGCTTTTTCTCTATATTTCCTTTTCCAAATCTTCTATTATTTTCTGATAATTTCTCTATCATTCCAGAGTCTGTATTGAATACAAGACTATTCTGCATAACAAAGAGCTTATCTATATCAAAATCACTACCTGTTTTGGCAGGGAGCCCGTCGTATGCAATAATAGAATCACCCATTCCTTCCGGAAGAATTCCAATAATCTCTAAATAATCATTAGATGACATTCCCTGGTTTGGTATTCTATAAGATATGAGCTCTAAAGCTGATGCGTCTAATTTGCTTGCATCAAATGGCTTGTCTGGAAATACTTCGTTCCAGATCTCTAAAGCTTTAGAATGCGGTATCATAGCCTGGCCAGGCAAAACCTTACCAGTCTTCTTATCAATACGCGGCGGTTGCAGTCCTTTACCATCATAGTTATCAGATACTATCGTAATACCAGAGTCCTCTGATATTGTTTCTAATCCGAATGGAGATACTTGAATAAAAGATCCACCCTCTGTAGATATCTTGATAAGTGCCTTATTCATAATAGACATGAAGATGCTCTCTACTCTACCTCGTATCTGTGGTATTGCATCAAACTTCATCCCTTTTTGTAGTGCACTAACTATATTTTCATTTCCACCCCTATCCTTGAATTCCTGAATTAAGGCATCATAAATTAAAATCTGATCAGTCATTTTACCATCCTGATCGATACCAAACTTATCAGTAAGCTCCTGCTTTCCAAAGTTAGATAGTTCAGACACCAAGTTGTGTATTCTCTGCACTAGTTGACGTCCATTTAAGTCTGTACCATACTCTCCGTCCAATGATATGCCTTCAAGAATATTCTTCTGGATCTGAGAACCCAAATTAGTTTCATGCATTAATTTAATAGGTAGATCCTGCTGAAGCTTCCATCCCCTATTACTTAACTGAACCTTGTTTAACGTAAAGTTTGGATCTATATCAGTAGTGTTTCCAATATTGATTTTAGTTGGTGCAACAGCTCCAACTTTAACTCCATCCAATGTAACAACTTCATGAATCTCTTTGAACCCTTCTACATGTGGCAATCCTGTTTCCGGATCATTAACCATTTTATCATATAAAGCCTGCATTGGAGTTCCTTTTACCAAATGTGGAATAAGAACTGCCTGCGAGTATTTAAGATAAACTGGGCGCCCTTCATTGATTTCAAAATATACACCCTTAAGTGGCTGAGCAGCCAATTTCATTTGTCTTTTAGAGAGTGTCTTGCCCCGCATCATTCTATTGAAAACTATATCATGTTCTGGCCCCCATTGTCCTAACTTCTCTTTAAGAAATTTCCATCTTCTTGGAGTGATCCAAGCTTGAGCATCAGTTGTGTTTACACCATTTTGCTTCTTAGATGTATTTCTCTCATAAGCTTTAGCAATAGATTTATCCTTAACAGATGCCTTTATCTTGTCAAGATACTTTGAAGATACTTCAACACCCTCTATGGTTGCTTGATTGAATATAAGTGAATCTGTAGTGTCTAATCTAAGTTGTAGTCCATCTGTATAAGTTGCTGGAATTCTCTTGATCAGGTCAGCCGTGTTTTTATAATACGCTGGATCCCCGGAAAATAGCTTAGTGTATTCTACGGAGGAGATGAGCCCATTCATAAAGTAGTCGCCAGCTAAGGCGCCCATATCTTTTTCATAAGCTTTAACTAATTCTCTGGATAAGCCAGGTAAACTAGATAAGGTGTCATTAGTCTCCTTAACTCTTTCTTTTATAGATAATCTGATAGCTTTTTCTAGCTCTTCTATTTGAATAGGGGTAAATCCTTCATGTCTTGTGTCAGCTAAAGCTTCTCCATAAAGTAAATCTCTAACAGCTTCAAATCTCTCATCTTTTCCATCAAAATCAAATTCAGGAAATATTTGGCTGCGCAATCCATTTTTGTCTCCAGTATGATAATGAACAACACCTTGGTTATTCTCATCAGCTAACTCCCTGGTCACCTTTTTCATCCTGTTATACTCATCTTCAAGGTATCCAAGAGCTACGTCAACTGATTCTTGAGAAATATACAGCTCACCATTTGGTGACGTCTCAATCCTAGAATCAAACATAGGTAATCCATCAAAAAGAATCCTTCTTGACTTATCTGCGGCTATTATTGTTGGAAAGAAAGACTTACCATTTTTTAATTTTGCCCCAAGCATTTGAGCAACATTAGCATTGATATTATCGTTAAGAGTTATTTTTGTATTTTCTACTCCGTCATTCTTACCTTTTGATTTGAACGAAGAGTCTAATCCTGCTTTAAAGTTTTCTCTATTGCTTTGGCTTTCGCGAAGATGTGCGAGCCATAATGAATTTTTCTTAGAAGGATCCATAGACATGTCGTCTAATTGCTTGGGATCCTTGATCCATTCATTTATTTTATTCGATATAAATGTTGGGTTAGTATAGGTATAGCCGGACTTTCCTTGATTAAGGAGTACAGATGAATCTGCAATATCAGTGAGCCTAATTGATATTGCCTCTGCAAATTTCTTTAAAGAGCTCTCGGTATTGAATACGTTGGTCTGAATGCCATTCTCTACAAACTTAGTCTTAGGACTTAATATGGTGTCCAAAAGGAATCCTGTCTTATCAAATAACTGTTGAGTAATTTTAGAAATAGCCTCGTATCCGCCATTTTGAGAAATAAACATCATTATGTCACCTCCCTCAATTCCTTTCATTCCCAGGTGCTCCATTGGAGTCAACATTCCGACCAAAGCTTCTTCCATAGCTTCTACCTGAAGCTCTTCATCATTTCCGGCAAGAACTAACTGAGCATTATACTCAGTCTCTATTTCATCTAATAGATCTCTAATTGATTGGATCTCTTCCTTTTCTTCTTGACGCAACTGTCCATTCTTAATGTACTTATCAAAGAATGAATTATTCCAGGTATTGGTAATCTGACTTTGTCTACTATTTGTAGCTGTAGCATTGATTACAGAATACTTTCCTTTATTGTATTCAGTTACGAAGAAGTTTAAATGGGTCTTGTTGAATGCTTGAACAAATTCATTTATCTTGTTGTGATCCTTAGAAGACTTTAGTGATTTTAATTTACTTATAAGCTGTGGGGCCCAAGGCTTTACTACGCTGAGTGTTTGAATTTTATCAAACATCACATCGAATATGTCAACAACCTCTTGTGCTGTTCCATATCCAACCTCATCAACTAGTAATTTTTGAAGAGACGTCCATACATCATTGAAATCTGCAAATGCAGGAACATTAAGAAATCCATCTTCAATAGCTTCTAGATTCTCATCTGCTAATGGGATTTGACTTAATAATATTTTAGTATTTACAGTAGCTGATTCTTTTGAATTTGAATATATTGAATCTTCAATATTTAGTCCTCCACCCCTGTCTTCTTCCGCAACTTCAGTTATTGAATTGCCTTCAGCGTCAGTAATTCTCTGCTGCACCTTGAATCCAATTTGCTCAATGTAGTTTATAAGCTCATCCCTAAAGTCAATCTTATCTTTTTCAACGAGCTTAATTCTATTTAATAGAATAGCTTCGTCTTCTTTTCCTTTGATACTTTCTTTGTAGGCTTCTATTGAGTTCTCTATAGACTTCATTATTTGACCCTGCTCAAGTTCAGATGGGTCATACTCATTGAATGATTTTTTACCACTCTCTAGTACAAATCTATATAATAGATGATTTGTCGTTATTTTTACTTGCTCTGTAGTAAATGCAAGAAACTTAGTTTTATCTAAGTAATCATTAACATTATCCTTGTCTTTGAAATACCACTGGTTTGTTTTCTTATTTAAGAATAGCTCAGGCTCGCCATTAGGCATGACGGCTCCAATCTTTTCTTTTCCATCTTCAGTTGGATTTTTATAATATTCTCCCCAGTCACCAAATCTCTCCATAAAGTCAGGCCCACTGATTTTTGCATACGCAACATCAGCAGCTTCTGAGCTACCAAGAATTTGAACTAACTTCTCATGCAATACGGAGTTCTTCCCATTTGCAGGATTCAGTACGTTACAATCCATAATGTAAATTTAATTTTAAAATGTTAACAATCTCTTTTTGTTTTTCCTTTGGCATCTGTCTTGAGTGTGCCA
>Ga0208134_1000010_pt1 | contig 103217 bp, 90 predicted proteins | sample VirMetDEL_Mar_31_FD_184515 | JGI IMG/M metagenome (GOLD analysis project Ga0208134, IMG submission 184515) | Aqueous microbial communities from the Delaware River and Bay under freshwater to marine salinity gradient to study organic matter... | ecosystem: Environmental > Aquatic > Marine >...
TCTACACAGGCTCCAACAACGTCGGCAGTGCTACAGAACCCTTCCCAGTAGCCCTCCAAGCCTCTGGTCAGACCTGGACCTACACCACAGACGACCAGGCAGTCTCCACAGGCTCCCAGGTCATCTATGACGCCACCACGGGCGCCATGTTGAACGTACCCGGCAACGATGCTGTGGGCGTGGGCACGTCCACCGGGGCTCCCACGACCGACATCAGCGGTGAGGATCGTATCAGGGACACCCACGCGGACCCTGGGGCGTTTGTGGCGCCTTTGAGGACTATCACTAAGTCCATCGACGGCGGCGGGGGCGGCGATTACACCACCTTCACGGCTGCTGAGGCTGCTGTGAGCACCTTGCCCACCGATGCGGACATGGTCAAGCGCAATGAGGCCATTGTGTTCGAGGCGGAAGCTGGTACGTACAACGAGAACGTCACCTGCGACTCCAGCACCTCAGGGCCTGCCCTCACGACAGACGCGACTCGCAACGTCACCTATAGGGCCGCTGCGGGTAGCGAGCACGGAGGGGTGCGTGGGGCAGGCGTCAAGATAAACTCCACAGGTGCGTCATCTATTCGAGACGACTATCTGGCGTGGCGCGGCCTTGAACTCACAAGCACAACGACAGGTGTCGTCCTCAAAGGAGACGGCGTGTTGCTTAGTGACGTTCTAATCTCAGGCGTTCACACAGTTGTTTGCGATGTGGGCTCTGCGTTCGTTGAAAACTCTGTGATGCACCCGAGCGGCTATGCGTTCTCAGCCGTTGCCTCCTCAGGATCGCCAGTATCTCTGACAGTCACAAATTGCACTGCTCTCAGCAACGGTGCAACCTCTGTCGCGATTAGACCACAGCAGACGAGCGGGACGCTATCGGTGGACTTTACGAATGTCGCGGTCCTCGGCTACGCAGGGGCCTATTACAAGTCAGGCACAGTCACAGAATCCGGCTCCAACAACGTCGGCGGCAGCTCGAACCCCTTCCCAGTAGCCCTCCAAGCTTCCAGTCAGACCTGGACCTTCTCGACGAACCCTGCGGATGCCTCCACAGGCTCCCAGGTAATCTACGACGCCACCAGCGGCGCTCTCCTCAACGTCCCCGGCAACGATGCTGTGGGCGTGGGTACGTCCACTGGAGCTCCAGCGACGGACATCAACGGCGAGGAGCGCATCAGGGACACCCACGCGGACCCCGGTGCCTTCGTGGCTCCTTTGCGGACTATCACTAAGTCCATCGACGCAGCCGGAGGGGGTGACTACACGACCTTCACTACCGCTGAGGCCGCTGTGAGTACCCTGCCCACCGATGCGGACATGGTCAAGCGGAACGAGGCCTTGGTGTTTGAGGCTGAGGCTGGGACGTACAACGAGAGCGTCACCTTCAACTCCAGCTCCCCGGGGCCTGCCCTCACGACAGACGCGACTCGCAACGTCACTTATACGGCTGCTGCGGGTAGCGAGCATGGCGGAAGCCTCTCCGCAGGTGTCAATATCTCGGGCACTACTAACATCTCCGACTCGTTTACGGTGCTGGACGGTCTTGTCCTTCGGGACCCCGTGGCAGGGACGCACACCGCAGCCTCCAGCTCCGAAGGCGTGACTTATCGCAACTGCCTCGCGGAAAACCCCGGCTCGAACCTTGTCTTCGACGTGGGAGGCAGCGGCTCCGCACTACACCCCACCGTGTACGAGAACTGTGTGGGGTACGGCACAACGGGCGTTGCGTCCCAGCGCGTGTGGCAGCTTAGTACATACAGCGGCGACATATTCGCGAAATTAGTGAACTGCACGACAGTCGCCGAGGGGCGATGGTCCTTCTTTGTGGGCGGAACCACGGCCAACACGTTCAACGTAGAGATCGTCAACCACGTGCATCTGGGGAATAGCGGCGTCTACGCGGGCAACTACACCGACCCGGCGCGTGTCTTTACGGGCTCAGGGAACGTCGGACCTGCACTCAGCCCCTTCCCTGCTGCTATTCAGGCAGAAGGACAAACTTGGACCTTTACAACAGATACAATGGCAACCTCTACAGGTAACCAAGTAATTTACGAGGCTGGAACCGGGCGCCTATCCGACGCGGCAGGTAACGATGCTTGGCATATCTTAACGGACCTCAGCGTGGCTCCGGCCACTGACATAGAAGGTGTTACTCGTAGCGCTTCTGGATTTAACCCAGGCGCCTTTGAAACGACATTCATTTCGTCGATCTCAGGGCAAGGCGCAGAGGTTCTCGGGGCTCCTAGTGCGTCAGGTACAGGTAATACTTCTATCGCCGCCCAAGGAGTTCTGGTAGGGCCCTCCCCGACCTTACTTAGTTTTGCAAACCTGATCATTACGGCGCAGGCGAATTTAAGTTTGGGTGCAGCCGACCTTACAGCTCTCGGCCCAAGAGTAATAGGAGGCACCGGACAGCTTGTTATGGGGTCACCCAGCATTGCTATATTTGAAGGTGATCTGGTCTTAGCTACAGGCAGCCTACTCGCCTCGGCCACGCAGCTGTCCGGTAGAAATACGCCTAGCCCTGGTCGCATAGGCTTCCTGACAGCCGCTTCAGGTCGTGTATCCGTAAGCTCTACCGGAGTACTGAAGGCCGCACCGGGATCTAGTCGAGGATCTTTACCGGGCCCTAAAATTTTTGCGCAGGGTAATATGGCTGATATACCCAAGCATTCCAAAGGGTCTGGATTCCTTAATCGTCAGTAGGCCGCTTTACCGCGTGAAGACAGACATTTTGCCTGCTATACTTTATATAGGTAGAATCCTACATTAAACGCTATTATGGCCTCACAATTACCGATTACATTTACCGGAACTTTTCCGGATATTACTGGGTTCACGCAACTTAAAACAGGTGACACTCTCGCTGGAGTAGTAAATCACGCGGATTTTAGCCCCAGCTCTTTGATGTTCGCGGACGGCGCGGGCGCTGTAGCGGGTGTAGTCATTCCAGACAATACCCTGCTGGGTAACCTAGGGTCGGGTATTACATCCGTAACGGTGGCCACCTTGGCCCCCCTAATTGCCGACGAGCTTGATGTAGATGACCTGTTTACGACCACTGGGCTGAGTAACGGCGACACCGTAGTATACAATAACGGTAACTGGACTAACCTCAATAATACTCTAGGAAACCTCTCAAACGTCGATGCGGACGCCCCCTACGCAGGATCTCTACTGGTCTTTACAGGCACTACCTGGGAGGCCCAAGTTGGACCTCCCGTTGACGGCCAGATCTACGGGTATCAAAATGGGGCTTGGGTGCGCGTACCCGTCTCCGATGGTTCTGGAGGCACGCTAAATCACTCGTCACTGGCTAACTTGCTGGTGGACACCCACACGCAGTACCATACAGATGCTAGGGGCGACGTACGTTACTACCAAAAAGCCGAAGTAGACGGATTTTTAGTAAACAAGGCGCCGTTAGCCCACCAACACGTCTTAGCTGACATCACCGATTCAGGCACCCTGGCTGCGCAGAATACAGTGTCTTCGGCAGACATTGATTCAGCCTCCGTAGGCCTCGACAAAATTGATCCTACGTTCTCTTCCGAGGGTCAGCTAATCAGGTCTACCGGTCCGGGGACGGACCCTACATGGGCGACCATTCCGGCAGGGCTGTCTCTGGCCGTATCATCCGCCGCCCCAGGCACTAAGACCTACTTTGTAGCCACCACTAACTGGAGAATTACCGGATGGTACGTCGTGGCTACGGCAGACAACACAACACTAGAGCTTGACATAATTAAGTCGGCCGGAACTATTCCCACGGAGCTTGACAGTATTGTAGGTACCGAGCCGCCCACTTTAGTTGATGAGCAGTTAAATTCTGACCTTGCCCTGAACACCTGGAGTTCATTAGACGTAACTCAAGGAGACGTAATCGGGGTTCGCGTGGTAACTACTGACGGTACGTCCGAATTAGTGACCCTATCTCTAGTGGGCTACCAACTATAATCGCTCAGGCACACTCGACTCCCGTATCAGTTTACTACTAACAACAGAGAGTAATTTATGGCATTCGCAGACGACTTCAGCATTGCTGCTGATGGTAACATCCGTCACACTAGTGGCACCACAACGTACACTGTGCTTGAGATGCACCGTGCGCTTCAGGACATGGCGGCTGATGCTGTGGCAAGCGGCGATGACCTGATGGACATCAGCTTCCTGACGCCGTCGGATCGCTCGACTGACAACATTGTCACGCTGACCAACGCGTACAACATCGACGACACTGCTGCGACGTACCTGTACGACGGGTCGGTGACGCAGGACGGCGGCGACACGATCTACGCGGGACTGGTGGTCGTGGGTGCTGTTGAGAGCGGCACGGAGATCATCATCGTGCAGGACAACGCGCTCCTGACCGACACGTGGACCACTGCTCCGAACGCCGATGCTGCCCCCGGCAGAGACTATTATTGTTGAAGTCATAGCGCCGGGGCTGTCGGTAGAGCTAGACGAGCCTAAAATAACTGTAGAGTTAGCACAGCCCGTGCTCTCGGCTACTATCGGTGAACCTACGCTCTCCGTTAAGATGGTCCCCGCAACGCTGTCTGCGGAGTATAAGAAGCCAACCCAGGCCGCAGCTCTACCCAAAAGTACACTAAACGCCCGATTAGGCAACACCCAGTAAATTTGATATGGCTAACAACTCCGCGCTATTACCCGCTGAACTGGATATTTCCCGAAAACGTGGTGATACGTTTACTTTTTCGATAGTTTTTAGCGAGGGCTGCTCGCCTAAAGACTTTACGGGGTATACCTTTGCGCTAGTAGTCAACCTCGAAAAATTACCTGAGGACACGTCTAGCCAGATGTTTCGACTGGAAAGCCCAAATATTACGGGCGATGACCAGGGTAATGTAAACATAACATTAGGTACCTGCGAAGCTTCCCTTATACCTAACCAGTATTATTATGACTTAGAGGCTGTGCAAACCAGTAGCGGGCAGATACGAACCCTAGCTACGGGCAGGTGGGTCGTACTCCAAGATATCGCTAAATAGGTCGACTAAACTAATAGTGACTCTAGAACCCTGAACCACTCCTGATATGGCCACACAGATCCCCGTAGTTCTTCTTGGAACGCCCCCGAATTTCACCGGAATCGGGGAGCTTCAGGGTGTCGATACTCTAACTGGCGTGTTTAACCACGCTGACCTGACGTCAAACAGCCTGGCGGCTAAGGTAGGTACAACCCCGTCTAGCCTGGCTATTGCTGATAACAGCCTCGTAGGACGCGTAGCTGGGGGGACCTTAGGGTCGCTGAACACCGCTCAACTGTCTACCCTCATGGAGACAGTCCTGGACCGTGCTGGTGTGGGCTTCACCACTACAGGCCAGTTTATCACCTACCAGGAGAGCGTAGGCTTCATCGCCGTAGCCCCTGGCACGAACGGAGAGGCCCTGGTGTTCAACTCCTCGGTCGTCGGTGGCATCGAGTCGGCCCCGGTCGCCTCTCAGCTCAACGGCCTGGCGGACGTAACCCTCACCGCGCTGACTGCGGGAGAGGTACTTAGGTACTCAGGAACGACGTTCGTAAACGCTACCCTCGGTGTAGATGATCTTACTGACGTAGACATCGCCACCGCCGCCCCCACGGACGGCCAAGTCCTGGCCTGGGATAACGCTAACAGCAAGTTTGTCCCGGCAGACCAGACAGGCTCCGGCGGATCGTTTAGCCCCTCTGACCTGGCAGATATCTCAGGTAGCCCTATTGGAAACGCTCAGCAGCTCACCCTCAGCTCGGGGAGCGGCGTCACCGAGGTCGGTGGAGAGCTGACCCTCACCAGCTCTACCGCGCAGGTCACCGTAGATGACGGCCTCAAGGTAAACACACTGCCCGCGGTAACTACCCCCACTAACGTAGTGACGTCTAGCAGCGGGGCAATGAGTGTTAGTTCTATTGCTGAGCTGGCTACACAGATCGGCCTGGATGACCTCAGCTCGATGAACCTGACCGGGCTTACCTCGGGCCAGACTATTACCTGGGACGGTACTAGCTGGGTCCCCGGGTCAGTAGCCTCGTCCTTGACAGGCCTCTCGGACGTCACGATCACCGCCCCCGGCGTCGGTCAGTTCGTGGTACACGACGGTGTCGATTTCAAGAACACGGAGGTAGGACTTAACACCCTCTCGGACGTTGACACGACAGGCCTGACTGACGGCCAGGTCCTCCAGTACAACGCTACGTCATCTAACTTCGAGCCCACTACATTTAGTGGCGGCTTCACGCCCGGATCAGACTTCGGCGGAGCCAATCTCCCCAACGTAGGTGACATCACCCTCGATACCGGAGGCACCGAGCACCGCATCGAGAACGACGGCAGTAACAACCTCAAGCTCACATCTGCTAGTGGTACTACTATCTTTGCCGGCGCTATTGAGATGACCCCTCTCGGCAACCTGACCCCCGCAGCCGTAGCCACCATTGCCAGCGGCGCTATTACGACCTCAACACCGGGTCAGGTACTTAGCCAGGCCGACCTCACCGACCTCTCCGACGTTAACATCGTTAGCCCGAACAATGGTAACACGCTGATCTATCAGTCAGGTACGTGGCTGGCGGGGACAGCCGACGGAATTGGAACCATCACCTCGGATCTGGACATGCAAGGTAACACCCTGCTGGACCTTCCGGCTTCCGTTACTACACCAGGCACCGCCGTTACTAACGTAGCTACTCGTGGCTCCGCGCAGGGCCAGCTGGACTCAGTAGACCTTGATGCCCTCCCGGTGTCGGCAGCTGATGAAACTACTGCCGAGTTGATGTTCAAGAGCACGGCGGGTAACCTTGAGCGATTGGGCCTCAGCAGCCTCCCGACCCACGACGACGTAACTGCGTCCGCCGTAGCCAGGACCGCTGGGCAGCTCTGGACAGCCTCCGCTAACAACTACCTGAACCTCCCGCAAGGCACACTTATCTCTGGCCAGTCCAGTGTGGCTGGTGGCCCCTCGGCCGCAGCTGATACTCCCCAGATGAAGACCATGTGGGCCATGAACCGCTACGGTGATAGTCTGGGCATGGAAGTGCTGCCTACATCCGCAGCCAGGCACACGCCGACAGCTCGCGTTGCTACGGCTAACATTCCCACCGAAGCCTTCTCTGACGGGCTGACTGTTAAGTGCGAGACCTCGGGCACGTTCACTCCCGGATCCGCTAACCCCGGCCTGACCGTCGGATTTGTCTTCGGCGATAGCGAGGTATACACCCAAGGTAGCCACAGCGAGTCCACCACAGACCTGTACCCGGACGCTACAGGCCTTCGGGGCTACACCGGAACTGCTCAGGTCCTGTACACAGACGAGACCTCGGGCATCCTGGCCTCCTACCTCACCCTGGGCACCAATGCCCTGTGGCATGGGTACGACGCCGCGACTGGCCGTGGAAACGAGCTGCTCTGGAACTGCGATGCTACGCTCACGTTTGAGGGCGGGCACAGCCCCACTAGCCGCGTACGCATCCGAGGCGAGCTGACGTACAACCGACCGCTTGACGGGCTTACCAGCTCCGGTAGTATCGTTCAGGGCCGACGTAACGTCTACGATATTCGGGACGACTTCCCCGCCGGACTCCCCCTCTCCGTAGTTCCCGAGGCCCGTGCGTCTGTCATGGGTCAGGAGTACTTCCCTTATGCCAAGCTACAGGAAGCTACTGGATTCACTGCGCTAGATACCAAGACTGGCTTCACTGGCGCCAACAACGACGGCGCCGATAACCTGGTTTACGATCGGTACAAGAACTACGCATCGCTGGCCTTTAGCGCTGCGTTGAGCAACAACGAAACGGTGACCATCAACGACGGTATTAGCCCCACGGTAGTTCTTACCGCTGTGGGAGGCACGCCGAGCGGAACCAATGAGTTCGCCCACGGCACTACTGCCGCGGAGACCGCCGAGAATCTGGTCAGCGCAATTAACCACCGAGGCCTTCAGGTATTCGCAGCGCTCGCCCGGGACGGCAGCGACAACACGGTCCTACTCGACGAGGTACGCATCTACCCGCGCGTTCTTGAGCTCAGCCTCACGGACGCAGCGGCCCCCATTAGCTGCAGCAACACCACTGACTGCACCGTGACCGGCTGGGTAGTAGCAGAGAACATCGGTGCCAGCTCCCTGCTGAACCGCATGTTTGATATCCTGCCGGGTATCGGCGAGGACTGGCGTCGCTACTGGTACCCCCGCGTTGAGCGTATCCCCTTTGACTTCATCAAGGAAGTGGACACCACCGGGGAGGGCCTGTCGCTGGCTCTTAAGGTTGGTGGGGCTACATCGACTAACGCCTCGGACCTAGACGTGGCTACCTGGGTAGCAGGCATCCGTTCCGAGGTTGGCGGCTCAGCTACAAAGTTCTCCGGGGCAGGCTTTGCCTCGGTATTCCCGGCTGGGAACAACGCAACTCCTGCGGAGCTTAGGGAGCATGAGACGTACTTGGCTACCTTTGACGTGGCTGGTACGACTACAACTACCCGCGTGCGCTACGACGGCAAGCAGATCTCGCAAGGCACCACTGACCGGGACAACTACGTATTTAGCTACGCACCCGACTTGGACATTAGGCTTAGCAGCGCCGCGGCCTTTGACGGTAAGACTGAGGGCGTGTTGACCGCGTCAGCCACCTCCATTGTCATGGAGACCGGCCAGGGTACTGCTTTCCGTGCCAGCGGGCATGCGATCATTAACAGCCAAGAGGTTATCTCGTACACTGGCGTATCGGGGGACACTCTTACTGGGGTAACCCGGGGCCTTATTGGGTCTACCGCTGTTGAACACGCAGACAACAAGACCATTGTTCAGGTTGCCATAGGTACCCTTAAGCGCGAGGTTGGCTCGGGCGGTAATGTTCAGGCAGTCGGCGGCGGCGATGCCGACTTCGTCTTCACTAACTTTGGTAAGTCAAACACCGCATCGCCCGTCGTATTCCACGGCGGTAAGCTGTGGGTTAGCCGCGTAGAGGGGATCAACTTCGTGGATTCGGCTGAACCCTCCGTTGCCGAAAACGCCCCGGGTACGCTCGACTGGCGGCCCTTGGCTGCCGACGGCGCAGATCAAATGACCGTTACGAGCAGCTTTGCTTGGATGATTGGTGGCCGCGTAGGCCAAACCGACTAATACTATGACCATCAGCGACTTCACAAGCCGTTCTTACGGCCCCAATGGCTGGCAACGTATGCTTGTCGGCGACGACAATACGTCCACCACAAAGCCCGCAATTATCTACGTACCCGGCGGCGGCTGGGGTCTTCGCGATCCCCTCCCGTTCACGGACGTGCTTACTAGTACGTTCACTGACCCCGTTAGCTGGGCAGTGCAGAACCCGCTGGACGCGGGATCCCCCGCCGAAGACGACCATCGCCTGTTCGTACTTAACGTAGCCTCAGACGCTAACCAGAGCCGGGCAGCCACTAGTGTAACCGCAGGGGGCAACAACCCTACGGGTATCGCAAGCAACACGACGCTTAGTGCTAGTATTGGATCCGCGGACACCTCCCTAGCAGTCGCGGCACGGGGTAACCTGTTCCCTAAAGGCGGCTACGTTAAGGTCAATAGTGAGATCATCCAGTATGCTGCTATTGATGAGACGGTTGAACCGCCCCTCCTCACAGGGCTTGTACGCGGACAGGCAGGTACTACCGGGAGTTCGCACACCGCAGGTGATGCCGTAGTTGCCCAGTACTGGGTTGAGGGTGAGTACTACCCGTCCGGTACGATTCTGCGTGGCCTTTACCGGGCTCGTCGCGGGCATACGTCAGTAGCTGGGGAAAACCAGCCAGGCGACGTTATCGACAGTCCGACCACGTCACTGGTCTCCGCGGGGGGAACTACCTTCCCGGTCACGGATAGTTCACTGTTTACCGGTATACCCGAGGTCTCTATCGGGGGAGTTGACGGCACCTTCGGCGGAACAAACACGGGAGGTATCAGCTTCAGTAGTACTGACCTGTCGATCGCGTCTACGGCGGCCTTCCCGGATACGGGGATTCTTCGCCTGGTGACTATTTCCGGGTCAAGTGCCGGGGTCATTGAGTACGCCTACTACACCTCAAAGACAGCGACTCAGTTTACGTTCGGCCCGAACCGTGGCTGGAAGAATAGCGTCAGTACCGAGGGCGGCGTAGGTTCCATTGAAGTATACCTTGCAGCCGACACGCTTAGCGTTACGGGAATCAGCGGGAATGACCTAACCGTCGTTAATAACTCGGTGCATGGTGTCGACTGGCCGAGCGGATTTGACGTGGCAGTCCCCCCGGACTTCTACTGGGAGAACATCGGGGCCGAACTTGACGAGGCCGCAGGCGTACAACGTATTCGGGGTCGAGGTGAGGGCACTCCCGCCTACGCCGCCCAGGCAGCCCTGGACGTTCAGTTGGCGGTTAGCCACGTTCGGAAGAACGCAGCCGCCCTTAACGTAGACCCTGACAAGATCACGATCTACGGCTCGAGTGCCGGTGGACATGCCGTGGCGATCGCTGCATACGGCCCTGACCTTATTCGTACGGCCCCCGTTGATCCCCGAGCGATTAACGCTGGTCGGATGGGCGACGGCCGCCCCAACGCAGTAATGCTGGATATTACCCCGGCCTTCCTTAACGAGTACGTAACGACTAACGTCGGTAACAACGGCCTTTTCTTGGCCTTCATGCGCGACGCCTACGGTATTAAGTCGCAGAGCCTCGGCTTCTCCGCCTGGCAGGATTATCCGGAAGACTTCAAGAAGTCATTGGATGGTGCCGCCCTTATCAGTACTACACGCAAGACGCTGCCCACTATCTTCATTAGCACGGGCTTTAAGTACAGTGATCGTAGTGCGAGTCAGGTCCAGAACGGCGCGGCCGTCCCTGCCGCCTGGAATTCAGGTACGACGTACAACCAGCACGACGCGGTAATTCACGACAGTAAGTTTTGGATCGCGCAGCAAGCCAGCACAGGCTCGACCCCAGGAACCAACTACGACAACTGGGCGCAGGCCGGAGGCAACGGTGCCTTGAGTCCGGAGGTACATCACGCATACAACGGCTGGCGCTACATGCGTGAGCTGTCGGCTGCTGGGGAGACTCAGGTTCGCCTGATCACAGCCGATGACCTGGATCCGGCGGTACGCGACGTCCGCGTATACACGCAGGTACCCGCTGATGCCACCGACGAAGGTACCGTCAACACAGATTATACCGTCACGGCTGTGTCTTCTACCCCCAAGGCGGCCCTCGTAACTGTAGGTAATGCTATCCTGACCGAGTTGGCCGGGTTCCTAGGTATCTGACCCTGACCCGGGCTATACTACGAATAGACCGTTATACCTGGATTATGTCAGATCTCTATAGCTATTTTGTTGGCGCCCTAGAAAAGGTGGCTCGTACTTCTGGAACCAAAAACTCCATGGCCGAGCACGTTTCTACGGGGGCGACCGCGGGGATGCCTAATATCTCCCTTTCAAGAAGCACGCACCCGAACCGTCGGGCTGCCAGGGAGCAGTTCAAGCAGACGACATCCCGCGCCAGCAAGGACAACAACTACCTAGGACGATGAGACTACAAAGGTTCCCGGCGGGTGTTAAGCCCCTTGAGTCTGACCTCAATTCGCTGTCAGACAACGCCCTAGATGGTATTCAGGACCTGATCTCCGTGTTCTCAGGCACAGGTTCGGGATCCGTACTGTTTGACGCCACGGCGCCGATCATGGACGTGACGGATGACGTGCTGACCGTCACAACTCCCAGCCAGCGGGTAGCCGTGACCGGGGCCGTGGAGACCAGCACCGACTACTTTGAGACGTTTGACGTAAGTAGTACGGACCGCTACGTCGAGATCTTCTTCGTAATCAGCCGTAATCCAGTAACAGCTACAAGGAACTTCCTGTCACTGGATACCGACTCTGGAGCAACTATCCTCCAGAACCTTGAAGCAGAGATTGCTGAAATTACAAACATTCGTGTTTTGTACCTGACACAGAGCACTCTTCCGGGAGCGGTCAACGTACTGGTCCCTAACCTCAACGCAAACGACCTGGGGTACGCCCGCCTAGGCTCCGTGAGCCACGACCGGAACAACGCGACTACGACCTTTGTGGACGACCCTTCCTTCGTGTTCCGCCTGCCCGTAGATATTGCCGCAGGAGACCCCGTTGTCATCCCTCCGGTAAACGGGCAGGAGAGTGGTCTTATGACCCCTCAACTGTACAGCATGACGCTGACAGCACTCCAGGAAGTAACCGCAGACAACGACAGCCCCTTCCTTAGCTTTGCAGGTACCACCAGCCAGGCGGGTCTTCGCGGCGTCAGCGCCAGCCTCGCTACGGGTGAGGGACTGACCGTTGACCAGAATGGCCTGGCCCCTGACTTCCTCGTACCCAGTGCCGCTAACGGGCAGACTACTAAGGTAGCCCGGGCTGACCACATCCACGCCCTGTCGCAGTCCGGCATTGTTCGCGTAGCCCTGAGCTTCCCCCTGACGTCCAACTCGGCGGGCAGCCTCCGGGAGCTCACTATTACAGCCGCGGACCTGCCCCCGAACGTTGATTTGGCTGCAATCATGTCGATTGAGCTTACGTGGGGACCTAACCCTAACCACCCTGGCCGAGTTCAGCTGAACTGGACTGAAGCCTCCGGCGGTGGTACAGTAGGCGCCAGAACCTACATTAGCAGCAACACACGCCTTAACGTCGAGATCGGGAACCTCGGGGCACTCGCCCTGACTACTCCGGACTCCCGCACTCTGGTAGAGAGTTGGCTGGGCGGCGTGACCGTAGACACCTACCCGGCCACCGGAACGGTCTACGTAAACATCCTCGGCCTCCGGGACGGCGCCAATGGGTAAGGTAACCGCACACACGGGCGCAGCTAGCGGCCTGACGGGTAGTCTTGAGGTGTGGTCAGTGCCCTACGACCGTGACATGGAGATTGAACTCGAACTCGAGGGTTTGGGTATCCCTGACTGGCAGGCCGATAACCTCGTGGTCAACTCTGCGGCTGACGTAATCGTTGGCCTTCTTCGCGGTAAGGTTGAGGACTTTTTGCCCTCCTACATCTCCGTAGGCAGCGGGGGCGACCTGGCCCAGGACACTAACCTGGATTCTGGAGCTCGCGTAGGCCCGTCGATCTCCGATGCGGCTATGCGTAGTACAGTGGCCCGTATCCCGATCACGACCACCGAGGACGGCGCGTTTACTAATGAGTGGTCCTACGTGGCTGTGGCCCGCCCCCACGAAGCCATCTCTCCCCTACTCAATGAGTTCGGCGTAGAGTCTGCCAACGGCACACTTATCAGCCACTTCATTGCTCCTGAAGACTCAACAGGTCGAGCCACCCGGTACTGCAAGACTTCCCTGGAGTACTTGGTTATTCGGTGGACCTATACCTTCACGGTGGCTACATCGGAGTTTGCTCTGCAGGCTGGCCCCGAGGATGGTACGTACCTCGTCATTAACCAGGACGGCCAAGAAGTATTCACCCTCAGGGCTGAGCAGAACGCAGGCGCCTCTACGTTCCTTTCGTTCCTTTCCACGATTACGACAGGTGCTCCGGGAACCATCGACCTTCAGTCGGACAACACAGTTATCAGTCAGCTGGCTGACGGAACATCCGCCAGCATTGACACGCAGGACATCGGCTAATGGCACAGAACATCACAACACGCTACCGTGACTTCGACACGTCTGAAGTACAGAATCAACGCTTTGTTAACGTGGTGGAGTCTGGCGTCTACGCAGGCTACGAGATCAGCGTAAACGGCGGACTAGCCTACACCTTTGATATTACTCCGGGGCTGCAGGGCGTATCCACACTGGTGACCTCTGAGGGTGTGGTGGTTACGGAAACCAGTACCCTGGCCGCGGCAGTTAAGACGGCCCCGGCTGATCCCAGCTTTGATCGGATTGACCTGATCGTTGCGGAGTACCAGTACACCACTAACCCGGGTGCAGCTCAGACATACCGTGTCCTTCAAGGCCCGACGCAGTCCGGCTCGGGCACCCCGGAAGTTCCGGCACTGAACGCCTACCAGGTTGCCCTTGGCCAGGTCTACGTACGTGCGGGTTCTAACTATATCCTCCAGAGCGACGTCCGTCCGGCCCTTAAGGCTAACTGGACCCTTAGCTCCGAATGGGGCGACCTGCGTGCGTCGGTATCCGCAGGCAACAGTTCAATCATCTACGTGTACCCGGGCCTCTTCGGCAAGTCGGACGGCAGCGAAGTTCTTGAGTTCAAGGGCGGCTACTCCACCGTAATCACCGACAGCACCTTCGGAGAGGGCGACACTCGTTGGTACCTGGTCGGAGTATCCGACGGGCTTGAGGTGGTTACTGCGGGCTGGGCCCCTACGGAAGCCGAGCTTAACGACACCGCTACCGACGTCTTCGTCGTAGCTAAGATCAAAGCTTCCCGTGCGGGCGGCACAGTCACGTTCAGCGAGGTAATCGACCTTCGAGTCCCGTTCAGCCGGGCAGGCTTCCGCCAGGACGAGGCAATCAAGTACCAGGAGCTGCTGGGCAATTCCGTACTCCGCTACCTTCGGGTAGACGAGTTTGAGGACCTGTCAGGCATTGCTGATAACTCTGTAGTCGGTGGAGCAGTTACGCTCAACACGGCCAACTCCTCGCTAGACGTCTCCAGCTCGGCTGCATCGGACGTAACCTTCGTCACCACCGACAGGGTATACGGCAGCCGCATCAACACGGTAGACCACTTTATGGTCGCAGCCGACAGCCTGGTGCAGAACCTGACATTCACCTACTCTACGGTTTCGCCTATCACAGGCTTCACTACCGAGCAGTATCGTCCCGGCGAACTGGTCCGTGTCCCTGGAGGCACGGCGAGGCGCCTCTACATTAAGTTCCTCGTCCCGGCCGCCGAGTTCTTCAGCGGCGCACGTACAAGCCTGTTTAGCTACGGCGTCCTGATGAACTTGGACAACTCAGGTAAGAGCGCCCTCTCCATCTCCGAGCTGGGTATCGGTGACCTCACCGAGTCCGTACCGAACCTGATTGCTAACGGCGACTTCTACTTCTGGGCTAAGAGCACCGTACAGGGCCGCCCGGTTCAGCCTGAGTCCACGACTCTGGCATACTTCGCTGTGTCTGAAGAGTCCCCGTACCTTGCAGACGGTTGGCAGTTCACTGAGATCAACGCCAGCCTCGGAAGTAGCAGCGTGGGACGCACAACGGTTAAGGGTGTAGACGGGACCTCTACGGCCCTGTACCTCGACCTTACTCCGGATAACTCAGGGGCAAACTCTGACACTACCGTGATGGAGTACCGCATTCCCCGGGCAGCAGCCCTGACCAACAACCGGTTGACCTTCGGGGCCGACTTCGATATTGCTGACGGCGCCTCAGTTACTGTGGGTATTGCTCAGTTTCAACGTACCTCGTCAGGTCTGGTCAAGGTAGCCACGGACACCCGGACAGTGGTTCGCACAAAAGGAACCACCACGGTAACCACGCAGGCTGGAGTATCCTCCGATGCAGACGTCATCTCGTTCTTCATGACATTTGCTGACACGGTAACCGGAACAATTCGCCATGCTAGGGCAGTTGTCGGGGCCTTCGGCGTCCTCCCTAACACGTACGTACCTGACGCTGAGGCAGTACTCGCGGCATACGCTGAGCGAGGAACCTTCTTCCAGACAGGCTATGCCGCTGCGGGCGGCGTTTTTGGCGGCGGCATTCAGTTCGGAGTACCTAAGCGTACAGAGCTCGGCACGCTGGAGGCCGGAAGTACGGGGTCGGCTCTGGCATCTCAGACCAGTAACGCGGATAACGTAACCTTTAGCGCGGACCGCTTTGGTCTCATCGTATCGGCGACCGCCGCAGCTTCGGACAACATCTCACTCCAGGCAGACTGGAACGCGTTTATTAAATACCCGGGAAGCGCCCAATGAGTTTCGTAACTAATCACAGAGTCAACGACCGCCCCGTAGACAACTTCTTTGAGAAGATTCCTACCCAGGGAGACGTCGATGGATTCTCCGCGGAGGCCCCGGGCCGCCGAGCCATCACTGACGTAGCAAACACATCCGATACGGCTGAAGTTTTGGTGGACACACCGTTCTCCTACCTCGTAGGTCAGGACCAGTTGAGCGTGTTCTGGTGGGACGCCGCGGCTAAGAGTTGGTACATGATCCTGGAGCGTCGTACCTATGAGGCGGGCTCCATGTCCACTGACGGCATCCCGTACTACGCGGAGACCTCGACAGGCACAGTTACGTTCTATAATATTACTAGCCTGCCTAACGCCGTTAACGGCGGCAGCGGCTTTGTCGGAGGTAAGTTCCTTTTCTCCGTACCGCACACCGCGCTTCCTGGCTCGGCTCGCAACCGACTCGTCGTCGAGAACCAAGGCGACAACGTCGGCATTGAGCTTCAGGGCCGAGGCGACGGCATCACATTCACAACCCCGCAAGGCAAGACCTACCTTATCCGCCCGGAAGAGGACGGTATCCTTACGACTATCCCCCTGAACTAATATGGACCTCTACGATCTCTACCTGCTTGGCCTTGAAAAGGTCGCCAAGAAGCTTGACCCCGTCGGCCAAGAAGACGCAGACATGGACAACGACGGCGACGTCGACAAGTCCGATGGCTACCTGCTGAACCGCCGTAAGGCCGTCGGCAAAGCAATGGCCCATAAGAAGGGTGTCAAGAAGGAGGCTTCCTACGGCTATGCCGCACCTGCTCCTAAAAAGAAGAAGGCCCAGAAGAAGCCCGCCAAGTGATGATGTACGACCAGTACCTCGAAAAGCTGGCTGAGGCCTGGACCCGCAAGGAAGGTCAGAACCCCACTGGGGGCCTGAACGCCAAGGGCCGGGCCTCGCTGCGGGCCAAGGGACAGAACATCAAGGCCCCAGTCACCACCAAGCCGAGCAAGCTCAAAAAGGGCAGCAAGGCAGCCAACCGACGTAAGAGCTTTTGTAGCCGGATGAGCGGAGTCCCGGGCCCCATGAAGGACGAGAAAGGTCGTCCTACCCGAAAGGCTTTGAGCCTTTCTAAATGGAACTGTTGATAGATTAGCCCCCTGCGAGGCTACACTACAAGTAGAATGGACTCGCGAATCACAAAGCTGGCCGGGATGTCAATCTCGCCTAATAGGCCCTCTAGGAGTGTGTACTCCAATAACCCGCAGCCGGACCCGTCCGAGGCGGATGAGGCGTCACGCAGGGCATACACAGCTGAGCAGATCAAGAAGGACCGTAAGCCCAAGAAGAAGGCTCAGGGCCCCTTCGGCGGAGCAGAGGATCCCCTCGCATCGGATCCCCGGTCAATCGCAAGTCCCCAGGTTAACTCTAAGGACACACCTGCCCGAGGGCTATGAGGCACGAGACTAATTATAACAGCATCAATCTGCTCTACAATGGCGGATGGGCGCTGGCGGACTCCGACGGCATTCCCGCCTTTTGGACCATTGAGGGTGCTTCTCGGGAGGACGACCTGTCCGTGTACGAGGTAACCCCTGACGGCTTGCAGCTTGAGCTGGCCGGCCGAGCAAACACCACGCTGTCGCAGTCTTTCACTGAGGCGGCGGGTCCCCTGGACTTCGAGGGTGACCTGGACCCGGAAACCTACCGGGGTATGCCTTACGGGTATGTTCACGCACCTGCGCGTAACCTCAGTGCCAAGGACTTATGGACCGTCAGCTTTGACTTGACCCTCGGAGTTGGGGCCTGCACTGTCAAGGTCAGCGCCCTTATCGCAGGCGCAACCGTCTACCTCACGGCGTCGACCGGGGGTGAGGAAGTTCGGGTTGCGGACCCTCAACTCATTCGACCACACTTCTTCCTGGACGAAGACTCCCAGTACGCCATTGAGCGTATTACTATTGAGGTGACCAGCGACGCTCCGACGGAGGTATTCCTGGACCGCATCCAGATGTCGCTGGGACAGTACGCTGACCTGCCGTACACAGGTGATCCGTTTGTTCAGATCTTCCCAGAAAACTGTATTATGTTGGTGCTGGGTGGGACGTGCCCTGCGGGCTTCGAAGAGCTGGGAGATGGGGACCTTGAGGTACCTTCGGAGTGGTCTGACCAGGAGCCCGGGATTCGGCCACGCAAAGGCAACTATCCCGGCAAGGGCACGGAGCTGATGGGCGCACCCACGCACGGTCCCTCCACGGTCACGTCGTCCACGGGTTCCAACCTGACTGAGCAGTTTGAGTCTCGATTTGGTCGGGCCTTCGCTGAGCCGGCTGTCGGACCGGCCGAATGGATCGAACCGAGCACCAACCCCCTGGTGGACCAGCAGCTCGAGCACACACACGAAACAAACATGTCCAGCTCCAGGGTGCTGGCGGTAGAATATCTCTTCTGTAAGCGAGTCTGATGCAGCATCAAGCACTGAAATACGCCCCGTCACTTATTAACGACGGGCAATTTACCCAGGGCCTCAGTCACTGGTTCGGTTCCTATATCAGGCACGTCAAGGACGAGGAGAACAACCTGTACACCGCGGAGTGCGCGGCTAACCTCGCAGGCACCTACCAGCTCGGAATGCCCTACGGCATTTCTCAGTACCTCGATGCTCCTGATGTACACAGCTACCCCGCAGCTCGTACGGCCAGCGTAGTTCGCATGCTGCCCCTCGGCAGTAACCTCGCAATGCTCGTCACCACGGGAGACACCTTGCTTGAGGGCAGCCCCCTCGTCGAGGGCGTTGAAGGCAAGCGAAGCCCGGAAGACCGCTTCCAGCACCCGTTCCGCTGGCAGGACGCCGAAGGCTCGGTTAACATTGAGCCGACATCCTCGCTGAGCATCCGTGGCTACGCGTCCTACGAAGGGGAGTACGTTGCCGGTTCTCTTCTGGTGGTTGCAGCTACCGACGTACGAGAGATCGTACACCATCGCCTGTATGTGTCCCCCACCCGCCCGCTCGTGGCCGACGCCAGCAACGAGACTTACGGTGGCGTTCGTGTTGAGTGCTCGCCTAACCAAGACCCGACTCAGGGATCGCTCATCTTCCGCGGCACCGACCAAGACCAACTTACTCGCCTCAGGACCACCGTCAACGAGCTAGGCGTATCTCAGATCGTGGCCGCTCTGAACGACGACCAGCAGGTCATGCTGACGGCTACGGTCGGCGGCGTCACCGCCCCGAGTCCCGGGCAGTACAGGCTGGAGGTTCAGTACGCCGCGATTAGTCCGGGCGGAAGCGCTCCTGACACAGCGGGCATATACCTCACGTGGTCCCTGTTCCGTGTTGCGGATGTCGAGTGTAAGTACGCCATGCCGCTCTTCGGATATAGGTACACCCTTGGATACTCGTACCGAGGCCGTCGACCTCGCGCGGCTGAAGTCACGTTCCGTCAAGCAGTGGGAGGCCCGGATGGCTTCACGCTGTCGGGATTTGGCGACGTATCTTTTGCGGCCTACTCTGACACGGTATCTCGTGGTTCGTTCGGGGCGTACGGCAACTACCTGCGTAACATCGAAGTGCTGCGGGCCGAGTCTCGCAAGAAAGTTTCGGGGCGCCCGATGCTGACCATTCCGGTACTTAACGAGTCCACGCCGAAGGCTCTGGCCCGACCGCTCACTAAAGTCCAGCGCCTGCTCTCGCCTGCCGAGGCCTACTTCGAGATGCCTAATGAGCTTACGGACACCGAAGCCGTGCTGCTCCGCACATTCAAGTGGGAGGAGGGTTCTACGGGCGGCCAGCCAGCTAAGCTTCTCATGGCCGGAATCGTACAGCCTGGTAACTTGCCGCCGGGCGTTTCGTCAGGCTCGAGCCTAGGTCCTGTGGCGTTTACCGGACACCTTCCTGGAATAGACACGTCGGCGGGTTACGTCGAAAACGTCGTCGACCTCATGGCCCTGCTGCTCTATGGCATCGAGAACGAAGTCACCGCCGAGCTGTTCTACAACGGCAACACATCGGGATTTGAGCTCTATGCTCAGTTCTACTTAGATGGGACGCCTCTGTACCAGAGTACTGATATCTCACCGGACGCCACTCCGACCAACCAGCAGCAATATACTCTAGACCCGCAAGACCGCGGAGATACTCTGGGTATTCGCGGTGGGCACTTCGGCACCACCACGGACCTGGAGATCCCGAGAATTAAGCCCGGTGTTCGTGTAGTCTTCTCGAACGCACCTGTTGAGTTGGCGTTCCTAAACTCCAACTCGTACCCAGTCAAGAAGGTCTATGTCACGCCCTTCGTAAACGGGAACCCTGGTATCATTTCGGTAACCCTAGAGGAGGTCAGCCTAATCGACTTACCGACACAGACTTCGCACATTATTGGCTCGCAGGTGGGAACTCTGATGGGGCTGAACGACGAGACAGAGGGCGAGAGCATTACTCGAATTACCGACGTAAGTCTGTGGGTCGGTGACCGCACTAGCGAGCTCCCCCTAAACGGCGGGGCGAGCCGTGACCTACTGGAGCGCCACACGGATCCCCTGGACTCCATGTTTCCTCGCGGAGCTGTCGTGCTGTACGCTGGAGGCGGCGCATGCCCGGCGGGCTTTAAGCCCGTGCAGGCTACGGCCAATGCGAGGCAGCCGGGAATTCCCGGGCTGGTTCTAGGCACCCCCGAAAGCACTGTTTGGGACCGAATCGAAAACACGACCTTGCTCCGGTTTCCGCTGGGATCAGTACCGCTGCTGCGCGACGCCAACGGGGCGATCATCAGCCTCTCCCGCCCGGTAACCCGACTGGTCGCAGCGCCGTCGCTGGAGGTGGACCCTGAGGGTAACCGTCTGGAAGCAGTCAGCTCGCTGGGCGACTCGGTTAAACTGTCCCAGGTCTCTCAAACCTTCCGTAGCGCTATTGAGATCGGAATGATCCTACGCGTGCAGGAGACTGCCGCAGCCGACGGCGCCCCCCTTGTAAACGAGGATCGCGGGTTCCTGGTAGTTGGTGACACTGCGGATGACCTGCCGGAGAGCTATGTAGCTCTCTCCGCTAAGCGGTCGTTCCGGCCTGCCGGTGGTGGGCAGGGCTATCATCATCAGGACGCGCAGGACGTGGGCGTAACGCAGAACCCGAACAGCAGTCGGTACGACCCTAACTCGGCAGAGTATCACTGGGGCACGGGGTACGGCACGGTCACCTACCCCAACGCAGACCAGGCACCTATGCAGTCGTACCCGGGAGAGGAGGGCTATAACCGATCACAGGACCAAACCCTGAGAACTAACGGTTCGCTCCCCCCAGCTCTTAGGGAAGCCATGGGTGGTACTGACCGAGAGAATGACGCCCTCATTCCCAAGTACCCGACACGGTTTACTCAGACTCCGCAGTTTAAGCCGATCGCCCCGGGACTCTCGGGCCAGCGTGAACGGTTCTACTACGACAACCCTGAGTCGGAGAACCCGAGGACGGATTTCGCCACGTCGCCTGCTTTCGACAACACAACCGCCCCCGCCATCCTGGCCATGTGTCGAGGCTTCGTGAACAGTACCCAGATCGAGATGGGTAATGGCGGCGGATCTTCCCGTATTGGTATGCCTAGGGGCGGCACTTACGGCTACCTACCTAACCCCGCGTGGGACCTTAACAATATAAACAGTATTGATGTTGTTAAGTTCCCGCCGCAACCCGTCAACGTGGCCAACGACCTGTTGTCCGGAGGTGGTTGGACGACCGGCCAGGGACGCATCGCTATGTGGGAAGGTATGGTTTTCTTAGCCAGGATCTACGGTAAGTGCCCGACCGACGAATGGGACGAGGAGCTTGGTCGCCCCAAAGAAGGCGCCCAACTCACTGGTTGGTTCCGGTCCACGGGTGATCCCGCTGTCGAGTACGAGGGCAGGGGAGTCCTGATTGGGACGATGGCCGTCACTACCTACGAAGTTAACTCGGCCCCGCAGGTCACGTACGAGATGAACGTCAACATGCACATGTATACCTTCCCTCTTAATGTCGCCTATGGTGCCTCTCCTGTGAGCTCTGCGGCTGGCGAAACCTGGCCCACGACGCTGCGGATGAACAACAACACAGCACCTACGTACGGTGTATTCATTATGCAGCTCACGCCTATCTCGCTGTATGGTTCGCCGGGCCAGCCTCAGGAGTACGGCCCCGTTGAGTACCTCGACTGGCGTACCGGGGAGATGAATACCGCCATAGGCCGCAGCGCCGGGGCTCAGATTCCGCAGTCTGAGTTCCAATACTCGCGTCTTGTGACTGACTTGGAGGGTGAGCCTACTGCTGAGCCCGTTCTCGCTTGGGCTACTGTTGGTCCGGGCGCGGCCACCTCGGAAGTCAAGGTTCTCGGTAATGCCACAGGGCTGGCAACGGGCGCCCGCAATATCTTTGTCGAGCCTTCTGGATATCTTAAGTACGGTACTGAGGGGGGCGTGGTGGACTCCGGGCCGGGTAAGCACACGCACGACCTGGAACGCAACCCTAACCTGCTCGGGCCTATGAATCTAGCGCAGCCCGACAGTACGGATATTCGTTACCGAATCGCACTTCCCTCGGTCCACGGCCACGATCAAACGGGCGCTGCGCGTACTGTGATGCCCGTAGCTAACCTGTTCACCTCGTGCATCAAGCTATGACAAACTACACGCTCCACTCCCCGCAGCCTACGGGAATCAATCTAGTTAACAACGGCGGCTTTACTAGCTACGGCCGTCGGTGGCAGGCTGTGCCTAACGATGCGGACTTCCGCACCCCCTGGGCAGTGGACAACCTGGACATGGACTTATATGCCCGACTTGGGGGATCTTTCCGATCGAAGAGCAACCAGCTCAGCGGCTGGGACGTGTCCGGCGCAGAGTCGGCCTTTGTTGTGGCACCCCGCGACCAAGATGGCTTTGAGATCACTGCGCCTGATCCGGGTAACGTAATGCAAGTCTCCCTAATGGAGGACGGTGATACCTTCCTTAGTCAGGACATGGTAGACGTTAAGCGTCTCTACGGGGTGGACATCAGCTTCTCGTTCGGCGGCGTCTTCTTTAACAGTAAGGCCGAGGTGAGCCTGGAGGTTGTGATAGACGAAGAGGTGGTCTCCCTACTGGAAGTCTCCGCCGCAACCTTCGGACGCTACCGACGACTGGGCGCACACACCCGCCTGCCTGACAAGGTCAGCTCGGTCCAGCTGCGTATTCGGGTCTCTGGATTTGCAGGCGATAGCGTGGGCCTCTGCGGCGTAATGGCTTCCCTGGGATCCCGGTCGGCCAACACTCAGTTTGCCTCCTCCCTAGTAGACCGAGTCGTTCCCGCGGGCACCGTGTTCATGGTGATCGGCGAGTCCTGCCCGTCGGGCTACGTGGAGATGGGCAAGGAGGGCAGCATGGTTCACACTTCTGGAACCAAGTCTTTCCAGTACGTTGGGCGGGAGGCTGTTCGCGACCTGGGTCAGTCTGAGCACAGCCACCACCCCGAGGACGACGACCCCCTGGCCAAACCCCTCCGCGACACACTCACTACAGAAACTCCGCTTAACTATGGAATCGCGCCGGTGAGTGCTGTACAATTTGGTGACTACACCTCCTACAGTCCCTACCCGGGGGAAATCCCGGATCAAACTCTTAGTAGATCACACACCCACACCATCCAAACCCGTATGGAGTCTGCTCCACCCACATTCCCCGTTAGGTACTGCGGTAAGCTGTAATAATTAGATGAAAAAGTTTCACATCCTTGACGAGCTGCAGTCCCGCGGGATTGACTCTATTAATGCTGGATACCGGTCATACGCCCTTGAACTCAGGAAGGCTATCACCGAGAAGGGGGACGCCTGTTGGGGCATCTGCGACTTCCACAAAGGATACATCCACATTACCCGAGGACAGGACCACGAGTCCGCAAGGGAAACCCTCCTCCACGAACTGACGCACCTTGTACTGGAAATGGTCGGGCTGGGGTCAATTGATGAGGAGGACAGTGTCCGCGTCAAGACCAACGAAGAAATCACTACCCTTGTATCCCGAGGCTTCCTACAGCTCATGAACCTCAACCCCGAGCTTTTTGCGCTAATCCAAGAACAACCCGACGATGCGTAATCGACGTAAACCCGGTTCCCGTACCCACCTGCGAGTCAGGTACAAGTGCGAGGGCTGCCAAGAAGACTTCACGGTAATCTCCATTAGCCGTGAGAACGACCCCTACCCCCGCCAACCAGATACGCCGGTAGAGGAGAACGAAATTATCTGTACTCCCTGTCGACGGGCTCAGGAAGAAGCGTTTCGTGCCATAACTGAGGCGTATGAAGCGACCTAACGTATTCCTGTACCGTAAGGGCTGCAAGCTCTGCTACGACGCTCTGATGGAGGTCGCGCCCTTCTTTGCGGCCAGAGACCTCCCTCTAGTGGTAGAAGTCATTGGTGGGCAGTATATCCAGCAGATCCCCTACGTGCCTGCCCTGTTGATACGCAAATCAGCCTTCAACACCTCACAGGAGGTAGTGCTAATGGGTAGGGATATGATGAAGCAGTTACAAGTACTCGTGGCCGCTACACTAGAATTGGACGACCAGTGACGGCTAAATTATTCTTGTGTTTCTATGAGTGAGTGTACTTCTAACCCCTATATGCCTGCGTGTAACACTAGTTGCGGCAACGCAGCAGGGTACCCTGAGATTACGGAGACCTACGTAATTGACATTCCTCAGTCAGGGGGCAGGAGGTATCTGACGTTCGCTAACCTGGAATCAACCATTACCAAGGTAGTAATACTACACGAGGGTGCGGTTGGTGCGGACAGCCTGATCAGCATCGCGCATGGGAGCAATTATCAAGGTACCGGCACCGAAATCTTCGCTTCGCCTGTTACGTCTACTAGCCGAACAGTCGGCGACCACTACACGGTATTTGTAGCAGATTCGGAGGCGGTCGCCGCTGCCTCCCATATCTGGGCAACCGTGTGGGGGGCCTCTACGCCGACTACAAAGATAATTATTAACATTACTCGTCTCGTTGAGCCTGCGTCCTTAGCAGGGTCCTTGGTTATTTCCGTCCAAGATTCTGGGACAGGTCAGGCTTACTTGCCCCTGGCGGAAGCCCCCTAATAGCGCCCTGGGTGGCGGCTACACTACAGTTAGCCCATCTTATTTCTAGGACGCTATGTTCACGACTACTATCAATATCCAAATCAGGACCCTGGACTCCTCGGGTTCCCCCGTATCGGTGTCCCTGATTGAGGGCATTGTACGTAATTACGAGGGGACGCACGTAGCTACGCTGACCCTGGAAGACCTGTCCGAGATCTCTCAGGGAGTGTACACAGCAGTGGACTACGATGTCTCCGACGGTCAGATGTTCCCTGGCAGGGAGCTTACCGTATTCTGGTGCGTACCTGAGGCAGGTGCCTCTCCGGAGACGGCGTACCAGCGCTACGACCTGTTCTCTTCCGTGGGCTTTAGCGGATCCACCCGCCTACTTACTTGGTGCCCCACACAGGCCCCGAACGTACGTGGCTACGAGATCTTCCGGTCGGTAGCCGGTGCTCCTGCGGAGCCTTACGGCAAGAGCATGTTCCCTTACTTCTTTGACCGGGGCGTCTACGCCACGCAGAGGGACTGGGAACTGTCGGTGTTCACCGCTCAGCCCATGACCTGGACCTCCGTGTCTGACACTCCGGTAGCAAACGGAGCTGACTACGAGGTGACCACCACAGTCAATGACAAGACCTACTGCGACGTGTTCGGTGAAGTGCTGGACGTAGCGGGCGCCGGCGTCATTGAGTCCATCTACTTCTTTGTACACGAAAAGGACGCTCCACAAACAGCAGGCCGCTCAATGCTTATGCGGCGTAACGAGGTTAGCGTGTCCCCAACCGCAGGGGGCCAGTTCGCCGTACCGCTTATTTGTGGTTCCTTGGTTACCGCTGAGATTCCTGGCGCAGGCATCATTCGTAGATTCATTGTCCCCAACAAACCGCGGGTAAACTTCAAAGACCTGGAGTTCTACCCGCTTGATACTCACCGAGCACAGTAATGGCTAACACAAACAACCTTGACCTCCAGCGCCCGGGCCTCGGCGATCAGCCGGGCGAGTGGGGCACAGTCGCACTCAACGGTAACTTTACTACTCTCGACGGGCTGTTTGGTGCCGCCGATGGGCACGGACATACAGGCCAGGTCGGTGACGGCCCCGCAATCAACCACGACACACTACTGGGCAGAGGTACACGTAGCCACCTCCAGCTTGAGGCCGACATTGCGGCACTACAGGACCAGATTAACGACATTGATTTGGTTGACGTGGAGGAGGTTGACGCCAGCGGAGCGCCCGTTTCTAACAGTAGGGTTATCGACGTAAGTAAGATTCAGTTCGTCAACTGCGATGTCGACACTACCGGTGTCTCCGGTGAGGTCAAGGTTACCCCCCGTATTCCTTCGAGTGCTGCCTACGAGGTCACCGCACCCGTAAACCACTTTGACGCCTTCGTCGGTCAGGGCGGTATGGACCTGAATCTGCAAGCATGGGATCGGTTCTCCCTTGCGCAGAATGGGGGTTTTAAAGTCCAGGCAACCGGTAACGGCCTCGAGGCCGACCCCGTGTATGGCGCCTGGACAACCAACGGCAGCGGCCCCAGCAGCAGCAGGAGAACTGCCGGTCTAGGCTACACGCTGGGCGGCGCAGTGCCTCACTCTGAAGTTCAGCGTATGTGCGTTGTGGTTGAACGCGCCGAGTTCGAGGGTGAGGTGGGCATTGGGCCGCCTGATGAACTGAAGCTTGACGTAGGTATCCTGGTCGGTTGGGATCAGAGTCAGAACACCAGCATTGTCGGGCTTTGGCTGCAAGTGCAACGTATCGGTGATCTCGTGGACGCACGCTTTCGCGTGGCCACGGGGAGTAACGTGGTAGAACACACAATCCAGGGGCCGGGCAACCAGACCGGTCCCTGGACAAATAAGCCCAGTGACTACATTCAGGGACAGCATGAGATCTCCCTGAGCAAGGACTCCGTCAGTGGCCTGTACTGGCTGCACTACTACTACAACAAGTCGCTCATCTACAAGTATCCGGAGCCGATTAACGGTGATCCGTTCTTCAACCAGGTCCGGGCTCTTATCGCTCAGCTGGAAAGCACCATTGCGTACCCCGACTTCGGGCAGTTTGCCATCGCGCTGAGGATCGCCGATGTGGTCCCCGGTGATACTTCGAGTGCTGTGGGCCGCCCGCTTAAGTTCTACATTGATTCGACTATGGCCTCTTCAGTAGGCGAGCGCATCAACCCTAAGTTTATCTCCTCCGGATTCGGTGGTGAGGGAGGCACGCCTCCGCCCCCGGGCGACGAGGTCTGCCCGAACACGGACCCTAACCCGTACGAGGGTCTCTTCTTGGGTGATACGTTCACCCCGGCAGGCGGCAACACTCAGCTGACCGTAGTTGCCCTCGGGTTTAACTCCTTCACTGCTGAGGACTCGCAAGGCCAGCTGTTCGTATTCTACTGCTCAGGCGCAGGCGGCGGTAACCCCGGCTCCGGTTCAGGTTCAGGTGACCCCGGCGGCGAAGCAGGGGTCGACGGGAACAACAACGATATGCAGGTTGGCCCCGGCGGCACGTACGCATCTACTACGTTCGTAGCTGACACAGACATCCCCATTGACTGGGAGACGGGTAACCTTATCCCGGCCAACGTTATTGCCGCAGGCGACCCGCTGCCTGCTGGGTTTATTACCGGCCAGGCTACGATGGCTGAGGAAGGCGCATCTGGTGGTCCTGGTGAAGGCGAAGGCGCGCCCCTTGGTGGCGTACCCAAGTTCACATTCGCCACGGGCACACGCCTCCCCCTGGGGACTAAGATCTCCGCAGTCGTTGACCCGGCGTATGACGTGCAGCTCCCCGGAAACTCGAACCTGCTGACTAGCACGTTCCCGGACCTTATTAACATTGAGGCCCTGCCCCCGACTAACCTCAGCACCAAAGCCTGGGTCTACCGGGAAAACACGTGGCTGCCGCTCGGCCCGGAGAACAAGCTCCGTCGTGGTGACGGCCTCGCCTACACGGTGACCGGCAAGAACCTCCCCTTGGACGGATTCTGGGCCCCGGGCGTAGGCTTTGGTAGGGACTACCGCATCGAGAGCAACGACCTCTGCGAGCTCAGTCTCGGGGCCAGTATGTTTGAAGATGGCGCGGAGTACTTCTCCTCCTTCGAGCTCGGCGGACCCGCCCAGAACATCACGGGGCCGATGCCCTCTAGTGTGCTGACTCCTGGCGCTGCCTCTAACCCTCGTCCGGCTGGAGCCCCCACGATCGGTGTGGGCGGTGCTACGGATGTAGAGACCCTCGTCGTCGTAGGCCGCTTTAACCGCATCCCGTCTGAGCCGGGTGCCAGCGTTAAGTTCTTCAGTGATAGTGGGGTCGAGACCACACGGAATCTCTGGGATCAGAGCACGTTCGAGCCCATGCCCCCCGTCATGACCGTACTTAACACGGTGCCGGAGGGGGCAACCTCTACCGTCGTCGTTAGGGTCACAGTCCCGAGCCCGTACGTGGCGGACCTTCCGGCGTCGCACACGGTGTTTACGCTGTTTGGTACTCCGACACCGACTACCGTAATCGACAGCGTAACCTACGCCCCCGTAGTTGATCCGGGTCCCGGTTCTACCTGGTACGTTGATGCCACCCTCACCGTTACTACGACGACTCCCGAGACTGTGGGCATCAGCTACAACGATACCTTCGTTGGCTGCGCAGGCGAGCTGGTAGTTACTGAAACTGGCGTAACCGCCCCGGACCCGCCCCAGCCTACAGCAACTATTGCGGAAAGCGACTTGTACCAGTGCGCGAGCCGTACCCTTTCCCTGAGCATCCCGGCAGGTAACGTAACTGAGGGCGACGTAGTCACCATCAGCGCGGCAGCCGGTACGTGCACACTCACTTCGGTAGAGCACACCTTTACGAGTGCCGAGGCCAGCAGTGGCTACAGCCTTAGTATTCCGGCCATCGGCATTGTGGGTCAGACCCCGGAAATCGAGGTCTCGTATAACCGAGTTACCGCGACCAACCCGACGTCGCCTACGCAGACACTTACGCTGGGTCTACTTACTCCGCCGCCCCTTAGTATTAGCGGCACAGCTGACTACGACTTTGCAGAGGTCGTTGACGGCGTCCTGGTGGTAGAGGTAGGGATCTTGACCGCGCCGCCCTGGAGCCCGGGTTACCTTGAATCTACGGTCAGTGATAGCAGCGCATCCGGTGATGCCGAGCTGGCCGCGACCAGCCCCGTCCAGAGCCTGGGCGGTGGGCAGTATCGTTTCCGTATTACCTTGGGCAATTCAATCGACTGGGCAACGGGCGACACGGTAACACTCTCCGTACCCAACCACGATACGTGCGCGGCAGACGCCGGGTCCACGCAGTGGGTCATTACTCTCACAGTAAACAGCGGGATTACTACGGTCCGTTCGGGCCAGATCTACAACCGATTCCCGTACAACATTATCGTAGAGGGCGCTACTGCCGCCGATGAGGGCGACACAGTTGAGGTAATCAACTCAGCGGGTGACCTGCTTCAGGATCTCGGCACCCTTGCCGCGGCTGACATCAGGATCGGAACCCGTGCGGGTGTAGACTCCGAGGCCGTGCTTGAAGGTATCTTCGACATCGACCTGGCCGCCTACGGTAGTATTGAGGGACAGATCCCGCTCTTCCTTAGGGTGGGCAGTAGCCTGGTCCTGCCTATCCAGCGCAGTGTCAGTGGTGGCTTTACGGAGCTGATAAACGGCTACCTGTCGCCGCCGCCCAGCCTCGAAGCTGCACTTGACTTCGTAGGTGGAGAGTACAGTAGTCCTCTTGGTGGAGTCTCCGAGAACTCGGTAGTAACCGTCAACGTACGTAACGAGAACTTCGCCTTCATTCAGCCGAACGCTCACGTCGTCACCGGGAACCTCTCGGGCACGCCGTATAACCCGGAGGTTAGCTTCATCGCTACCTGGACGTTTACTGGTGGGGTAATCAACTCAGTCGTTGAGCTGCCCACGGCTAACTCAAGGCTGCGTACGTTCACCCTTGACCTGGGAGCACTGACCGGTACGTCTGGTAGCCTGGCGCTTACGCTGACCCAGGTAGACCCGACCGATGCCGCTATCGCAACCCTGTCTACCCGGACGTACTCGGCACTCATCACGATTAACCCAGACTCCGGCGGCGCCGGGCCCGTAGTGGGCCAAGTTCTGGCGGGATCCTAGTCCTAGGAACGAACTATGCCTGAAATTACATACAGCACTTCTTTCGGTCCGTCGGGCCGCATCCAGTACCTTAAAATTACGGGCACTGGGCTTGGCCCCGGTAACGTCAGCAACGAGCCTGGTAACCCCGGAGTTCGCCTGTCTACCGTAGGGTTTGAGGACGTAAACAACGAAGATCTTGATGAGAGTGCCCCCGCCGCAGGGACGCACCCGGACCTCGTATCTGCGCTGTACACGGACCTTCAGATTGTTCAGCAGACGGATACGTTGATCGTGGCGCAGACGACCTTGGACGAGAGGTTCGCAGACAGCCAGATTCGCGTACACCTGACCCGCCCGAGCACCCACCCGCTGGGAGCTACCGAGTGGCCTCAGGCTAACATTGACGGTATTACGCCCACCGACTCGGAGCACGGCGGCATGACCCTGCGTGGCCCCCGGACGCGTCAGCGTATCGCCCTCAACACTAAGCGTAACTTGGGCCCTACCCGGTTGTCAGTAGCCCGGGACTTTCAAAATCAGCTTGTAGGTGCTGAAGGTACTTCGGTGTCTGTGACCTTCCGTATCCACCAGGCCTCCATCGGAGTACCCACTGTATCCGCAGTACCCGACCCCGTGTACGGGACGGTAGCCACGGATCTAGTAGTGGCCCCCACGGCCAGCCCCCTGGAGTTCGTACTTTCCCTGCGTGTGCCTACAGCTGCCGAGACAGCAGGGTACCCGTTCCCCGCGTTCACAGCAACTAATCCTAGCTCTATCGGCGTACGCTTCACTAATGGCACACCTCTTGTCTCCGGTGTTATTGGTGCCACTGACTGGTATGCACCCGGCGTAGACCAGCTCGGATTTATCCGACTTGATCCCCAGACAAACGCAGGCGGCCTCACCCCAACTCCGTGATACGGCCCTAGCTTCACTATACTAATAGTACAGCCATGAAAGAACTGACCATGAAACTTGCAGCTGCCGCTGCCGAAGCCGCAGCACCCCAAGGACCTCCCCAAGGCGCCGCCCCCGAGGGCGATCCCGCAGCTATGGGGATGGAGCAGCCTGCGGACCCCATGCAAGAGGACAACCAGCGCCTGACTAACATCCTCCAGAACCTCCAGCTTCGGAAGGAGATTGTTGAGGCCCATAAGGAGTTGGAGAAGCTTGATCAGAAGAAGCAGGAGGCCCCGGCTCCCGGTGAAGACATGATGACCCGCGACGGGCTCAGCAGCCTTGCTGAGATGCCCAAGCGCACCGCGGCTAGCGGACCTGAAACAAGTGGCCGTAAGGATAGCACCAAGACCCGCTCAGATACAGCTAAGGGCGCACCGACTACACCGGACTCCGCGGATAAGGAGTCACTTAAGGTAGAACCCCTGCCGCAAGGACAGTGACCATGAAACAACTTTTCAAATTCGCAGGTGCAGTCCTTGACTGCTACGACGACCCCTCGTTCATCGGTAGCCCGATGGCCCAAGACCACTTCGGTAAGACCCTGGTCAGCCCCGAGAAGGTTGCCAATCTTCCGGACTCAGCCTTCGCCGTGAAGATCGCATCCCGCACAGGGTACCAGCGCCGCTTCCCCGTATACAACGAGACCGCCGTTAAGACTAGCCAGCACTACTTCGAGATGGTCTACAACGACCTCCCGGCAGAGATCCAGAAGGCCGCAGGGTACAACCTTGCCGTTGCCTGTGATAAGTACGGTGTTGCGAAGTCCGAGACCCTTGCCAAGCACGCTAGTGTTAAGGCCTCCGCTACAGTCGAGATGGTCACCGAGGCTACGAGCCAGGTCCGTATCGGTCAAGACGACCTCACTAAGCAGGCTGAGTTTAGCCTTGCCTGTGAGATCCCGAAGATGGTTCTGGGAAACAGAACCTACGCCGCCACCGAGTTTCACAAGCTGGCAGGTGACTCCATGACCCGACAAGACGTCTGGGACTACGTGGCCAAGCCCGTTTCCGGTCCTCTGCTGGACGGCGCATGCGACGATCGTGAGGCCGTGCTTAAGCAGGCATCTCCCGAGAAGCAGTACATGTTCGCTGAGCTTCGCGGCTCGTTTGACGACATGGAAGCCTGCCGCATTGTTGACTCCCTGCTTACTTTTGATAAGCTTGCTGGCTTCGACGCCCGCTACCGTGACGGCCTCGTTGATCCCTACATGGCAGTCTACGGCGGTTGGCCGACACCTGCTGCACGGGATCGCGCAGAAAACTACCGCCTTGAGAAAGAGGCAGCATTGGTCGACGGTCAGACTGGTAATCCGGTCTCCGCTGACGTAGCTAAGGGCCTGTCGGTTGAGCAGCACGTGTTTAACCTGCGGACCAGTTACCCCAAAGGCAGCCCTGAGTTCGCTAAGGCTGCCTCCGCCCCTACTTCCGAAAATATGATCCAGAATTATGGTGCAAATTACGGCAAAGCGCGTAAGATGTACTTCGGAGCGTGATGATTCGTGAAGGAAGTTTTTCGTCGAGAGGGTGTTCCGCCTAAGGCATACCAGGAACTGCTGAACAATACGTTCAGTACAGAATGGTATAGCTGGCTGCCGGAGACCCTGTTTAGTGAAATTGAGCGAGAGTTTGACGTAGAGGTGTCTGAGATCGTTCGGGACAAGGTCCTGGCTATTCAGACGTTCGTCAACACCGATCTGTTCTACCATGATGCTGCTGCCTTTGAGCACATCGTTATGGCTGTTAATGATGCAGATGTGGTGCCTGACGAGATCTCTCTGGCGTCCCCCGAAGAGATTGTGTATGCGGTTACGACACTTGGACCTGTTGACGATAAGCAGTTCGAGAGAGAAGTAACACGTTATATTCAGATTTGCTTTGAGAATGCCGGACTCCTCGTGTATCCTTCTAACGTGCGCTTCGCCCAGCCGGAATATCTGGATGAGCGTCTGAAGAAAGCTGTGGGACAGATCCGTCCCGTAGTCACAGACGCCGCACCCCACGACCTCGTGGGCCGGCAATCCAATAAACTCTATAAGTGTATTCGGTCGGTCGTCGATCGCATTGCGTCTTATAAGCCCGCAGAAGTGACCGACAATGTCCAGTCAACCTAGTATTACACACAATCCGGGAAGCGGCCTCAAGACAGGCAGCGATGGAAACTCCCGTACGCTTAACACCTACCCCCACCCGTACTTCGACCTGTCCAACCAGGACGTCCCTCGTACGGTCAAAGAGCTCTTCCGATGGTGCCTCTTTCTGTACATGAGCCACTCGGAGATTGCTCCGCTCATCAACAAGAAGTGCTCTTACGTTACGACTGAGCTCGTATACAACACTGAGTCCGTAAAGGACAAGAAGGCTTGGCAGGAAGTTCTAGAGGAGACCCTCGACATCCGTGCCTTTGAGCGCATGATGCTGCTCGACTACGAAGTCTTTGGTAACGCCTTCTGCTCAATCTCCTACCCGTTCGACCGCCGCCTGATCTGCCCCCAAAAGGCGTGCGATCAGGGTCACCGGATGAGCGACCCGGAACTTAAGTGGCACTACCGTGAGCACAAGTTTAAGGGCATCTGCCCTTCCTGCAACACCAAGGTCACCTTCCGCGTTGAGGATACCCAGGTCAAGCGCCGTAAGGCTATCCGCCTGATCCGCTGGTTCCCTGAGTACATTCAGATCCTCAAGAACGAGATCACGGGCTACACGCGTTATATCTACAAGGTCCCGCGCTGGATTCGTAAGGGCGTAGTTAACTCCGAGAACGATCAGAACAAGTACCTCGTTGAGGACATGCCGATGGTCTTCCTTGACGCTATTCGCGAAGGTAAGGACGTCGAGCTGGACGCCGACAACATCTACCACATGCGTACTGAGGGCTGCTCCTACTACGACTCGTCGTACGGCATCCCCCCGCTGCTGACGGTGTTCAAGGATGCTTGGTTGTACCAGACCTACCGCCGAGCACAGGAAGCAATTGCCGTGGAGCACATTCTTCCACTGCGCCTGCTTATCCCCCGCCCGGTAGGGGGCGATCACTCCCCGCACATGCACAACGATCTGGGCTCATGGGCCTCGCGTATGCAGGGCATCGTCAGTAAGTGGCGCCGCGACCCGAACGCCATCTTCACGGTACCTTTCCCCTCCGACGTTCAGAACGTAGGTGGAGACGCGCAGGCGCTGAACGTACACAACGATATGCGTCAGGTCCGTGAGCAGATCGCTGGTGGTCTTGACCTTCCGGCCGACCTGATCTACGGTAACATGTCCTGGTCAGGATCTAGCGTCACGCTGCGTATGCTGGAGAACACCTTCATCAACGTCATCGGCAAGCTGGAGCGCTTCCTCAACAAGTTTATCATCGAACGTCTTACCAGCTGGGGCGACCTGCCCGAGATTGAGATTACACACCGTAACTTCAAGATGGCTGACGACGCACAGCAGAAGCAGATTGCCCTGTCGCTCCGCCAGACTAACACAGTCTCGGACCGTACAGTCATCAAGGAACTCGGCTTCGACTATGCCACTGAGCAGAAGTACAAGCGCGAGGAAGAGGAAGAGCGTAACGAGGTTATGGGTCGTCAGATGCTGGCCCAGGCTGAGTCGCAGGGACGGGCACAGGTCCTCTCCGCTAAGTTCGAGGCGATGGCCAACGCTGCCCGCGAGCAGGCCGCCGAGAAAGAGCAGAAGGACCAGCAGATTCAGTCTTACGACGACCTTACCTCGCGTAAGGGTCGTACAGATATCGCACAGGTAGTCAACTCGGTGGCGACCCCTTCGCCGGGTGAGCTGGGTGGTTCCAAGCTTCAGTTTAGCTCCTCCATGCTGGACATGATGGCAGACAACGCGATGAAGAGTACCCCGCCTGAGATGATGGACGACATGATGCAGCGCCTGGGCAAGAGTAACCCTCAGCTCGCCGCAGCTATTGTGAAGCGCCAGAAGAGTGGTGCTATGGCCACTGCCGCAGCTAAGCCCCTGCCTGAGCAGAAGCCGCCCCGTAGTCCGGGAGCGGGTATCTGATGAAGTCACGCGTTAGTAGGAACTTGGCGTCTCGTAGCCTCGCCGGTCTGACTGAAAGTATTGGCAGTAAGCCTGCGCTGAGCAGGGCGGTCAGTAAGTTCACTAGTCAGATATCTGAGGAGACCAACAAGCGTAAGCGCCTTATCCTGCTTAACCTTAACAACGACGAGGAAGCCGCCTTCTGGCAGCTTCTCCACAATAAGCCCGACATCTTTAAGATCATCACCGAGAAGGAGTCCCACCAACGCGGCGAGTATGTGGTGCGAATTGTGTTCTACGAGCTCGGTGACGGGCTCCCGGAAGTAAAAACCAAAGAACAACTTTTTGAGCAATACGGAAGGAGCGACGACTTCATTGAGTAACCCCAAGCTACAAGAACACATCAAACTGCTGGCCACCGTCAAAGGTATTGTCGAAGAGCAGTTCCCCGTCGTCTCCCGTAACGGGCGTACACTCACGGTAACCAACTTTCGTTGGGACCAGATGGGTGAGCAGGTATTCAACGACCTGAAGACTCAGAAGGCAGCCAAGCTGGGTGAGAAGGGAGTGGTGTCTCGCCTTATGGCTGACGTCACGGTCACCGACGAGGACGGGTCAACCATTGACTCAAAGATGGGCCACGTACTTATGGCCGTGCCTCACCTGACTCCCCGTAACTCCTACATCTTAGAGGGTGGCGGCGAAGTTCAGGTCATCAACCAGCTCCGTCTCCGTCCCGGTGTCTACAGCCACGTCAAAGGGGACGAAGAGGTCGAGGCTCACCTGAACACGTCGGCGTCGGGTACCTACAAGATCCTGCTTGACCGTAAGACGGGCGTTATTCGCTTTAAGGTCGGCACCGACAAGAAGGTTCCGATCGTTGTGGTTATGCGTGCCTTGGGCGCTGCAGAGACCGAGATCACCGAGATTCTGGGAGAGCTTGCCGACGTCAACGTCAAGGCCGCCAACTTCGAGAAGGATACAACTAAGCTCCTTACCTCGCTCAACCGATACGCCAAACTTGGTTCTACTCTTGAAAACCAAGTAGCCGTCAAGGACTTCCTGCACTCTAAGCCGATGGACGCCAAGGTCAACAAGACCACCCTGGGCGTAACTGGCGGCGACAAGCTCGATCTGAACGTAGTCAAGGGCACGGTCCGCAAGGTCATGGCCCTGTCTAAGGGTCAGAACAAGGAAGACGACAAAGAGTCGCTCGAGTTCAAGTCTCTGCACACCGTAGAGGACTTCATTCCTGAGCGGCTTCGCCGGAGCGCCAAGCAGCGCAGCAACACACTCAGCATCCTGCTTCAGCGTAAGGACGCGATTCCTGCTATCCTTCCGATGGCTATGTTCAACGACGGGGTCAACAAGCTGATGACGCAGTCCGAGTTCACACGGTACTCTGACCAGAACAACCCGATTGACATGGCTGCTATCTCTACGGCAGTCACCGTCATGGGTGAGGGCGGCATCGGCAGCAGCCGGGCTATCACCAACGACGTACGCGCAATCCACCCCTCCCAGTTCGGAGTCATCGACGTGCTGCACGTTCCTGAGGGCCAGAAGGTGGGTGTAACTACGCACCTCAGCTACGGCGCTAAAAAGGTGGGTAACAGTATCCACATCCTGGCGTTTGACGCCAAGACGGGAAAGAAGGAGCAGATGGCCGTTGAAGAGCTTATGCCCAAGGTCGTTGCGTTCGGCGACCAGTACGCCAACATGGGTAAGGGAGTCAAGCCCGTACTCAAGGAAGGCGTTGATAAGGGCAAGATCAAGGTGCGCCACAACACGGACATCAAGGAAGTCCCGGCCACCGAGGTTGAGTACATCTTCAACGACGCCGCGACGTTCTTCTCCAGCAGCTCCTCGGTCATCCCGTTCCTGAACAGCAACACGGCTAACCGGGTTCTGATGGCCGACAAGCACATCGAGCAGACCGTACAGCTGGCCGATCCTGACGCCCCCCTGGTGCAGCACCGCCTCAAGGGATCGGGAAGCGGCTACATGGACGCCTTCGGTAGCTCATTCCTGATCAAGTCTCCCATCAAAGGTACTGTTCAGAAGGTTACTGAGGACGCTATCTTCATCACCCCGTCCGCTGGCGGCAAGCGAGTTGAGGTTACGATCCATAACCACTACCCCCTTAACTCCAAGACATTCCTGGACGACACGCCTATCGTTAAGGTAGGTGACAAGGTCACCGAGGGACAGGCCCTGGTCAAGAACAACTTCACGAAGGACAAGACCCTGGCTCTGGGTAAGAACCTGACCACCGCGATGATCCCGTACAAAGGATACAACTTCGAGGACGGTACGGTCATCTCATACGCTGCCGCACAGAAGCTGGCGTCGGTCCACAAGGCTGAGCACCGAGTTGAGCTGGGTAGCAACGTCACTACGGGAATCGAGGCGTACCTGGCACACTTCCCGCAGAACATGGAGAAGCTGGGCGGCGACTACGCTGATCGCTACGACAGCCAAGGCGTCATTAAGAAGGGCCAGAAGGTCACCAAGGACGACGTCCTTATCCCCGCTCTGCGGGAGGTCTCGCTTTCCAAGACCGAGCTCAGTGAGCTGCACCGTAAGGTTCTGGCCACGACCCACTCCGATATCTCCGCTATTTGGGACAAGGACGTGGACGGTGAGATCACTGACGTTGTACGTAACCGCAAGTTCATCAAGGTCTACGTCAAGTCCGTAGAGCCTGCGCAGATCGGGGACAAGCTCTCCGCATTCGCGGGTGCTAAGGGCATCATCACCAAGATCCTCGGCCCGGAAGAAGTATACAAGGACGCCAAGGGCGAGCCTATTGACGTACTGTTCAACCCGTTCGGGTCGGTGGGCCGAATCAACCCGGGCTTCCTCCTGGAGGCTGCCGCCGGTAAGGTCGCCGCTAAGACGGGTAAGACCTTCTACACCGACAACTTCGAGCGCGAGTACGCGAGTAACCTTGAGCATGTCCAGTCCGAGATGCGCAAGGCCGGGGTCAACGACGAAGAGACGATCACAAATGCCGCTGGGCATAAGATTGACAACGTCATGGTTGGTCCAATCCACACCCTGAAGCTCAAGCACAAGATCTCCGACAAGTTCTCGGCCCGTGGTGCTGGCGGCGCGTACACCGCACTGGACCAGCCCAAGAAGATCTCAGGTGAGTCCGCTCAGCGCATCGGCTCGCAGGACATGTTCTCTCTGCTGTCGGGGGACGCTATGGCTTTCCTTGATGACGCCTACCGCCTCAAGGGTCAGAAGAACGACGACTACTGGCGGGCGCTTCAGCTTGGGCACACCCTGCCTGAGCCCAAGGCCCCGTTCGTGTCGCAGAAGTTCACCGCCATGCTCATGGCCTCGGGCGTCAACCTTAAGCAGGAAGGCAGCCGACTGGACGCCAGCCCGATGACCGACGCTGAGGTGATGAAGCTCAGCCACGGCGAAGTTAAGAACCCCGGCACCCTGCGGTCCCCGAACCTGACGCCCATGAAAGGCGGCCTGTTCGACACTGGCATCACAGGTGGTCCCGGCGGATCTCGCTGGACGCACATTGAACTGAAGAAGCCTATCATTAACCCCCTCATGAAGGAAGCCGTCATCTCTGTCGGTAACTTCAAAAGCGGCGCTGAGTTGGAAAGGGTACTTGACGGCAGCCTCTCGGTCGACGACCAGGGCCGTGTTCTCGGGGACGACTCCGGGACCTCAGGCGTAGACGGCGTCGTTAAGGTACTTGACTCCGTCAACGTAGAAGAGGAGATCACGAAGACTGACGCGGCAGCTAACAACGCACGGGCCACATCCCTTAACAAGTTGAACCGCCGCCTTCGGTACCTGACTGCTCTGAAGGAGCTGAACCTCAGCCCCAAGGAAGCTTACATCAACAGCAAGATCCCCGTGCTTCCCCCGAAGTTCCGGCAGATTACGGAGATGCCTGACGGCTCAGTATCCGTTGCGGACGCCAACCACGGCTACCGCGAGCTGATTATGATCAACAACCAAGTTGGTGACCTTAAGGAGCTGGGCTACGACGAGAAGACTCTGCGTAGCTTGGAGAAGGCCCTTGCACAATCGGCGGGTGCTCTGGCTGGACGCAACGCATTCGTGACCCGAGGTCGCGAGTACCGGGGCCTCATCGAGGAGATTAACGGAGTCAAGGAGTCGAAGTACGGTTACTTCAAGTCCAAGGTCATGTCGAGGTCGCAGGACCTCAGCGCCCGATCTACCGTCATCCCCAACCCCAAACTGGGCCTGGACGACGTAGGTATTCCGAAGAAGATGGGCCTGACTATCTATGGTCCTTTCGTAGTTAAGCGTCTCGTGCAGGGTGGTGTGTCTCCCCTAGATGCACGTAAGATGGTCAAGGACGGCGAAGACCGGGCACTTGATGCCCTTCAGCTGGAGATCGAGGAACGTCCCGTTCTTCTGTCTCGGGCGCCCTCGCTGCACAAGTTCAGTATGATCGGCCTCAAGCCTAAGCTCGTAGACGGTAAGGCCATCGAGATCAACCCCCTGGTTGTTGCTGGCCTCAACATGGACTTCGACGGTGATACCGCAGGTGTCCACGTTCCCGTGTCCGAGGATGCTCGCCGTGAGACCCTGACCAAGATGCTGCCTAGCCAGGCCCTGGTATCGCCCCGTGATGAGTTTGTCATCCACGGGCCGAGTAAGGAGACCGTCCTGGGTATCTACAAGTTGACCAAGCCGGAAGGCGAGCCGCTGAACCTTACCATGAAGCAGGCGGAAGACCGCTTCAACAATGGTAAACTCAAGCCGAACGTCGCCATCAAGGTAGGTAAGGGTGAGCAGTGCTACGGACAGAAGATGTTCAACGACGTCTTCCCTGAAGGCCTTAAGCCGGGCATGCGTCCGATCACGGGTAAGGACCTGGACAAGATCCTCCTGGACGTCGCAAAGAACACTGAGTCCAAGGAGTCGGCACGTATCCTTACGGAGATCAAAGACCTGGGTAACCATTACGTCACCGAGCTTGGCTACGCCATCTCACTTAAGGACCTGGAGTTTGACTACAAGAAGCGAGACACAGTCATCTCGAAGCTTGAGCGTAACGCTAAGACCAAGGGCTTCGGTAAGGCCGTCGGTGAGGCCACTGACGAGCTGAACGCCCTCCTGGCCGAGGCCGTAGATAACCGCTTCGTCGAGGCTACCCTTGAGAGTAAGGCTACAGGCAAGGGCGACGCCGTCCGCCAGATGATCGCTACACCCATCGCTGTGACAGATAACAAGGGTAGGCTCATTCCCATCGCAATCCGTAAGTCGTTTGCTGAAGGCCACGACCTGGGCGCCTACCTGGGCACTACCCCGGGTGCGCGTCAAGGCCTTATTGATAAGGGCATCTCGGTTGGCGCTACTGGCTACCTCAGCAAGCTGCTGGTACGCGCTAACATTGAGAACAAGATCTCTCAGGAAGACTGTGGCACTCAGGAGTACATTACTCTACCGTCAGATAGCTCGGACGCGATTAACCGGCACGGCGCCGTAGGCAGCCTACGCAACGTCGCGCTGACCGGGGATATGCTTCGTAAGATTCGACGTGAGGGTACCAAAGAGATCGCCGTGCGTTCAGCCCTTAAGTGCCAAGCACAAGAAGGCATCTGCGCTAAGTGTGCGGGGATTGACGAGAACGGGAGGCCCTACACTATCGGGTTCCACCTCGGTACGCAGGCGGCGCAGAGCATCGGTGAGCGGGCTACACAGGTTACCCTGCAGAAGTTCCACACTGGTGGCGCTGTCGGTGGAGCCAGCGTTGGTTTCAACCGTATTGAGCAGCTGCTTCAGCTTCCGGAGACCGTGCGCGGTCGCGCCGTACTCGCGACAGAGTCGGGTCGGGTGACCAAGATTGAGAAGGCTCCCGCTGGCGGTAGCTTTGTCTTCATCAACCAGGGCGGCAAGGTATTCGTTGCTCAGGAACTTGGCCTTAGCGTCAAGGTCGGGGACAACGTCAAGGCGGGTGATTCGCTTACTGCGCAAGGCGTACTCAAGCCGCAGGATCTCTTGGAAGCCACGGGAGACATGAACAAGGTACAGGACACCCTGATTAACGAGCTCGGGGCTGCGTACGGTAAGCAGAAAATTAGCCGCCGTACCTTTGAGACGATCGTTAAGCCCATGACAGACAAGGTTAAGATCTCCAACTCCGGAGACGGCGCTACGATCTACAACGTCTTTGCTGGGGATATTCAGTCTAAGAACCAGATGGACGGGTACAACCGCAAGCTCCGCGAGAGGGGCCTGCGTGAGATTCAGTTCGAGCCGATTCTGGCGGGCATCAAGAAGATCCCGTTCCTGGGCGACGACTTTGTAGGGGCCCTGACCCACGAAAGGCTGAAGAGCACGCTCTCGGAAGCTCCGGGCATGGGCAAGTCCACGGACTTCGGTAAGGGCCACGCAGTGTCGCAGCTTACTATGCGCCAGTTCGGTAACATTGAGGACGTCCGAGGCCCCCGACCCAGTCGGCTATAATATAGGTAGAGTAGCGCTATGAGTAAGAAGAAGAAGATCGACCTCCAATCCCTCCGCAAGGCCTCGATGGACCCTGTCTTGAAGTTCAAGATGGGTCAGCGTACTAAGGTTAAGGGCATCGTCACCGCCCAGGATAAGATCCTGATTCGGAAGTTTGCCCGCATGAACCTGCCCCTGGCTATGCAACGGGACCCCAAGATCACTGTACCTAAGCTGGTAAAGCGACTCGTCGGTATCCTCGAAACTCTGCGTCCGGAAGTCCGGAAAGTGGCCCTGCAGCAGCTTCGGGACTATGTTGGATAAAAACACGGCGCTGCGTGGGGCGTCTGGTACGCAGTTCAGCTATGCCACTATTAGGGCCTACTTTCCCACACGGGCGGCCTACGATGTAGACTCCACTAAGCAGGGGCGGATCCAGAGTATTCCAGCACTAGCTTCTGGCGTCACTCGTCCGTACCCTGCAGGTACTCAGGTCATTATTCAGCGAGCTACTGGGGGTGGCTGGGTCATCCTAGGAGAGGTCCCGCAAGCCAATAATGGTACGGCTGACGTAGGATCCTCGTCAGATGCCACGTTAGCCAAGAACCGAGGCAGGCTTCAGGGCGTAGGCCCCGAGCAGGATAACCGTAGTTCTTACCTCTCCGTAGACTCTACTAACGAGACGGAGACTGTAGTATTTGAGCGGGACACTCGCATTGAGAACCGCACGGCGAAGAACGTCTCCAAGAGCTTTCTGCATCTGTACGGTACGGGTGATATCATGCTGGCCGCGGCGCAGGCGGCGTATATCCACCTTAGCCGAGCTAAGGGTTCCGTGATCATGCGGGGTAGGGATAAGTTCGAGAGCTTTACGGGCTTTGACCGTACCCTCGAGAACTTCGGTCTTGGCCCTAAAGTGGGCGGCACGATGCTCACCGAATCTATTCGGGCCGGGGTGATAGTCGACCCGATCTCTGAGGGCCTGCGGGCGGCTACGGTAGAAACACGTAGCGGGGACCTTAGACCGAACTTTGTGGAGCTCGCCTCTGCGGCAGCGCGGTTGACTCTAGGATCTGAAACCACCTACCGTGGAGGCGCCTCGGGCTGGCAGCATATGGACCTTACGCCCGACGGGTTCGGCACATACCGGGTATTCGTTCCGGGTGTGAGCCAGACCTTTGTCATGGGAAGTCTGGCCCCGGTGACCAGCACAGCATTCCCGTTGGCGCTCACAGGCACGATTCCCACCAGCCGTGGTGTTGCCCTTCAGACGGCGTCTACCAGCCTGGTCATGGACGAGACCCTGGGGACGATCAACCTGGGTATGGCGCTTATTCCGGGCGCCCCGGAACTGAGCATCAGCGTCCTGGGAGCTACAGTCAGCTACGCCGGAAACACCGTTAAGGTCGGACCTGAGGGCGTCGTTATCAGCAGCGCAACGGCAATCGCGCTGAGCGGTAATGTAACTATCACAGGCTCACTCAACGCGGCCTCGATTCAGACTGCCGCTATTCTAGCAGGGGCCGGATCTTTCGGTGATCTGGACTTCGGTGGCTCTAGGCCCATGTCGTCCGGGCCGGGGTCCGCCTTTGCTGTAGTAAGTGCAGCTATTGCCTCGTCTATCTCAGCGGGTGCAGGTTCCGGGTCTGGTGGCGGGGCCACTACCGCGGCATCTACCTTCACGGGAGGGGACACGGCCCGCGGATCCGGGGGCGGGCTGGACATGGGATCATTCGGTAGTCTGGCCGTAGGTGCGGGCGCGGGCTTCCTCATGGGTAGCCGAAGTTCTGGTAGCTCAGGTGGGGACTCAGGTGGAGGCTCTCCGGGTCCAGTAGGTCCTCAGGGACCTGCAGGTGCCGATGGCGCTGACGGAGCTACAGGTCCTGCAGGTGCTACAGGTGCTGCTGGCACTGACGGAGCTGACGGGGCTGACGGAGCTGATTCTACTGTTCCGGGACCCACCGGCCCGACCGGCGCCACAGGCCCCGCAGGTGCTGCTGGCTCAGACGGCACTGATGGCGGCGATCCGGAGCTCCAGGTAGCGCTGGTCGTTACTAATCCTTTAGCAGATCAGACCGTAGGTCAGACTTATCCCGCAGGCACCTCGCTGGAGGCTATTCTGCGAGACATGCTGATTGCGTATCAGCTTCCGGCGTTCGCCAGCCTCAACCCGATTGCATCTGGCACGCTGGAGCACGGGACCGCATATGCCTGGACGTCGCCCGTCACGTTCAACACCACCAACACCGAGAACGTAGACGCCTCGTCCGGCAACATCTACTTTAAGAAGAGCTCGACTGTCCTGCAGTCCTCCGCGTTTACGTTTGCGACTGGGACGGGTACCGTCGCTCAGTCCGTCACGTTCGCGGTCCCTGTGGGGGACTTCGAGGTTGTGGCAACAAACGCCGGGCAGTCCGGCACGGCCAAGAGCAGCCAGTACACCATCCGCACCGAGGGTAACAATACTAACGGTGGCGGCTTCAGTGGGCAGGACACGCTGAACGTCTACTTCAGGACGTACTTTGGCGCAACCGCCACCCAGTTCACGGGCAGCAACGGCGCCTCCGTAACTTCAGCGCTGGCGGGGGGCACGGAGAACGACTCAAAGCGTACGGTCACCTGCACGGCCGACAACGCAAACGGTTCTAACTACACATACTTCGCGATGCCGACCTGTCACTTTGACGCCGTGTCCAGCATCGTACTTAACGGGGCCATCCCCGTGTACTCCGCTTTCACGAGCAAGGGAACCGACACGGTGAACGGCGTGGAGTACACCTTCTTCGAGTCCAACGCTCCCGGCGCCTTTAGCAGCGGCGACAGCCTGGTTGTATCCTAATGCCTATTAATTATCCCGACAACGTCAAGCACAACAACGCCAGCTTCCCTATCATCTCTGCCGCCGACAAGACGGTGCAGGGGTGGTACCACGTCGCTGACACGACGGAACGCGATGCTCTGCCCGCCGCTAAGCGCCTAGAGGGTGCCGTGATCGTGGTGGGTAGTGCCGTGTACGTGTATACTAGCAGCGACCTGGGCGATACCGCCTGGCAAACTGCGGGAAACTGGGAGGACTTAGGTCCTACCCTAGGCGACCTTGCGGCCCTCGACACCGTCGGGAACCCGGAGATCGACGACGATGCAGTTACGCAAGCCAAGATCGCATTTCAGGCGGTTGACAGCTCCGAGATCGCTCCTGACGCAATCATCACCAGCAAGATTGCGGACCTCGCAGTGCAAGGTACTAAACTGGGCGACAGCTCAGTGTCTGCTGCCAAGCTGGCAAACAACGCAGTCGAGGAGGCCAAGATCAGCAACGGCGCAGTCACCTCGATCAAGCTGGCAAACAACTCAGTCACCGAGCCCAAGATAGCGCCCAACTCGGTCACCGAGGCCAAGCTGTTTACAGGCGCGGTCACGAACTCAAAGCTGGCTACGGACTCTGTCTCCACTGGTAAGATCCGCGACGGAGACGTAACGGACGCCAAGCTGGCCCTGGACTACATCAACACCACCACGACGACCCAGACCAAGGCAGGCAACCTCAAAGTTCGGGAACTGAACATCGACCAGGGCCCCTTCCGAGGAACTCAATACACCTACGGCGACGACATGCCCGTGATCGACGGGTTCTACACCGTGCCCAAGGGCTACGGAGACACCGGGCGTGGCTTCGAGTTCCGCTTCGACACTACGCAGACGGCCTACCTGATGCACGAGACCGGGGCAACGTGGACTCAGCTTCTGGGAACAGCGCCGAGCACCTTCGAGAAGCACTCTCTGTTCACGGCTGCCCCTGGCTACTTCAACGTGTTCCCCCTCGTGGACGCGAACGACGAGTGGTCCTTCGAGGTGACAGGATTTAGCCTGTCAAATTCGTCGAACAACAAGTGGAAGCCGATCATGTTCTTCCACTCAGGGCTGTCTTCAAGCATCAACCTGAAGGTGGAGTGCCTTGCTGGCGACGGGACCACTTGGGTCACGGTTCACGACGGCGCCGCCAACAGCAGCAGCACTCTGTTCCCCGCCAACTACGCGGTAGTCAACCCCGGTAACTTGAAGGGGCTGCGGTTCACCATCTCCAACGTCACGAACAACCTCTACCTGAAGCAGGTAGGCGCTACGTCCTTGACATCCCCGTCCTTTGCTTGGCAGATGCTGAAGCAGGGCGGGACCTTCTACGGCGACCTCAGGGGCAAGAAGGATGGCAGCGACACCTGGACGATCAACCAGTCAGGCAGCGCCAACTTCACGGCTGTCACCCAGGGAGGCAACTCGCTCGGTAACTTGGCGTTCCTGAGCCAGGTGGACCGAAACGAGATCGCTTGGGACTCGATCAACGACATCCGCCTTGCGAGCAGCGCAGTAACCACTGTCAAGATCGCTGACGGCAACGTCACCAACGCCAAGATTGCCTCAGACGCAGTCACTACCGCCAAGATTGCGGACGGCTCGGTCACTGAGGACAAGCTCGCCACTGATGCTGTCAGCACAGCACGCATTCAGAATGCTGCTGTAACCTCTGACAAGATTGCGGACCTCAACGTGACCACGCCAAAGCTGGCTACGGGAGCAGTAACTGGCCCCAAGCTCGCCACAGGCTCTGTCAGCACGACACGCATTGAGGACGGCGCGGTCACCACCGTCAAGATTGGTGCTGCTGCGGTCACTGAAGACAAGATTGCTCTTGATGCAGTAACTGGCCCCAAGATTGCTGATGGTGCTGTTAGCACAGCACGCATTGAGGACGGCGCGGTCACCACCGTCAAGATTGGTGCTGCTGCGGTCACCACCGATAAGATTGCCGCCTCCGCAGTCACCACTGCCAAGATCGCAACGGGGGCCATCACGGGGTCACGGCTTGCGCCTGGGGCGGTCGTTGAGGCGAGCATCACCAACGACGCTGTTACTAGCAGCAAGATTGCGGACAACGCTGTCGGTGCCGCCCACATTGGCACCTCTGCGGTAACGGAAGTCAAGATTGCCACCGACGCAGTCACGTCGTCCAAGATTGCTGATGGTGCGGTGACCGGCGCCCGCATCGCGGACAACACGATCACCACCGTAAAGATCGGAGACCAGCAGGTCACCAACGCAAAGATTGCGGTCAACGCTGTCGGGACCTCCGAGATCGAAGACCTCTCGGTTACTTATACGAAGATTGCCGACGGCGCAATCACCACCAGCAAGATTGGAGACCAACGGGTCACCAATGCCAAGATTGCAGTCAACGCCGTCAGCACGAGCAGGCTTCAAGACGACTCGGTCACTACCTCCAAAATCGTCGACGGTAACGTCACGAACGCCAAGCTCCAGGCCGGCTCCGTGAATACGGCCAAACTGGCCGCCGGAGCTGTCGTGTCGGCAAAGATTGCATCAGGTGGGGTGGCTAGCTGGAACTTGGATCCCAATTTGGAGAAGAAGCTGGTCTACAAGGAGGAGCCTGTCGAGCCCTTCATGCCCTGGATTGGTGAGGTCACCGGGACCTTCTCCAACCGAAAGACCTACAGCCCGTTCGAGCTGGACAGGTTCATGGGCCGGGGCAGCGAACTGGTCATGGACCTCGACGGGAGCCCGGTCGCTGGAAATCGGATCCAGAACCTGACGAACCAGTCCTACGGGAGCGCGCTCAACGTCGCAGCGGCTGGCGGAAACACTGGGGTCCTCACGATTGACCTGGAGACCAACGGCATGGTTGGCGCCAACGGCTTCGTCTACGCTCAGGGCTTCCTCATGCTCACGTTCTACTCTGGGCGTGGCCCCGTGTCGATGAGCTGCCGCACGCAGGACAAGAACGGCACCTGGACCAACCGAACCTGCACGGGCCACATGACCTCAAGTGGCACTCCAGGTGCCACCGAGCCCGTCTACTGGGGCGTCCAGATCGGCGGAAACTACTTGGTCAAGATCGAACTGACCATGACTTCTCAGTCGGGCCAGCCGGCTGGTCTCGGCAACATCAGCTACCTCGGCACGCGGATGGTGATGAGCCAGGGGCCGCAGATCAACACACTCGGAGGCAAGTTCTTCGGCCAGATCAGCGGCGTCGAGCAGGCCACCACGAACTGGACTATTGACCAGGACGGTTCGGCTGACTTCGATTCACTCACCATTCAAGGCTCCCCGATCACCAACGGTGTTGATGGGGCCGATGGCGCTGATGGCGCTGATGGCGCGACAGGCCCCGCTGGCCCCGCTGGCCCCACTGGTCCCGCAGGGGCTGATGGTAGCGATGGCTCAGACGGCGCTACAGGCCCCGCTGGGGCCGACGGTGCTGCGGGAGCTGATGGTGCCACGGGACCTCAAGGACCTGCTGGCGCCGATGGTGCGGACGGCTCGGACGCCCTGGCCCTGGCGGGCGCGAACCAGACGCTTACTGGCGACCGAGTCATCGACGACGGCGACAACGGGCACAACCTGTTCGCCCTGCTCAACGACAGTGGTAAGAAGGCCGAGCTGTATATGCAGCCGGGAACGCCTTCCATCTTCCTGGTTACCAACAGCGGCGCGGGCAACGTCTCCGCTATCCAGCTGGGATCAGACAACATCAACCTGGCGTTCACGAACTCGGATCTCCAGATCAACAACGATGCGGGAACTGACGGTCAGGTGCTAACGTCTGGCGGCGCGGGGGTCGCCCCTGCGTGGGAAACTCCCTCTGGAGGGGGCAGCGGATCTTCCCTCGAGCTGTTCCTCGCGGGCAGTTCTTTGACATCATCCTTCTCTACGAGCGCAGGCCAGCTCATGCTCTGGGATGCCCCCGATGTCAACACGGCCAGCGTCGCCTACAGCACTACCACGGGAGAGCTGACCATCCCTGCTGCCGTCAACGGCTACTACATCGAGATTCATGCCGCGGTCGGGGGCAACGGCGCTACGGGCCGGGTCCAGCTCGACCTTATCCTACAGAAAGACACAGGGGCTGGCTTTGCAGACGCATTCCACGTGATGGACTACGTCACCAGAGATTCGGCCCAGGACGAGGGTGGAGTCGCGATGGTTTACATCGACCCCACCCCCGTGGCGACTGGAGACAAGTACCGATTCAACGTTCGTCGCAACGGGGGGCCACTTAACAGGGACCCCACTCAAACCAGGCTTTCGATTAAGTTCATCAGCCTCTAGGTCATATAGGGCCAAATTCCTAGAATAGCCAGGCTACACTAATTACAGCCCCCTGCCTGGGCTGCCGATATACTAATATAGGGATTATCCCCCGGTAGCATTATGAGTCAATTCTCTCCCACCATCCTCGTGACCTCGAATGATCCGGCTACTCCGGATACCGTAACCCTGGGCACGTCTGCTGGCACTGCCTATGAGATTACCAACCGCGGTAAGCAGACGGTATTTGTGATGGTTAACGACGGTGCAGCCGTAGCGATCCTTCCTCGGTCTGAAGGCACCGTAGCTGCCGCAAACAACGCAGTAATCTCTAAGCTGGAGTTCTACGTAGCTTCCGGTCGGGTACGCTTTCAGTCGCTGTCCCCGGGGGCGCTTCCGCCCTCTAGTGTTGCCTGCCTGGTAGAAATCACGAAGCACTCCTGATAATTATGGAACCCCTCTTCATCAAAAAGCCCTCCTCTCACGTTAAGGAGGCCGCGTACCGCCTCGGCCATGACGCCGACACCTGGGACCAGGACATCGTAGCGAAGCTTCACGAGGAGCACGCCTACCTCCCTGACTACAACGTCAAGGTCGCCCTGAACCACAAAGATGCAGAGGCAGGGGCCGCTACCGGCCAGGTCACGTTGGACCAGAAGGTCCGCATCCCGATCGTCATTCAGGACTTCAAGCTGCAGCCCATGGACCTCATGTACCATGACGAGCAGCTTATGCCCCTGAGCAAGTCGGCTGTCGCTCGCGTCATGCACGACGGCTCCTTCGGGAAGACCGTCAAGCCCCAGTCCGCTGGTGTTGACATGGGCCTGTTCGCTGCTACTCGTGCCCCGCACTACGGTAAGTACGCCTACGCCAGCTCCCTCGAGTACACCCCCCAAAACCTGGCAGACGCCATCTCTTCGGCCTACTCGGAGAACGAGCTGCGCTACGACCTGGCCGACAGTCGGTACCTTCGTGAAGGTATCATGGAGTTCGCCAAGGAAGCATCCATGACCAAGGAGGCATCCCCGGAAGCCCCCACGGTGTCCCTGCGCCTCCTTAAGGAAGCGCACCTTAGTGACGTTACTACCGGCGGTGTCCGCACCGTAGAGGGCGAGGGCGTCATCTTCAAGGTAGCCAGCGTAAGCGGCAAGGTCCTCGACCGCGCCCTGTTCGTTGGTACTGAGGGCGGTTATGCCTTCGGCGCGTCGGTCCCCGGCGTAGAGGCCAACGTCAAGCTCGCAGAAGCAGAGCCCGCAGGTTACGGTGTGTTCCACACCAGCCTGGGCGACAAGAACATCTGCACTGAGCCCCTGAACATTCAATACAAGACTGCTGAGTACGTAGCGGCCAACACGGCTATGGGCGAGAACGTCCGTATCTATCAGGCCCCCGAGTTCAGCGGCTTCCGTAAGATTGCAAACTGCATCTACCTCTCGGACGCCTGGGGCTTCGCCCCTCTGGCAGAGAAGGTGCAGTTTAGCAACGCATCTGACATGAATAAGCTTGCCTCCCTGGGAGCAGACTTCGAGGTTCATCGAGTCGGTAACTTCTACCGCCTTGAGGGTAACCTGCAGGACGTCCCGGCACTGGCTAAGTTCGCCAACACGATGGTTGATCGCCACGAGCTTCAGAACGGCTTCACCGCCTACTGCTCCCCTGAGCAGTTCGACGAAGTCTGCGTTCAGGCTGACAAGGCCATCGCCGCAAAGATCAAAACCTACCGCGTGGATCCGGTAACCGATGAGACCATCGAGTTGCCTAAGCTGGCCGCCGCTGATAAGATTGCTCTTATCCGTAGCGCCGGTATCCTGACGGAGGAGGTTGTGAAACAAGCAGGTGTCGAGCCCGGGGACGCAGAGTCCACGGTTGACTCGATTCTTGGTCTTAACTTCTTGAGCCAAGAAAACATCCACAAGATGGTTCTTTCCATCGACGACCTCGAGGCCGCCCGTGGCGTGCTCTCTCGTGTCCTGCTTGCGGGCCGGCTAGGGCTCGATATCGACGTGAGTACTGTTCGGACGGCTATGTTTGCGCTAGATGCGGTTATCAGTGACCTGAGGCGACTCAGGCAGACCCATCTCGCTAAGTGAGCAAAAAGAAAAAAACTGTATTCGCAAAACCCCAGCTGTGCCAGGAGTTCGGTGTCACTGAAAGGACACTGAGCTACCTGACTGAATTGGAGCTTATTGCGCCTGACTGGACGTACAGGCATGGCCTCCCTATAGTTGAACTGACTGAGGGGGATCGGCTTACCCTTACGTGCGCAGGTAATGCTGTGTACAACAACCTGCGCGGACGGTTCCCGTTCCAAAGGTTCTTGTACCTACGGTTTCTTCAGATGCCGTTGGAGTACATTCAGTTTGAGCTGTCGGAGAAGAATCTCCTTGACGCCGCTAGGGTGACCCCGACTATGCTCAAGCATAAGTACGACGAGTTCCTCTCTCGTGTACCTGAGGGTCTGCGCGACTGCGTTGATGAGAACCGGCCGCCTAAGACTAAGGAAGAGAAGGCCCTGTTCGATAAGCTCTTGGACGTGTGCGAGATCCGTATTGCCTACGAGCACCCCGAGTGGGACGACGCCTTCTCCTTCATGAGTAACTCTAGCGTTAAGGTTATCGTAGACGCCGCGCTTACTACTACAGGCAGCTACCAGCAGATCTCCGAGTTCCTGTACGAAGCCCTTGAGGTTAACTTCACGCCCGAGGGCTTGCTGTTCTATCAGCAGCTTTTCCACGACATGGAGATGATGACGGACAGTGACCTGAAGGTGTACTTCAAGGGCATTAGCCCCTTGCACCGTCAGGAGATCCAGGCGGCCCATGGGTCGGACTTGGCGGTATACAAGCTGCAGTCGGGCCTGCACACGGACATCCAAGCAGAAGAAGTTCTGGAGATCGCCATTAGTCAGGTATGCCAGAAGGTCATCGAGCTTACGGCGGACGTCGGCATGTCGGACTCGGAAGAAACCTACAAGGCCATCCGCACATTTAACATCCTCATGGATCGACACTCTAAGGTTATTGAAGTGGCTGGCTCGCAGACCGGTAGCAACGTACCAGACTTCTTCAAGACCCTGTCGCTGACTAACAACGAGATCACGCACGGTAAGATGCTGGACGTGGACCCTAACGCAGACTTTGACGAGTCACAAGTAAAGAAGAATGAGAACGTCTGACTTCCTAAAGGTGGGGCAGCCTTCGGCCGCCTACCAGAATCTCAGGGATGCTCAACTGCTTCGGGACGAGGTTCGGGACGACGACCCGGGCGTAGCCCTTGAGCAGTGGCTGACCTTCAACGAGCAGATGGAGCAGGTAGCCCAGCGGGCCAGCGAGGACGCAGGTCCTATGTCGGCCCAGCAGGAGGACATGCTGGCTTCAGGTAAGGCAGGTACCGTTAACCTCACGGACATGGTCTCTAACATGCTTACCGTGGACACTAAGCCCTTCAGCTTCGCGGGCAGGGAATACCTGCGAGGTATCTACGACTACTTCCCTAAGTACAGCCAGGGGTGCAAGAACATCATTCTGATTGCCTCGCGTCAGGTTGAGAAGTCCACTACTCAGTCGGCTAAGTCAATTGCACTGGGGCTGGCTAACCGAGCCTACAAGACTCTTTACATCGCCCCTACGTTCGACCAGGTTCAGATCTTTTCACAGCAGCGCTTCAAGCCCATGTGTGAGGACTCCGGCCAGCTCGTCGGATCCTTCGTTAACCCCGCTAGGGGCGTGTGGCAGGTCAAGGCCAAGCAGTTCCAGAATGGGGCGTTCTTCAACTTCCGCAGCTGTTTCCTTAACGCTGACAACGCACGTGGTATCTCCGCTAACCACCTACTCATTGACGAGATCCAGGATATTGCCCCGGACGCTATCCCTGTCCTTGAGCAGTGCCAGGCGCACTCCGAAGACGAGCTGAAGTACCGTACCTACGCAGGTACGCCCAAGAGCAGTGCTAACATCATCTCACTTCGCTGGGAGGACTCCTGCAAGTTTCAGTGGCTGACTAAGTGTGCCTCCTGCAACTTCTGGAACATGTCGGATGAGAGTATTATCCAGGACGACAAGTATGCCTGCTCTAAGTGCGGCACGGAGATTGTACCGCACCGAGATGGTATGTGGGTACCGGAGAAGCCCAGTATGCTCGATAAGCGTTGGGGCTTTCGCTTGAGCCAACTAATGGTACCCTTCAAGAAGCACAAGCACATCATCGAGGACCGCGATAACCCGAACGTGTCCCGGGCTAAGTATCTCAATGAGACCTTAGGGCTCCCGTACGACGAGGGTGAGAATGGTATCACCGACACGGTCCTTGAGAAGGCGTGCAAGGACTATGGGATGGTACAGCCGCCCGACATCTTTAAGCAGTACGCTTCACGGGGCCTTAAGGTGTACGCGGGTGTGGACTACGGCACGGGTGAGGGATCTAACCCCTCGTTCACCGTACTGACTATCGGAGCCATGCAGCGTAACGGCATCTTTAAGGTTCTGTATATGCGCAAGTTTAAGGGCAAAGAAACTGAGTCTATCATTGAGCTTAATCTGATCGACAAGCTGTGCCGTCAGGCAGGGGTTAGTTGGCTGGGGGCTGACTGGGGGCACGGTGCTCACCAGAACGCTCGGCTAGAGCGGGAGAAGGGTTGGGATAGAATCCGTGGAAAAAACGTCATGATGGAGTTCAAGTACACCCGCCAGAAAAAGGAGATGGTCTGGACCGGTAAGTACTACCACGCAGACCGTAACCAGACAATGGGCCGCTGCATTGATGGTATCCGCGACTGTGATCGCCCCGACAAGGGCATCGTGTTCTTCCGTTATGACCAGTTTAACGACTTTAAGAACGATTTGACCACCATTTACATGGAGTACAACACCAAGACAGGTACGGTCTCCTACCAGCACCAGCTTCCTGACGACGGCTTTCACTCCATCAACTACGCCTACATGGCTGCCCGGCAGGGCTCCGGTATGGGTATGAGCGTAGATATGATGTCCCAGTAGGGCTAGTAGGGTAATATACTAATAGTGGATGGCCATCCCTTGGGCGAAGAGCCCACCTACCGGTATATCATATGAACTCGTTTGAGACACAGATTCTGGCGAACCGTCTGGCTCAGGGCTACGTAATGGATAGCTCTGATCTGAACGAACAGATCGCCAAGCACGCTGAGGATAATGACCTTAGCCGCGTACAGATTCAAGGCCTTGTATCCGCCGTGAACCACGCAACAAACGACATCCTGCGCAAGACCGCATCGGATAAGACGTACACATTCGATCTCGGGAGCCTCGACTCCGTACTCGAAATCCTTGACGGCCGCCAAAGCGAGGGTGCTCCCCTGGCAAAGGTGGCCTCTGCCGTTCGTGACCTCAACCCGGATACCGGGGTCGGTGCTAACCTGACAGCCTGGGCCGCTGACGGCTCCCCCGAAGAGCAGGACCGTCGCCTCCGCACGGCCTGCGATACCCTCCATAAGATCGCCGCTACCTGCGGGGCTCACAAAAAGAAGGTTTCTGCTAAGAAAGTCGGCGAGCTTAAGAAGCTTTCCGAGGACATCTCCTCCCTGACCCAGACTGTCAAGGAGTACATGATCAACGGCCGTTACCCCTACGAGGATATCAAGAAGTGCGCACACGCAGTCGACATGGACAACGACAAGGTTGTTGACGTAGTGTTTGAGAAGGTCGCCTCCGAGCTTGAGAAGCTGGGCCACCCCTTTACAGGCGTAATGGCTAGCGACAAAGAGCTTAAGTCCGAGACGTTCAAGCGTTCGGGCGGCAACGTCCCGGAGCCCGAAGTTACGGTAGTGAACGGGGCCTCCCCGATCGCCAAGGAAGTCAAGGCCATCGGTTCCCGCATCAACAGCACATATGAGCTTGACCGCACGTTCAACGAGCTGGACAGCCTGGCCTCAGCCGCCCTGGTTGCTGAGAGCTCGCTGAAGAGCAACCAGGCAGTATCTGATTACCTCTGCCACACTCTGGATAGCGTCTATAGCGCCTGCCGAACCATGTGCGACCAGGAGCAAACTAGCGCCGAGCACGTCAAGGAGGCCCGGGGTGAAATCAAGGCTGCCCTGAAGACTTTCGGGCCGAGGGCCGCGGTGACTGGGGTAACTACCGCCGCCCTAACTACTGGCGGCGTCGCAGCCGCTAAGGCCCGCGATCATGTGAATAGGGGCATTAAACAATCCGTCTCCAACAACCCGACCAGCACTGTCTGATATGTCCAACCTCTACGAAACATTCAAAGATTGCCTTGTAGGTGACCTTAGCGCGGCCGAGCACCAAGACTTGGCTAAGTTCGCCGCAGCCCTGACCACCGCACGCGGTACGGGGCAGCAGGACGTTCTGGTCAAAGAGGCCATGAGCGGCATGTGCGATCCGGAGGACTTCGTCAAAGTGGCTCACCTGGTAGCCATCGTTACGAGTCACGAGAAGACCGCCGCGATGAGCACCAGCGAGAAGATTATGGCAGGTACTGCTGTTGCAGGTGCGCTTGCGGGCCTTGCCCCTCTGGCCATCCAGGCGGTAAACGCCATCCGCGGCCGTAAGTCACACGAGGCTGCCATGCAGCACGCTATGCAACAACACCCGATGCTGGGTGAAGAGGCCAACGCCATGCAGACCCGCCAGAACTTCCAGGTTCTGCGTTCGTTTGCTCCGGACGTAGCCGCCAGCAAGCCTGTAGCCGCTAACGCCCTGGTGCGTATGCACCGCATGGGTCCGGCCGCCGCCGACATCAACATGGTCAAGGAGCTGGCCACGACCCAGAAGGAGATCTCTGACCGTAACAAGTACCGCCCGGACGTACGCCAAAACCTGAAGGACGTTGCCAGTAGTGTCGATCAGCTCGGAGCGGCCTACAATACAATCCAGACGAACCGAACCGATAGGGCTAATGCTGAGACGAAGCAGATGATTCAGCAGACCAATGATCTGTCCGGCCAGCGGCAGGCCGCCCAGGCTGCTAAGCGTGAACAAGAGCACGCACAGGCTGTGCTGAAGAACTATGATATCCTCGGTGGGGTCACGAACCCCATGCCTCCCGGTCCGCGACTGCGCAGGGCTGAGGACCTGGCTAAGCCAGTCCGGCGTCTACGCGACCTCAGGACCTCCGCCGGTCAGGAAGGCTGATGGGTTTTGAGAAGATCATTGACCTCGGTGGCTGCACCGATGGTTGGGGGCCGGAGTACGTATCCGTACACTCCCAGACCCTTACCAAGGTTGCTTCCGCGTGCTACACACCGGACAGCCTGGTCGAGACCATGGAGAAGCTCAAGCCCCGTCCTGAGGGCCGCTACATTCTCCTTAACGCCCTGGGTGCCCACGAGTACTGGGGTGTTAACCGCAACGGAGATGCTTTCCCTGAGTGGAGCCTGAAGGGCGATCCGCCCCCCAAGGAAGTCCAGGACATCATCAAGCACAAGATCAAGCCGAAGCTTCCTATGTTCCAGGTCCCTATGGGCCGATACGGACACAAGACCTTCGTAGACTTTGCTCACGTATACGTAGGGCACGCTAATAATGACCCGACCAAGTCCATCGGCGACGTTATTGCCTCGGCATATAACGACAAGATGCACCGAGTCGAGCTCATCGTATTTGTCTACGAGGCAAGAAATCCCGAACTAATTCAGAAAATTGACTCGGGTGAGCCCGTGCCCTTTTCTATGGGAGCTAAGCTTGTAACGGATACCTGCTCGATCTGCCTGAATTGCGCCCGCACACGAGCCGAGTACTGTGAGCACCTGACGAGCCTTATGGGCCGTAGCATGCCGGACGGCCGTCGGGTCTTCGCCTACAACTTCTTTCCCCGATTCTTTGACATCTCTTACGTCACCACACCGGCTGACCGGAGTGCTTGGGGACTGAAGAAAGTGGCCTCCACGGGCCTTACACAGGCGGTTCTTCCTTCTAGAACCAACTTTGATAAGGTCGCGGATATGGTCAAAGAAGAGCCCGCTATGGGTAAGTCGCTGGGATCCGCTCCGGTAGATCCTAAGGTGCTGAGCTTTATCATGAGCAAGGCCCGGGACAAGTATCAGAGCTGCGCCCCCAACCCGGCACTAGTCAAGGCCGTGAAGGGATACAAGCTAAAGAAAGTACTTGCATCCATGACATCTATGGGTATGCTTCTTAAGCCCACAGAGGTGACTAAACTATCTAGTAGCTGCCCTGGGGATTTCCCGGACAGTTTCACACTTGACGATGTTGACCGTAAGGTCGTTCAGGCTCTCGAGCCCTTCATCGAAAAGCGTTCTTTCCATGATCCGTTCTTCACTAAAGAGGCTTCGGCCCCGGCGGTGACGCGGACTAACCCTGGTAGCGGCTCTGAGGCATTCACTCAGTACTGCAGTTACCTAACATCAATTGATTTTAGCAAACTAGCGGAGTGGGTGGATACGTCTCCAGTCGCTCAGGTCAGCCTGAACTTCGACAACTGTCTGTTCAAGGTTGCGGGTGTGAACCCGGCGAACCAATCGGATCGTCCCTGGCTTCCTTTCGTAGCTGCCGCATCGCGTTTCAACCCACTACTTACTCACTGAGGTATAACCCAATGACTGACTACAACAACGACCTTGAGGCGCTGTTCAGCTCCCTCGCTCAGGAGACCGAGAAGGTCGCTGCAGCCGTCGACATGACCGAGACCCCCGAGGCCGCCCTGGCCGTCGAGGACCATGAGAAGATCGCCGAGGACCTTCGGGCCGGTGGCGAGATCCTCGCTAACTCCTTCGTCGACTCCGTTCTGGAGAAGATCGCCGCTGCCGTTCCCGCCGCTGGCGCTGGTTCGGAAGTTCCGATCGCTTCGCCCCGCAGCCGCTGGGAAGCAGTTGCTGCTCGCCTTGCCGGTACGCATGGTCGTGCCCTCAAGCCGGGTGACGACACCAGCGTCCGTGCCGAGCAGGACAACGCCCTCTCCGGTGCCAAGGGCACGGTCAACAAGCAGCGCAACCTCGGCTGATCCGTTCTACCCCAACCCCCCTGATTTAATCATGAACAAGCGACTTACAGACATTAAAGTCGAGCTTGAGGCTGCTGAGCTTCAGGCCAAGATTGCTACGGTCACCGAGGCTTACGCCGAAAGCGACCTGGCACTTGATATCCTGAGCGACGCCATGGGCGAGCTTGAGAAAGAGGCTGCCGACGGCGGCTTCGGCGACGAGGGCCTCTCGGCCAGCCAGCTTCTCTCGATGGGCGTTGAGCTCACCGAGCAGACCCTGGAGAAGATCGCCGAGGAGCTTTCGGAAGAGTCCGAGGAAGCCCCCGCTGAGGAAGCTGCTGAGGAGGTCTCGGAAGAGGTCGACGAAGAAGGCGACCTTGACAAGGAGGCTGAGGCCGCCCTCGAGGCCAACTACGTCCTCGCCCATCGTCTCGGTCAGGAGCTTGGTGCCATTGGCATCACGGCCGACGACATCGAGAAGGTAGCCAGCGGCCCCGAAGACGACGCAGCCCAGTTCGCTGAGCTTCTCGCCGAGATGACTGCCGAGATCATGTCCGAAGAAGGCTGAGGTAACCCTTAGTGCTTTTCTCTGACATGGAAGACCTCGTGAAAGCAGCCTGCGCTGCTCCCGAGGTTAACACAAACAACACTTCGCAAGAAACCTCCTCTAGCAGCGAGCTGGTGAGTAAGCTTGCGGAGTCGCTCGAGACTCCTAACAACGAGCCTAACAGTCGCTTGGCAGTAGCCAAGATGCTTATGGCCTACGACATCCTCTCTGCGTAATGACGTTAGTCTCTGTTGACGATTCTCTGATTAAGGAAGCCATGGCCGAGCTCGCCCTCAAGGACGAAGCTCTGGTCAAGGCGGCCGCTGTACAGGTCGAACTGGCCGTTGTCTATGAGGTAATGAACCTTGTAGCTAACGGCCAGATCGACCCGGACGATATCATCGAGAAGACCGCGGAGTTCACGGCCTCTCCGGAGTCCCTTCAAGTATACAAGAAAGCTGTAGAGATGCGCTCGGGCGGAATTAGCCTGGGTCGCCTGACCAACAGCTCTGAAATCTCTAAAACAGCGTCCTCAGATGATCCTGAGGCTCGACTGTTCAACACACTTACTACACTGGTAAAGTAACATGGCCCGTTTCCGTAAAACTTCGACTAAGGTCGGCATGAACGCCAAGATCTCCTCGATCAACCTTCAGTCCATCCCCACCGACGGCTCCACGGTATTCCTTGAGGGCGCTCCGGTAGCCTTCGGGTCCGGGGGCTACGCCGCTGTCCCGACGACAGGCGACCCCTGCTACGTCAACTTCGTAGACTCGACCCGTTCGGACGTTATGTCTGAGCAGGGCGACGCGTTCCAGGACGACCTGGCCGCACGCAACACCGAGAGCGGCATGCTCTCCGGTATCCGCGGTAACGGCGTAGACATCGGCCTCCCGGCTGATTCCTGGGCCGACGGCGTTCTTCCCGGCGTTGGCGACTTTGTCGCTATCGACGCTGGCAAGTTCGACGGTGTCGCGGCCGCCGTTGCAGGCGCACGCTACTACGGCCGCATCGAGCGTATCTCGGGCGGCAAGGCGTTCTTCTGCTTCTTCTCGCTCCCGATGGTTCAGACCATCGCCTGATCGACTGGCTAACTAGGTGACTGGTCCTCAGGGGCTGGTCACCTACCTACACTACATACATACCCCCAATACCTCGGACTTTTTCTGAGGATAACACTACTCTCTAGCCCCCTGAACACCAGGAGTTAATTATGAACCCGATTGATGGTAAAGAATTCAACGACATGTTCGGTGAGGCACTGAGCCGTGGTGGGGAGCATCTCGATAAGGTTGCTGAGGTCACAGGCCTCTACATCCAAGAGAAGCTCCGCGAGAACTCGTTTGCTCGCCGGATCCTTCCGCCCCAGACGGTTACAGTTGCTGAACTGACACGCAACGTTTCTGACGAGTCTCTCGTCTACATCGACGACCTCGAGCCGGACTCGATCGCCATGCGCATCAACATGCGTGGCGAGCCGGACAAGACCTACATCCAGGCACCCCGCTACGCGATCCGTATGCAGACGATCACCTCCGATCGTTTCCAGAAGACCGAGCAGGAGCTTCGTTCTTACCGTATGCCGCTGACCAAGGTCATCGAGCAGAACACGGTTAAGGACATCCAGGAGCAGATGGACGTTAAGTTCATGGAGCACGTCCGCATCGGCCTTATGTTCGCAACGATCGCTCGTAAGAACGAGCTCGTTGACGCTGGCCGCGTCGCTGACGCCTCCGCCACTACCGCCGTGACCGTTGGCGCCGCCGACGTTAAGGGCAAGAACTTCCGTAGCGCTTCGCTCTTCGCTGCTTACCTTGCCTCCGGCGAGATTACTCAGGCTTCCGCTGGCGCTAACGGCACCACGATCGCCGCAAGCGCCGCCCCGGTCGACGGGTTCTACAGCAACATTCTTCTGTCGCTGGAGACCTCCTTCAACCGTGAGGTTCTCGCTTCGCTTGTCAAGATCTGTGCAGCACGCCAGGTCAAGGCACGCGTCATTCTCATGCACGAGTTCGACTGGGCCGACCACCTCGCGTGGACGGATCAGGAAGCTGGTCTTGAGATCGTCAAGGAAATCGTCGTCGGTGGGTACAAGTACACCACTGTCGGTGGCTACACCTACGTCACGACGATCCGTGACAACGCAGCAATCCTTGAGCCGGGTCAGATCTACGTCTTCCCCGCTCCTGAGTTCCTGGGTCGCTTCCTCGTTCTGCAGAACACACAGTTCTACATCAACAAGGAAGGTCGTTTCTTCAACATGGAAGCATGGGAAGAGTGCGGCGTTGGCTTCGGTAACGTTAAGGGTCTCGGCATGGCACTGCTCGTCGGCGCTTCCGTTAAGCTCCCGAACCTGTTCCACGAGGACGGCGGTACGGCCATGAACGTTTCTGGCGAGTTCACGCTCACCAACAACGGCACCTCGGCACCGACGGTAGCCTGATCTAGCCGGGCTAGTTTCTAGCCGCTAAACTAATAGGGGCAGAGGGTTATTGCCTTCTGCCCCTATTTTTACTCCTGCGCAGGATAAACACTATGAACAACAAGAAAGTATACAGCTGCCGTTCGATCAGCATTCGCAGCCTCGGGGTTAAGCCCGGAAAGGCGCGTATCGTAGCAGCCAACCGTCTCACAGACGTTCGCATGAACGCATACGGCCGCAGCCTCCTTATTCTGGACACGCCTGGCCTCGCCCTTGAGTGGTGCGGATCTGACGTCTCCCTGGAGATGCTTACCGTCGCTGCCCCTTCCTCCCTTGCCGCGAGCTGCCCCGTCACTCCGGCCGTCGAAGAGTTCTTTGGTCTCACCAAGAAGGCTGCTCCCAAGGTAGTAGTCAAGGAAGAAGTGGCTCCGAAAGCAGAAACCATCGAGGAGGCCCCGGCCCCTAAGAAAACTACTAAGAAGAAAAAGACCACACCCAAGCCTATGCCGCTTGATGCTGGTGCCGACGAGGAGCCCACAGGCGCCCCCGCCCCTGCTCCTGAGGAGCCCAAGGACGTCGACCCCTTCGCCTGATAGATGTCTGACAACTTTGTCAACCAGGGAGAGGACGGAGTAATCGTCCCTAAGCAGCTGATCCGTCAGGTCCGCCGTCTTATCCAAGACTACCCGGAGGTCAATGAGATCTTCGAGGGTGAGGAGACGTCGGACATGCAGCTCGGCCGCTTCCTGGTTGATATGGTTGACGACTGGAACTACACTCCGCCCCTGACACCGGCAGCTACGATTAACCCCGTTAGTCTGGTTAAGTCACCTACCCTGGGTGGGTGCCGTAAGTGGATTGTGGACGCGACAGCCGCCCGGGCTATGAAGTCCGTACTCATGAAGCTGGCCCGTAACGACATGCCCTACACGGCTGGTAACGTAACCATCCAGCCTAACAGCGTATGGCGTAACCTACAGCCCATCATTCAGGACATCGAGATTCAGTACCGCGAGTTCCGGGATCGCTATAAGATTGCCAAGAACTCTGAGTCGGCCTACGGCGTTACACACTCTGAGCTGTACATGGGCAACTATGACCAGCGCGACGGCTACCTGGTAGTCACCTACTGATGCGAAACTCCACACTAATCTTCGAGAGCTGGTCTAAGTCCGCCGCGATGGAAGACGCTAAGGCGTACTTCTCTCGCATGGACCACGCCCGATCGCTCACTTCGAACGAGGCGTCGCCTCTGCTCGCTGATACGGACCTTATCCAGGCTCGTGCCGCTGAGGGCCTTAAGGGTGCCGTACAGACCGGTATCCTCCTGGGTCTGCTCGGAGCTGCCCTTGGCGGTCCTATGGGCCTGGCTGGGGTCGGCGCTATCGCTGGCGCAGGCTACGGTTTCCCCATCGGGCAGCTGTTGGGCCAGTCTAAAGCAAACAAGAATTACCTCAAAGATAAGGGAGTGGACGCTTCGTTGCCCAGTCCTCTCCCGGCATTGCTGCTGCCTCCGGCAATGGCTACTGCCGTAACTACACTTCTACCCGGATCGGGACACCTTAACCTTAAGAAGACCAATGACTGAGCACAACAAAGAAACTGCCCAGGCCATCATTAAGCTGGCCTATCAGCAGATGCAGGCAATGCCACAGAACCAGCAGGTCCAGAACCAGCAGGTCCAGCAGCAGCAGCAGCCGGCCCGTAAGCCAACCGTGGGGGAGCGCGTCAGTACGGGCGTTCAGGCCGCTCAAGGTCTGGACAAGATGACCCAGACCTACCGCAAACAGCGACGTAGGGAAGAGAAGGGCGCTCTTGCTCGAAGGGTTTACCAAAGCCGCCGTTCCGCTGGCCATGGCATCCTCGGCTCGTTCATGAAGAGCCGTAAGGCCGGCAAGATGCTGGACCACAAAAAGGGCAAGGTCAAGGGCGTCGTAGGTCAGGTCGTCGGCAATGTCATGGACGCCGCTGACCGGGGCGTTTCGGGATTCTCTAAGGGCCTGAAGAGCCGTACCGCCGGTAAGATCGACGGTCAGGTTAAGACTGGCGCCGTCCCGTCGGGCCGCGCACAGCTCTACGCCGCGGGTAAGGGCATTGAGGCCGCTGGCCGCGGTAGCCGCATGGATCGGCTCAAAGGCCTCGCCTCGCGAGTCTCGGATTCGGCCTCGGAAGGCTATCGCCGCGGGTCCGGGAGCGATTTCAGGGACGAGCGTAGGGCCTCTGCGCGACATATGGCCGCCCATGAGGACGCCGCCAAGAGAAAGCCCGGAAGTAAGGTCAGGGCGAAGGCCCTCGACAAGGCGTTTGGCGCTCGCGTAGACATGCACAAGTCAAAGGCCAAGGGCGTCGTTCGCGGTGCGGCCCGCGGCGCAGAGTCCGCTGTTGCTCACGCGCTTCTGCCGGGTACCCAGGGTCGCCGAAACGCAGTTTCGCTGGCCGGTAAGTCCCTCTCCGAGGGAGCCAAGGCGTCGGCCAAGGCTAAGAAGAACGCCGACAAGATGGGTGCGGGCATCGACCGCCTGTTGGGTAACCGCTGATGGCAGGAAAGCTAGATGGAATCGTAGTTGCTAAGCAAACCAACAAAGCTCAGATTGTTGGTTGGCGATTCATTCCGTTTGGCGTAGCAGAGCCGGCCGCCGCGAAGGTTAAGGTGTGGCGGTCGGCATCCCCGGACAGTGGCTTCGAGCAGATTGCCACTGTCCCGGCCCTCAAGGGCTGGTTCTTTGATGAAGATGTTGACCTGCTGAACCGCTGGTCAGTTTACTACTACAAACTCGATCTGGTATCTGACGGCATCACCCAGGGCTACGGAGTCGTACGCCTCGAAGGTGTTAACGACAGTATTGCAGCCGGGCTGGTTAAGCACCGGAACACGTACCTGCGCCTGGCCGGTATTCCCGTGCTCGTCTATCCCTACCTCGCGGCAGGGCAGCGATGCTCCTGCTGGGACGCGGTCCTCCGCAAGAGCACCGTGTCGGACTGCGGCACATGCTACGGTACGGGATTCCTGTCTGGTTATTACTCACCCATCCTCACACTGGCTCAGGTTGGGGTAGAGGCCAAGCAGAACCAGGTAGGGGAGCGTATCGAGCAGGAGACCATCGTAGAGCTAATGATGTCAAATTATCCGGTACTTCGCCCCGGGGATGTGGTATATGAGATCGACGCGGGCCGCCGCTACAAGGTACAGGCGGTTACGCCGTCCGAGAAGAGCCGTATGCTAATCGGACAGGACGCCCTAGGGTACGGCCTACAGTCCACGGACGTTGAACACAACATCCCCATCCCCGAGATTGATAAGCTGGACCCCGTGCTTATCCGCAAATACTCACCTCAACGTCTGGTGTCTAGCACTGACGGCGAGGCTTTTAACTATTCCTCTTTTGATCAAACAAGGTATTAGATATGTCTAACGCAGAACTTTCACTCCAAGACCGGCTTGCCGGCATTCTTGACGCGGGTAACCCCTTCGCCAAGGTAGCATCCGCTGACCCCCAGCTTGAGGAGGCCACCGCTGAGCTCTTCGAAGAAGTAGCTGAGGAGGCCCCTAAGGCTCCCGAGGCCGTAGTCGAGGAGGCTCCCGTTGTGGAGGCCGCCGAGAAGACCGCTTCCCCCAGCCTGAACCTTAACGACGTCCTTGCCTCTGACGAGTTCAAGGCCGGTTTCGCGGCTGTCTACAACGGCCGCATGAACGAGATCGAAGAAGCCGTCTCCGAGCTCTTCTGATAACGTATGGCCGGTGAGACTAACTTCGGCGCGAGTGACGCCAGGGTAGGTAACCCACTGCTATATACGCGGCGGATCTTCCTTGGCGTCATCTCTTCGTTCTTTGCCCAGGATTGCCTTAACAGCTACCCTGGAGCACCCGTGAACCCGTACCGCCTCATCTGTGACGAGGACGGGAGCATCTCCACGTCCAGTAAGATTTTCATTTCAGATCGCTACGCCCAAGAAGAAGCCGGACGTAGGCCTCAGATCGTTGTCGGTCGAGGCGCTGCCGTATGGCAGGACATGGCCCAGGGTGATTTTGGCCAGGGCATCGGTAACAGCTCCGGATGGCTAGATAAACGAATTAAAAACGATATTATCTCCGTCCCTATCGAGATCAACGTCTACGCCCAGAACGACGTAGAGGCTGAGAATATCGCATGGTCCGTAGGTTACTCTATTAAGACATTTGAGCGTGAGATCCGGCTAGGATCCTTACTCTATCAAATCCAAAGCTCTACTATCGGCCCCGCCCAGGCTGACAAGGTAAGCGACTCGGTCGAGCAGTTCGTTATCGGAATGCAGACGGGGGCGACCATCGCCCTGCGCTGGCAGAAGAGCACTACACTAACTACAGAGCAGATAACCCAGGGTTTCTGTAAAATCTCCGGGGACCCCTTCCCGGTTAACATCCGGGATCTCTGCATTTTCGCAGACCCTACAGACTCTCAAAACAACTGAAGGTAACAAGATATGGCCCTTTCTAACCTCCGCACAGGAATCACCGTTCGCCAGGAGCGCACAACCGTCTCGCCGAACGTACAGTCTACGACCCTCCCGGTCGTTCTCGTCGGCCTTAACCGCTCCCTGAAGTACCAGGCGACAGCGGACATCTTCGACTGGTCAGCAGGCACGGCCGCTACCGGCGTAGAGTTCCCCGGGTTCGTTTCAGGCATCGTCGAGGACGGCACAGCCAACCCCTCGCTCATGCCCCGCTTCTTCGTCAGCAACACCCTCGGCACCGCCGAGATCACTGACAACGTCACCCTGGGTAACCTGGACAGCTCGCTCGGCGCCCCCACGTTCGACATCCCCTCCGGGCTGTCCGCTACGTTCACCATCGCCTCGGGCGTTGCAGGCGCGTTTGTTCGCAACACAGCACCTAACCCGACTGCCGCCGACGAGGACGACACCTTCCGCGACCTCTCCGCTGACTTCGTCTTCGACCAGGTCCGTGCAGGCGACGCCCTGCTGGTCAACGGTATCAAAGAGTACGAGGTTACCGGAGTCACACAGGACACCGAGCTTACCGTTCGCCGCGAGGGCAAGGGCCCCGAGGTCATGGGCGACCCCGAGGCAGCTAAGCTGGTCATGGGCCCGGAGAACTCTGAGGACCTTCGCTCGGTAATCACCACCAGCCAGGCATTCATCGACGCTGGCGGCTTCGGCCCCAACGGTACCCGCGTCAAGGGCGGCGACATGCTCACGGTAGACAACCACCGTCGAGTCGTCGACAGCGGTGGTATCTTCTTCGGCTACGAGGGTCAGGACACTGGGTCCACGTCCATCGACGCAGACAAGCGTTGGGTAGACAACTACGGCGCAGGTACCCCCGCCGTATACGAGCCGGACGGTAAGGTCGAGAGTGAGGCTGTAGGTACGGCCTTCTTCGTGACCACCCAATCTGAGCCCGGCCCCGCATTCTACTGCACTACGGCTGATAACGGCTCGTTCTCGATCGTTAAGGACTTCGCCAGCGGTAACCTGACGCCAGCCGAGGACTCGGACCTGGGCCGAGGATACGTCCAGTTCGACTACATCGTAGAGGCCGTAAACGCTATCGGTACGGGTAGCTTCGGTCAGGTGGGTGCCGACGGGATCCCCGGAGTACGTACGTTCGTCTTCGAGAACGCCCCGGCCATCGACGAGGTCGTCACTCCGCTCGGCACGGCATCGGACTATCACATTCTGGTTAAAGACGTCGACGGTGTCTGGCGCCCGGTATTCCGCTCACGTCGGTCGTACCTGGCAAGCAACCTGTACTACGTGTTCGACCTGCCGGGCTGCGGCCTTGAGCCGACGGACATCGCCAACAACGTCGAGTACCTGCTCGTAACGGCCGTTCGTGGCTCCGAGGGAGGCATGGCGTCGGCAACTGTGGCCATCGACGGCGTCCGAACGATCACCTCTACTGGACAGGTAGGCGCTACCGCATCGGAAGGCGACCTGGTCTTCAACGACCAAGGGGTCTTGATGTTCGAGCTTGACGCCGACATCACTAGTACTACGGCCACGGACTTCACTGTCCGTCCTACGAAGGCTGCTGGTGCCGCCGACGTCGACGGAGTCATCACGCAGTTCGGGTTCAGCATCCGTGCGTCAGGTGAGCCCTCCACCTTCGTGGTTCGCCGCGTAGTCAGTGACTCGGAGCTCGAAGTGAAGCAGGCTACGACTACCGTTAACCAGGTAGATCAGCTTGACCGCATTAACGGATTCCTCTACACGCAGGTCACGGCTAACTCCGCCACCGATCCTAAGTTCGCTTCCGTCACGGTCGGTGACAGCGCCGCAGGCATCGCCTACAGCGTTGACAAGACCGTCTCTGGGGCAAACCTCACAGGCGACGTTCTCGTCAGCTACGCAGCCGTACGGGACGACCTGATCGGGCTGCAGGAGATTACCTCCGACGACTACGCTTCGCGCCTCGGGGACGACACCGTAGACAACCCCCTGGGCCTCGCTGCTCGGGTCTACTTCGGTAACAGCTCGGCCAACCTCTTCGTTGTCCAGGTCGCTGCCGACACGACCGAGGGCTGGCTGGCTGCCATCGAGGCGACTAAGACCGACGCCGTCTACAACGTCGTTCCCCTGACCCAGGAGGAGACCTACCTCGGCCTGTTCCAGGCATCGACCATCGAGCAGTCGACCGCCGACAACAAGCGTGAGCGTGTTCTCTGGCAGTCCAAGGCTTTCCCGCAGAACGTCGTACTGGCTTCCTGGGAGGTCTCGGATAACGCCACGGTCAGCCGCACGGCAGAAGGCGCCCAGACGGTCTACATCAACCGTGACCTGCTGGCTCTCAGCGTTGCTGTCGGTGACGACTTCTCGGGTACCTGGTTCAACGTCGGACAGGCAGTGAACTTCGCCGGGAGGATCCTCGACATCGACGTCATTGGTTCGACCACGACCCTGACGATCCTTCCGGACGGTAACGTCCCGACGAGCACCAGCAACATGGTGGTTTCGGCCTACGAGATCAAGGATCGCCCCAAGTCTCTGGCAGAGCGCCGAGCAGAGGTTGCAGCCTACCCGGCCACGATCGCTGACCGCCGTATCCGAAACATCTTCCCTGACCGCGTACGCATGCAGTTCTCTGACAACTCCGGCAACGGGCAGTCTACGGGCTTCTACGGCGGTGGCGTTCAGATTGCTGATGCTGGTGGCCACTACATGTGCGTTGTTGAGGCCGCCAAGCGGACCGTCTTCGGTGCTGCTAAGCCGCTGACCAAGCGCGCGGGCTCGGGCATCTACCAGGTGCTTGACTCCTTCGCCGAGGCCCCGGGATTCCAGGACACCATCATCGACGCGGGCAACTACTACATGGAGCAGCCCGGTGGCGTAGGCTCCGCGGTTCAGACAATCCGCGCCCTGACCACAGACGTCTCAGAGCTTATCACCGCTGAGGAAAGCGTTACCCCGCAGATTGACAGCTTCACGCGTCGTCTCCGGGCACAGCTTACTCCGCTGCTTGGCCCCGAGATTCTTGACCAGCGCTTCTTCGACCTGGTATCGACTGTAGCTCAGTCGGCCGTAACGAGGACGCTTAACGAAAAGCAGCTCAAGAGCATCAAGCTCCTTGAGATCACAGAGAGCCCCGACACAGCAGATACGTTCCTTATGAAGTACGAGGTTGCCCCTTACTTCTCCGGCGCACGCGGTATCATCACCCTCTTCTTTTAATACGACGTACCCCACACAAGGAGACTAGATAATGAGTTCTTTCCTCAACTGGAACTGGCAAAGTGAGCGAGTTCAGAATGAAGTGACCAACGGCGAGTTTGTCTCGTCCGAGTCGTCGCTCATCCTGGCTGGCCCGTCGCGCCTTGACATGCTGTCTGACGACGGCTCTGGGTCCTTCTTGGGCTCGACCAACTCCCTGATCCCGCTCGGCATCCTGTCGCAGATCAACTTTAACCAGGCCGCGCAGCTGCAGCGTATCTACGAGATTGGCTCGAAGCGCGCGTACTTCGTACCTGGCCGCATGTTCGGTAGCTTCAACATTGCACGTATGCTGTTCTACGGACCCTCGCTGATGCGTCTGCTTTACGCACTGGCGCCTGACCGCCTTGTCGCTAACCTCGGTACTCCGCTTAACGTGGACGCTGACTCTCAGGGTACGGGCGTCGCCCAGCTCCCCGAGTACGACAAGCTGTTCCAGGACGGTGACCTCAAGAACGTCCCCGGCTTCGGCGGGACGAACAACGAGCAGAACCGCGACTTCTACATCAACCTGACCTCGGAACTCTTCCGGGTACCCTTCGGCCTCTGCATCATTCTTAAGACTGCGCAGGACAAGCCGTATGGCGCTACCTACCTCGAAGACTGCTACATCGAGGGACACCAGATGGGCATCGGCGCTGACAGCGTTGTCATCACTGAATCGGTCTCCGGTCAATTCGACCGCATGGCTCCGATCCAGCTGGCGACTCAGTCGTCCGCGTTCGTCTGATAACTAGAGCATACCCTGCATTGGGCTTACGTCTTTCGTAAGAAGCAGGGGATCTTCGCTACCCAAACCTGAGGGAGAGGGGCCTACCTGTGGCCTCCCTCCCTCTTTTCATATCACTCGCCCAGTGACGGGGCCTGCGTCGTCATGAAGCGGTACAGCTTCTTGAGTGCGTGATTCTCCACCTGACGCACCCGCTCCCGGGTCATATCTAGGTCAGCGGCGAGGCGGTCGTACGTAGACTTACCGGCTTTGCCTAGGGCGAAGTGACGCTCGATGACAGCTAGCTCATCGGTCGAGAGGATCTGCATGGCTTTGGAAAGTAAAGCCAATACTTCCTGTTCGTGCATGGACTCAAGGATAGCCTCCTGCGGAGCGTCTACCGTCAGGGAACTGTCGTCCGTGTTGAACTCGCAGTTGTTGGCCCCGAGACTGTCAATAGAGATTCGGATACGGTCCTGGTCTGCGTAGAACTTCTGGATCTTGTCGTCCGTCCACTTAAGGTCAGCAAAGATCATCTCATCCGTCGGGAAGACCTTCTCACTCAGGTACTGATTAAACACCTTACGGTAGTCCGTGTACTGAGTCTTATATCGGCGCGGCTTCGTATCGTGAAACTTCACCTCGTTACTCATCTTGGCCCTGATCCACCACGCAGCGTACGTGGAGAACCTGACGTCACGGCTGAGGTCAAACGTGTCTAGCGCGTGCATCATACCAGAGACACCGGCACTGATAAAGTCCAGGCTACGATTATCATCTAGCTTGCAGAACCGCTTAGTCATGTGGACTACGAGGCGCATGTTACGTGCTAGGAACTCATCACGAAGCTTGCGTTGCTTAGGCGTATACCGCCAGGAACTGTCATCCTTAGAGGCGGACTTAGGCGGCGTACGAATAGCCTCCAGCATCTCGCGCTCCTCAGCGGCCGCCGGGACCTTGACCCCGTCGAACTGTTGGATAAAGTCTTTGATCCCGAAGGACCTATAGTCAACCACGGAAGAGCTCCTGTACTTCGCGGAGGATGTAGCCGCGAATCTCTTCAGCCCGGAAGGTCGGGATACCAAAGAGGACGAAGTCGAACTGCTTCTTAGACAAGGGGCTCACTCCAGCCTCGGCAGCAGAGCCATCAATGTTAAGCTGCTCTGTGATCTGACGCAGCTTAGAACTGAGCTGAGTCATGACAGGCATAGACGCCATCTTGAACAGAAACACAAGCTTACTAGTCTTATCCGACTCAGTAAGTGCCGTGTGCTCTAGGACGCATCGGGTATCGCCTAGTGGTACCTTGACGTACTCTACGGCAAGGGCGGTTTCGGGGGCGGGACGAATATTTGAAGCTTGTTTGATAGCATCGTGGTATTCGGGGGTTCCAGGCAGGATCGGTTTGAAATCTGACATTCTGTTTTAAGGTGTATGTACATCCAGAAGTCGAAGATAACATCTTCTCCATTCTGAAAGAACTGGACCCACGCTTCAATTGACTTAGCGGCAAGGGAGTACCCAAGCAGGTAGTCGCAAAGGACGGGTATCGAGGATTGTTGGTCCCAGGCAAGCTCGGACAACTCACGTAATGTCTTACGGGGAAGCCGAAGGCCTAGGGTCTTAGTGTTCTGTTTGTTTAGTACGGGGAGGATACTTATAGCTTTGTAGGCGCCAATGAATAAGGCATGCCGTAGACAGAAGCTAAAAATAACGTGGTAGGGTCTGTCCGCCGCTTTGCCGATAGACTTAATCTTATCGACAATGCGGTCGGACATGTCAAGCTCCTTCTTAACTCCGGAGCCTGCCCTATGCGGAGCAGTGATTGCCTCAGAATGCAGGCTTAGTACACGTCTTTCCACAGTCTTTGCACTCGTACTTGACCTGGCCTGTCTTCTCAAGCTCAGCGGTCTTCTCGTGGTTCTCTTGCTTGACGGTAAGGTCGCAGGAGTCGCAACCCTCACATCGGGGCGTTCCGTATTTCTCTAGCATAGTTACTTCTGTTGGGATGATACCCACACGGCGACAGCCAGCCCGATGGCATCCGTGATGTCCTCATCAGCTGTCTTGAACCCGTCCGGGCGGCCTTTGTCGTTAATGACCTTAGCATACTTCTTATTGATAGCCGCACGGAGTGCGGCCTTCTTCTGCGTAACTCCCCAGATCTTACGGACCTGGTTGGCGGTTAGACACTCGATCTCTCTGTAGCCCGCAGCAGAGTACGCCATCTGAACGGCACCAATGCCGTAGGCTACCTTAGTCATACTGGTCAGGTTCTTCGTGTGCCTGTTGAACTTCAGGTCCTCAAACGCCACGATGTCGGGCTTGAACTCTGTAACCTTCTTCAGGATCTGCGTGTGTAGTTGGTAGAGGCGATCATGCATCTCACCCTTAGCTTTGATAAGACCGAACTCCAGGAGCTTGACCTCACCCTCACCAGCCTCAATAAGGCCGTAGCCACTCTTAACTGTAGCGCAGTCTACTGCGAAGATTGTTACCATGGGTTGTTCTTCTCCCAGGGGCGCTGGGCTTTGTTGATAGCGTCTCGGCGAGACGGGGGGATGTTATGCATCGGGATGTCCGTGCGAGCTTTGGGGATGCTACCGTAGCCAAGGGCGAACAGAGACTTAAGCCCTGCGTACAGCTCCTTAGGCCCAAGCTCTAGGTCAACTGTTGAGTTCTCAGAACCAAACAGCTTACGGGGGATGTTAAGTCGAGTAGGCGTATTGAACGGGGTCAGGTACTCCATATCCAAGGTCTCCTCTGAACGGTCCTCGCCGCCCACAAGCATCTTGTAGTACACAAACCACCCGGTAGCGTAGCTGTCTCCTGCTGATACAGTGAGGCTGTTGACAATGAATGTCCAACCTTCAGGTAGTTGTTCTGTCGCTTCAGTCATAGTCTAAAAGGAAAGAGGGGGGGCAGCCCCCGAAGGGACTGCCCAAAGTATATCAGACTTTCGCGTCTGCCGCAAGTTTATTCAGATATTTGCAGAGCGCGATTGCCGTTTCGCGAGTATCCAGAAGCTCGGCCTTGAGTTCCTGGCACTTCTCCTTAGTAGCCTCAGCGGTGGTCACGCCAGCGTCAATCAGCTCACCCATAAGGTCCTTGACGATCGTCTTGATCTCGGACGTACCCATAGCCTCGTAGTCCACGTCGTCGTCGTTGTCGTCCACGTCGCCCCACTCGGTGTCGTCGTCCGACTCGAAGTCATCAGCAACCTCCTCTAGGAACTCCATGTCGTCCGGGTTCGGCTCCTCCGTATCCTCAGGGTTCAGGGGCTCCACCTCGTCCTCAGTGGCCGCCTCTACGACGAACTCCTCAGCCTGCGGCGGGGAGGCCACAGAGATATCAAAGCCCGTCACCGCGCCGCCCAAAGCATCTGCAGCCTCCTCAAGGGAAGCCGCCAGGGTGAACTGAGTAGGGTCGTCCTGACGCTGGAACACCTGGGTGAACGGGACAACCCCGATCGACTCCTCAGTGTAGCCAGACTCAGGGCTAGCCAGGAAGATCACCTGGATACCCTCGACCATACGCTCAGCAATCTCCTTGAAGCGCCGGAGACCGTAGTTCTTACGAACGTCCTCGGTGTCCTCAGCGATCTCGGTGATTTTTGCTTCTAGGGCCATCCGAATAACCTCACCACCCGAGAGCATACCAGTGGCCTGCTCAAGCGTGTTGATGTAGTTCAGGACGTTCGCCTTATCATCAGCCGACAGCCGAATCGTAAGGTTCTGCATCTGGTCGGGATCCTCTTCCACGTCAGCAGCAGCGATGTCGTTCTTGACGAGCATACTGATGCCTTTGTTAGTCAAGGCGTGCTCGCCCGTAGAGGCAACCAGCGGAAGCCACATGTCAATGTTAGCGTCATCAATGACGCCTGCCTTGATGCCCGGGACAAGCTCACCGAACTTGCTCCAGGACACCGGGGCCTCACCGCCGAGAGCCGCCGAGCTAAGCCCGACGCCAATGAAGTTCTCCCAGCGAGTCGCCAGGGCCGAAGCCTTGGGTGCGCTGATCTGAATCTTCGTCTCGACGTAATCCTGGAAGGTCTCAAAGCCGTGGTCAATCCACGCCTTGTTCTCCTTCAGTACGTGTAGTGCGTAGGAGAGCTGAGCCTCTCCCATATCCTTCTGGGACGCCAGCTGAGTCGCCAGGACTTCAGCAGACGCCGTGTCGAGGTCCGTGTCGAACGCAACCTCTTCATTGGCCCGGATGGACCGGCCGGCGTTAATGAGCTCCTGGCGCATGCGCAGGGTCTCCTCGGAGTGACCCTCAGTACCGAAGAGGCTCGTGTCGTTGTCAGTGTCAGTCATCTTTCTTTTTCTTAGCCTTCTTAGGCTTCTTGGGGAAACAGGTGTCTTTAAGGGGGCAACGCTTGGCCAACATACTGTTAGCACTGGTACACTTGGGCGGAGCAAGCATAGCGTTACCGGCGTCAACGGCGGACATAGTGGCCTCGGCCAGCCGCTGAAGTTCGGCGTAGGACGCCGGGCTGTACTCAATATGATACTCCTTCAGGTCGAAGGTCTCACGGTTTACATACAGCAGGATGACTCCACCGAAGGCGTCCGGGTCCAGCGGGAGATCGCCGGACTCAGCCTCGTCGATGAGCATCTTTGCGTACACCATTCCCTGGGCAACGTGATTACCTAAGGGATAGCGGGATTGGGTAGGCTTCAGAACGAAGTGATTCTCAAGTTCCGGGTGCTTGGTACGGTACTGCGCGTTGAACATCATAGTCGCCGCACTCTTCACCTCGAGAACATACCACTTACCGTCCTTTACCCAGATACCATCAACGAACCCTGCGATGGCATACTTGTCATCATCCAGGGGGTTGGAGTATACGTAACGCTCCTTGTAGATCCACTTCACATCCTCCCTCCGGAGGACATCCATGCATTCTTCTACACGCTCAGGGTTGCCGAGGATGTCCAGGGCCTGCCGGGTGCCGTTGCACACCTGACGAGGCTTCATGGAGTTCTCGACCACAGTGCCGCAAGAGGCGCACACCCATTTACCGTAGAAGTTATCCGTAAGGCCGAGGACCTGCTGCTGCAGAACCTCGTGCGCTCCCGTCCCTGCCTTGAAGAGACGCAAGGTCTCGACGGGGTTAGGTGCCTGAGTAGGCTCAAAGTCATTCAGTCGCTGGTGAGCTTTCCACCGCGCACAGACGTAGCCGCTAGGGGAGAATCGTTTACTTACGTACCCCTTGGCCTCGGCTGCAGACAGTGCTGCCTCGACAGCGTCAATTACTAGTGAACCCTCCGACGTTTTGAAGGTCAGAGCCTCACTAGTTTCAATCAGTAGTTTTGTTATGTTTTCCAGCATAGTACGCCTCAGAGGCCGCGATGATGAGGTCAGCACGATCCATATCTTTCTTGGTCGTGAACTTAACCTCGGAGGGCCCGTGAGGTCCTTGGGTTACCTGCATACGAACATCCCCGTTGCCTAGGGCTCGGAGGTTGGTGGTGCAGATACCCATTTCCGTTAGGTCTAGGGCTAGTTGGTATAGCATGATTGGATAAGACTTACGGCAGACGCCGCAAGCTCTTCAATAGTTCCGATGTTTGGTACGTGTAGGTCGGTCTCGGCTAAGAGCTTACCTGTGAATATTTCAGAGGGGTGGTCATTGATAGGACCATGCCCCGGACGGTGCAGCCCGATGATGCGTGCGTCGCCCCTGGCGCCCGGCATGTCCGGACTGTCTAGGACGAACTCGTATTCGTTCGGGTAGCGGATATCGGTGAAGACAATCGGGCCCTCCTCAGGGATGTTGCCGAAGCTCAGGGCTGCCTTGATCCAGAAGTCAGAGTCAATGTCTCTGATCGACTGGCCCAGGCCCTGAAGCTTCTGGCGTGTCATGAGGGGGTCGTTGTCTACACCCATTGCTTTGTGCTCCTCCAGAACCGCAAGCGAGCCCTGGTAGGCAGGGTCGCTCTTGATGAGAAGTTGCTTGATGGGGTCACCAAACGCCACCCGAGTAAAGCCGTGATGCTTTACCAAGGCAGCGCCCAGCTCGTCCTTACCTACGCGGGGATAACCCACGAGGCCGATTACGATGTTACTGTCCATCAGTCTGCGTACATCCCGAAGCCCATACGAAGCGCCTTGCCCAGCTTAAACCGGAGGCTGCATGCTTCCTGCACCGTAAGGTTAACCTCGACTGCGTCGTCCGTACCGCTCAACCGACCGAACTCTACGTTAACCACTCGCTGGCCCGTCAGGGCCCGCACGGTAACGTTATTACCTTCTTCGGTAATAAAGCTGGCAGAGAAGTCACTAAATGCCAATTGTTTCGATCGGGATTCAAGAGGCTGGTTCATTGTTGCTCCATGTAGTTAAGTTCAAAGTGACGCATCGGCATCATGTAAGCCGTGCTTGAATCTTTGAATGTGATTTTTGCGATCTTATCGTCACCTAGGGACGTTAGTTTGTCCATAGGCAGCGCCTTGGTTTTTCCTCTTAGAACCAGTTCAAACTCGACCGGTCCCTCGTAGCTCTGTACTAGCGCAAACTGAAGCGAACCAGTGTACTCGCTGTTGCGTGTGGTCCAACCGATAACTAGTGCGACACTGGGCTTGTACTTCTCTCGGGCTTGAGCCAGGGACTTAAACCACCAACCACTGTCAAGTGTTAGTCGCTTAGACCTAGTACTCTTAACCTCAATGAACCATTTGTCACTGTTGAGGTCACCCTTGAAAATCTTACCACACCCGGACCCGGGGGTCTGAGCGATACCGGTATACAGGGACGCAAGGCGCTCCATGTGGGCACCCTGCGTCCGGTTCGTGTTATTACTCGTCGAGTAGTTTGTCGATGTCCTTGGCTTCGGCAGCTTTTGATTTACCGCTTCCAGGAGCTTTCTTTCCGAGCATGACTGGCTCGCTGTTCCGCGTCCGCGATTGAACATTGCCTCCAGTGAGCTTTTCGGCTTCTTCATACATCTCCAGGATAGGGTCGTCTTTGAAAGGGGTGTAGTTCCAGTTATCTGCACCAAGGTGCTGACGTAGAGTCTTCGGAAACTTCTGGGCAAAGATCGGGAAGCGAAGCAGGTGCCCCACATCTCGACGTCCCAGGAATGCAGCAATCTCGGAGACCTTAGTAAACTCGCGTCCGAGGATAACATACTTGGATCCTTTCTTCTGGAACCAGCGGTCGTCCAGACCACCGAGTTCCTTGAGGAATCCGTATACCTTGTTACCCTCGTCCGTGTCACCTGCAAAGTAAGGCACACCCTTAATCTCGTAGTTATCGACGTAGCACCGGTACGCGGCCTTGTTGTTCGTGGCACCACTCTCCTTGTCCTTCTTAGCGGTAAGGATTGAGTCGCCGAACTTGTAGCCCATCTTGAAGTCTCGGTTGTTGTAGACCGTACGGAGGTCCCACGTAATCGAGTTGTTGTACTTCAGGGCCATGCCGCCAGCCGCCTGGGTAGGCGTACCGACCGGAGAGAAGCCACCAATGTTGACGCGCTTCTGGTTGATCATCAGGATAGTAGGGGCTACACCGTCCAGGTTGGCCGCCTCACCCTGAGCACCGACAACACCCGTAGTGAACTGGCTGATTGCCTTTGCATGGTCACCGATCATCTGCTTGCCCTCACGCCGACTCTTCGGCACAAGGGTAGCAAGCGAGTCGATGACCACAAAGTCAACAGCACCGTCACGAATCATGTTCTCGGTAACAATACGAGTCTGCTCGGCATCAGCGCCCCTGACCACAACAAAGCGGGCATCGGCACTGACAAACGTGTTCTCCGCGACCTCGACCACACCTTCAGAATCTGCACTGAAGTTAGGGTCAACGTCAACGCCCCAGGTGTTAGCCCAGGCAGGGTCGAACGAGTTCTCACTGTCCACCAGCAGCACGCGCATAGGATCGCAGGCACCACACTTACAGGTGGTTACGACCTCGCCGGACCAGTCGTGGATAAAGTCAATAATAGGAGTCATGCACTGCCGGCAAGTCTTGTGCGCTGCCGCCATCATAATGCTGGACAGTAGCGACTTGCCGTGGTGCGCATCCCCCAGGAGCTGGATACGTGATCCAAACACCGGGCGGAGGTTAACGTCTACCTCAAAAAGACCGGTCTGAAAGATGTTCTTTCGGAACGCGAGGGCCTCGCTGTGGGCAGCCAGAGCGCTATCAGAGTTCTGAGACGCCATCTTAGTTGCGGACTTAAGGCTATCCGCCATGGTCGATTGACGACCTTCCTTTCGTACTCTACTCATAGGTCGCCGAAGGGTGCGTCCTTACCAACCTGCTTGCAGGCCTGATTAATGTTAGTCATGACGTACTCAGAGACCATGTCTCGGTACGGGTCGAGCACCTTCTTAAGCCCAGCCTGATCGGCGATATCCGCAGTGTCCGCGGGGACCTCGATACTGACGTGGACGTTCATGCTGGAGTACGGTCCTAGGATTTCGGGATAGGTCATGCCGACCCCGACAGTGATGTTAGTGTTGCTGTTGGTCATAATATGGGAAATGGTTTCAGTTGATTCCTTAATGGGAGTGTACGGTTTCTTAGGACTGGTCCGGGTGGATACGCGAATCGTTGCCTTTACGGGTCTGCTATTCATTTTTGAGTCACCTTGAAGCCTAGCTCAAGATACTGCTTGAGGCGCTTGCGATATTGGTTGCGAAGAACAAATACGTTGTCGATCACAGGGTCAAAGACGATAGGGGCTTGCTTGCCTTCCTTCAGCCGAGTAACACGGCCCACCGTTTGTCGGATGTCCGAAATGGGAGATGTCATAATCATAGCATCTTTCCACGGCACATCCAAAGCCTTTTGGCTCATTTTATAAGTGGTGAAGGTAATTGGCTTGTCAAGGACCTCTTTGACATTCTTGGTCCCGGAAACATACAGGCCACACGCTTCTTCGCCAACCTCGGCTATAGTCATCTCCATCAGATCCTTGAGGGGCTGAACAAACTGACCGAATACCATAAGCTGCCGACCTGACTTGTGGAACTTCTTGATCACGGGAACGAACTTCTTGAGGTACTTCTCCGCAGAGACGGTATCACTAAGCAGTGGGGTCCACATAATCTTATCCTTGTTCCACTTGACGCCCTTGGCGGTCAAGGGTAATCCCCCACCACACTTAACTGGGAAGCGGTCGAAGTGTTCACATTTGACACACTTAGCCTTCCAGGTCATGCCGCGTAGGGAGTTGCACCATGCAGGGTTATAGTCGTTTACCTTAGTCTCTACATTCATCCTAGGGGAAAGCACTGTAGCCTGCATGGTCTTGGCGGACACATTAATAATGCTGCCTGCCAGGAACTGCATGAACACCCACGCCAGACCGTCCTTACGGTCGTCAGTGGCCGTCAGTGCCATTGAGTGATGATAGTCGAGGTTGTAGATGGCCCCACAGAAGCAGGGCGCAGAGAAGACGTGAGCCTCATCACAGACGAGCATGTCGCACTCTGCGGGTTTGTCCCATGTCTTCTTCATCAATGACTGAGCCACGACGACCTTGTACCGAGCTTTGCTTTCTCGGAGTGTGTCGACGGCCTCAGCCTTTCCGTGGAACACTGCCACAGTAGCCTTAGGTAGGAACTCATTGATCCTATCCCGCCACTGGTTAGCGATGTCCACCTGGTCTACGAGGATAATGACGCTTTTGTAGCGTTGTAGGTCGCAGATCGCAAGAGCCATTACGGTCTTGCCCGTACCACACGCCGCCCGGAGAAGGAAGCCGCTTTGAGACTCGAGAGTCTTGACGGCCTCCTTAACGGGTTTTGCCTGGTACGGGCGAAGCTGGAATGGCAGAGTCGTTTTGGGTTTGAAGGTAGCGGACGCCGGGGATTGCTTGGCTTTAGGAACCAGAACCATTCCGCCTTCTAACTGCTTGTAGATGGGGTAAGGCTTGCGGCCCTCCCCTTCGGGTGTCGCCATGAACTGCTCCTCGATGAGAGGACTCATGGTCAACATATCATATGCTCTCATTTGGTTTTCGGGAGAAGTCGCTTGATGTAGCGCGACGGGAGTTCGTAATAGGAGACGGTCAAGTCGTCCTCGGCGCGAGTTAGTGCTACGTACATGAGGCGCTGTTCTTCACTAAAGTCATCTGATTTCTCGTGCGGGATAATACCTTCTTCCGCACCGATCAGGTAGACAATAGGGAACTCCAGGCCCTTAGACGAGTGGATGGTACTCATTGTAACACCTTCGCCGCGTTCGTTTGCTTCTTTCTGCAGATTCTTTGTATACTCTACATGTGAGAGTAGGGATTTGATGGTTCGGAAGTTTCGGCAGATCTTACCGAACTGCCTGACCGCTGAGTTGATGTCGTCTACATCCCGGTTGGATGAGCGCTCCGCAAGATCGGCAATGTGCTTCTTGTAGTTGAACTTGGAGTACACTGCCTTTACTACGTCAATCGGCTCACGCTGCTGGTGTGCCAGGTCAGCTAGACCTCGCCCCAACACGGTGAGGGCGTTCCGCTGGTTTGTTCCCAGCTTCCTGCTACCTACCGCCCGGATAATCTCCAACGCGCTCAGAGAGTCCCCACTGGCCGCACTGTCAGCTACCCACTCAGACTTGAGGAAACGAGTCGGCTTGTTCCAGATGTACCGGAGGCTGTCTACGTCCTTAATGTCCAGGGATAGTTTCATGTACGCCAGCAGAGGTTTGATCTCTGGCATGTCAAAGAACGACTTTGAATTACCCGACACCGAGAAGGGAATCTTGTGCATCGCTAGCTCACTCTCGATTAGTCCCGACTGCTGGTTGCCTCGGTACAGAATGGCTGTGGAGTCATATAGCTTTGCCTCCAGGATCCCTTCAACGATCTGCTTGGCCTCTTCGGCGTCGTCCTCGAATCGCAGTACCCGGAACGAGTCGGGTACATCGCCCTTGACTCCGCTCATGCGGGTAGCACTCTTCATGTCGGACAGCACTTGGTTGGCCGCTTCCAGAATAGTATCGTTGCTACGGAAGTTCGTGTCTAGGACGATATCCGAGCACTCCCCAAAGTAGCTGGCAAAGTTATCTAGGATAGCTGGGTTGCATCCCCGCCATGAGTAGATAGACTGAGCCGAGTCCCCCACCACGAACAGCTTAGACTTGCTGCCGCAGATAAGCTTGAGGATCTCAGCCTGCACGTCATCCGTGTCCTGGAACTCGTCCACCATGATAACCGGAAACCTCTTCTGGAGCTTTGCCACCAAGGACTCGTCCCCCTGCAGGAGATCGCGAGTCTTGGTGAGCAGCTCTTCGAAGAAGCTTAGGCCATCCTTATGGGCCATGGCGTACACATCGGCCGCCAGTCGGTTTAGGGCAGTCTTGCCCTTAGCCTTAGGCCACTGACCCGGAACCAGACCCTGCTTGAACAGGAGTCCGATCTGCTCGATGATCTCCGCAGGAGCGACCCGCAGCTTACGCCGCTTAGCCGCCTGGGAGGCATACACATACAGTTTGAACTCCTCAGCCTCGGTAATGAACCGGGTTGACAGTGACGTGTCCTCCTGCTTAAGCAGTCGGTAACAGAACGAGTGGAACGTGCCAATGAACATCTTGTCATTGAGTTCGCCCAGCCGGTCTTGCAGGTTCACCGCCGCCTTCTTCGTGAAGGTGATGATGAGCTGCCCCGGGATTCCTTTCTTCAGTAGGAAACGTGCCCGCTGCTCAAGGACCGTAGTCTTACCTGCCCCCGCAACCGCAGTCACCTTACAGTGCTTGTCGGTCGGGGCCAGGATAGCCTGCTTCTGCTCAGGCGTCAGTTTCTTCATCGGTTTGTTGGTCGTAGGTAACGGCATCAAGTATTTCTCCAAGGGTAGCTTGGAGCCTTAGTGAGAACATCTTAGGGTCGGGGAGATCAGCGATCGGAACGTTTGCGGCCAGGGTACGCCAAGGTACCCCAGCCCCGTCCATCCGACGCTGAAACAGTACATCGCCTAAGTCACAGTTTTCTTCACTGATGAACTGACTGACAAACGAATCTACAGCGGCCCCCAACTGGTTCTTACGGAAAGAAACCGTGGCGTTAGGGTCCTCTGCTTTGTTGATGACAAAGCCATCAGACCACCAGATCAGGACGTAGCGGCCCCTATAGGAGCAGCAGTTACCTGACCGGACGGCGGCGAAGGCTGCTTGTTTGAAAAGCAGCACCTCTAGTTCAGCAGGATCCACAATAGCGTTCCTGAGTTTCTTTCCGTAGTACTTCATACAACTCCCATCTCTTTCATTTGAGCACGGCTCATAACTTTCTTTTCAGTAACCGGTCTCTTGGCGGGCATATCCCGGGGGATGATAGTCCCACACCACTTCAGTTGCTCGACCGTCAAGGCACCAGCAGCACCCTTAGCGGATACCCGGCCAGCCTCGTCAGCCTCCACGAACTCTGCCCAGTTGGACTCATTAAACAAGCGGTCCACTCCATCTACCTGGGCATAGTAAGTCCCGATCTCCGGGATGTTGTCGTCGTCCTTAGCACCCCATGAGTGACTAGTCTTGGCCGAGGCCAGGACAGGCACCTTCATCGGGAACCAGGGGTACTCCATAGCGTACTTGATAAGCAGCCCCACTTCGTACTCATACTTCTTCGGTAGTGCGTAGATAACCTCGTCGTGAACCTGCCCGATCAGGGCGAGGCCAGGATAATGCGGATACACGTACTTGCGAATAACGTAGATGATGTGCTTCAGTAGATCACCTGCCGAGCCCTGAACCATACTGTTAAGGATGGTACCCTTAGTGGGCGGGAACTCATTAGGATTACGGTCGGCCGAGTAGAAGTGCCGGTAGCGGCCAGCCAGGGTAGGGAACTTGCGTTGCCCCTGCCTGTATAGCCCACCCATGTGATTCATGAGTGCCTGCACCTTACCGTAACTCTTGAAGAAACCATCGCGGAACTGAGTGCACTTCTCAATGTCATAGGCCGTCGTACCTTCAATGAACACACGGTTCTGCTGAGCGTACTTGGCCGGACCCATACCATAGTTGAACCCAAAGTTAATGGCCTTCGCCTCCTTACGTTTACAACCAACCTGCGCCGCAGTCATAGTGTGGACATCGCCCGTGTAGTGGTTTAGCCCCTCCATGACCACATGCTCGTTGTACACCTTGCACAGGTTAGGGTCACCTGACAGGTGTGCAATGATACGCAGCTCGATCTGACTGTGGTCTGTTACCAGTAGGCAGTAGCCCTCAGGTCCCGAGATCTCATCAGCCGCAGGGGCAATGAAAGCCTCACGAATCTTAGGTCCGACCTTCTGCAGCTCAGGGTGGTAGTCCGAACCTTTACCCCTACTAGGGATGTTCTGAAGGTTCGGTCCCTTTGATGCGAACCGACCAGTCTTGGTGCCCCAGGAGTTGAACGTGCCGTGTAGGCTGTTGTCGTCCTGAGCCGCCAGCCGATCAAGCGTAGCATCCACGTACGTAGACAGCAGCTTCTGTGCTGCCCGAAAGTCAAGGATGGCCTGCCCGATCTCGTGGTCAATCCGCTCAAGGACCTTCACGTCACACGCCAGGAACGCCCTAAGGTCATCCGGGATAGTAGTGAGGTCCTGAGCATCAATGAGCTTGAGACGCTGATCGCCGTTCTGCTTGTACTCCTCTATGAGTTTGCTGCCCGCAGGGGTAAAGCCTGGAATCTCTCGACCGTCGCGACTGATATCTTGAGCCGGGGGTGTGATCCCCAGTTCCTCGAACAGTAGCTCGCGCACCTGAGGTGTGCTACCGATGTTAAAATCCTTACCTGCTAGATCGTATACGCGCTTTTCTAGATCCTCTAGGATCTCCCGGAGCGGCTGTCCAATACCCTCCAACTCTTCAACGTCGATAGGCATACCGTGCAGCTGCATGTCGATAGTCTCAAGACGTACCTGCATCTCCACGTTGAGCACGTGCTCAGTCTGCTCCTCTCGGACAATCTTGATGGCCTTACGATACAGCTTAAGTAGGTTGGCAGCGTCATCACGAGCATATTTCTTCATGATCTCGTTGATTTTGCCTTTGTACTTGTTGATCTTATCCTCCACCTTAGCCCGAGAGCCCTCAATCCACACAGTGTACTCCGTCAGGAGTTCTTCAGTGAATAAGCCTTCAGCAATCTCTTTAGCGTCCTTTGCCGACAAGCTAGGGTCAGCTTCACGCAACTCCTTGCGGATAGCCGTCTTCGACTTTGCGGGATCTTCCCAAGTCGGGTACGGACGCTTCGGGGACTTCGCCGTCCACCCCTTAATGATCTTGTCATACTGTGCAAACTGTTGCTGAATAACGTTAAGCTTCTTAGCCCAAGTGTTATTCTCGGTAACGTCCTTATACTCCGTCATCTTAATGCGGAGATACTTCTTTGCGGAATACTTCAGATCCCTCTTATCTTCCTCATCGATCAGCCACATGAGACCGATGAGATCGACCACCCTGGCCTTGATATCAGTATGATTCAAGTGCCCACGGAGGTGCAGTACCTTATGGTCATACGGTGCGTTGAATACGAACGCGTACAGTCCAGGATTAGTGAGCATGTTGACCAGGGCCGCCATCGACTCAGGACTGACGTCCCAGCAGCCAGCCTTATTAGGGCCAGCAATAGCGATGTGGGTAACCCGAGCGGTGGAAGGTTCCTTCGCACCGTTCGGGTTACTAGTCATTGATTCACACTCAAGGTCCCAACCGAACACTTTCGATTGAACCACATCCGCGACCACTTCTTCAAGTGAGTCCACGGTAGTATGAATCAGCCGAGGACGTCGTCGAGGTCACCCAGGTCGAAACCACCTTCAGTGGAAGCGGCAGGCGCTGCCGGAGCAGCGGGGGTCAGGTCCTCAAGACCCTCAAACTGGTCAGCCGCAGCCGCGGCGACATCCTGGGCAACCGGGGCACCCGTCGGCGCAGCGACGCCACTGACCTCGGCCCAGGCGGCTTCGTCGAAACGCTGGATAGCGATTGCATCCTTCTTGTCCTGGTTCTTACGAACCACGTTAGCGTGCAGGCCAAGGAGATCCTTAGCCAGCGCCACGTCCGGGCGAGGGTATCCAACGGTCACGTTGCACTGGGTCCGGATCTCAGCAAGGTCCGGGATCTGCTTAACGAGCTCAGCGTCCTCCATGTACTGCTTAAGGAACCAGGTATCACCTGCACCGGGAGCCTTGGAGTCCGTAGCCGAACGGCTAACCGACATCAGGGCGTTCTCCAGAGTACGGTTGCTGTGCTTAGCAATCGTCTGCAGTTGGTTAAGCACGCTGTCCGTCTTGATGAGCAGCGGGCGCACCGAGTACTTAACTTCCGTGCCGTCCTTTCGGGTGAAGGGGCGCAGGTCAAGGATAGGGGCAACGCCGATCAGGGTCGGACGCATACCAGTCACCTGACTAACCAGGTCAATCTCGCCCGTCGGCTCACCGAGGTCGTCGTAGGCGGAGCTACGCAGGTACTCAGTCTTAGCGAAGGAGTAGCCGTTGGCGTTAACCCAACCAGTGATGATCGGAGTAGCCACGAAAATCTGGATATCATCCAGGAAGACGATCTTTGCTTCTTCGCCCTTCTTTAGGGAGAAGTTGAAGCCGCCACGTGCGGCCCAGATGTCACCCCAGCCGCCGCTGCGCTGCTGGCTACCACCGCTGTCAACCTGACCACGAAGTCGGTTAAGGATGGAAAGGCCGCCTTGGGCCTGGGTGTCGTCGTCGTTAGTGTCAAAGAGGCTCATGAAATTAATTGCTGTAATTCAGCTTTTGTGTATTGTTTAGGATCTTTGTAAGCTTGATGCGGAGTGTACGGTATCCCGTACTCTCTTAGTATAACCTCTGCCTTCTGTGATCCGATGGTACCTGCCTTGTCCGGATCCAGTAGGATATGGACCATTTTGGGCTCGGCAGATGCCAGAAGGAGGGCTTTATGTTTGTTGAGTGAAGTACCTAGCAGCCCGACAGCACGCATCCCTTCGGAGCAGATGTGCGCGGCGTCGAAGGGTCCCTCAACGAGGAACACGTCTTGGCCTTTGGACTTGCTGAGTACCTGTTCACCAAACAGTCTACGGCTTGCGTTGAATTTGTAAAGAGCAAAGTATCGAAAATTACCTTCGAGGTATCGAAGTTGGCCTCCGACACACTGCCACGTACTGTCGATATAGGAGAAGATTGGGAGTAGGATACCCGGGGTCCGCGAGACCCTGGGGTTACCTTCTCGATCTTCACCCATCCACTCGTCAGAGTGGCCAGGAGGCACGTACGCCATACGAAATGCGCGTGCCACCTTCTCAGAGATGCCCTTGGTTCTGAGAAACGAAACCATTTCTGGTGCGTACTCATTAGCCAAGAGATCTTTTAGGGGTATGGAATAGTCAGTCAGGGTAGGACCCGTTGACTTCGGAATAACGATGGGGCTATCTAGCTTCATCTGACGGTACTCAAGTGGCACCGTCGCGGGAAGCCTACCCTCGCTTGCTAGATCGAATAGTGCCTGCTCGAGCGGTCGTTTGTATCCGCAGGAGAAGCACTCAACCCAAGGGGCGGGAGTATCAAATGATACCGTCATAGACGGGCTAGAGTCGTAGCCCTTAGAATGGCGGCTGCCCATGAAGCACTTAAACGCCAGGTGCCAATCACCTGAGCGTGTAATTAATCCGACGTCAGGGATCTGCTCAACTACTGAGTAGATCTGGTCTTCATTCATAGGTCACCCAGCTTCCGGACTCTATTCCAGTAAAGAGAACCGAAGATACGGCATAGCCAGTACACGGAGTTTGCCTGCCAGCGGGGCGTACCTGTTTCTATGAGGCTCCTACGAAAGATACCATCAGCCTCTTTGCGTGTGATGGGCCGTAGGGGCTGCATGTTTTTCTTCGGCACAGCCTCTCGGTTAATGATAACCAAGGGCCGCCACACATAACAGTAGGAGTGTAGCACGGCCGCTGCTGACTGGAAGTGCCTCGCCGGAACGAGCCACCCAGCTAGCCAGGGGAGAGAGTGGAGGTCTGTACGAAACCCGCGCCGGGCAACGATCACCTCATACTTTCCTCGGTAGCACAAATTATCACGTAGTAGCCAGTGCGTACCTCTGTGTTCTATATTGAACTTGGAAATAAATGCCATTGTAACCTATTGGGGACTGAGGGTACCCCCCGAAGGAGGTACCCATACTTTAGTGGACGCTACCTCACCGGACACGCACCGGTAGCACAATCGTCGTCGTACGCCTCATCGTGAGACGACGACAGGTCAAGGGCAACCAGGCCCTTAGACCGTCGCGTGAACTCCTTCTCGTCGATCTCCTCCAGCGGAGCCTGGACAAAGCCATGCTCACTGTGCTGAAGGAAAGAAACCGACTTAAGCGAGTTATCGTAGTTCTCGGACATCCATTCCTTGATGGCGTCGAGCTCTTCCTTACGGTAGTAGACCGTGACCGAGACAGAGTTGTCCGACCAGTAGGTCTGCACCATCTTACACACTTCCAGCTGCTCGATGGCCGTCATGTCTTTCGCGAGCTTGGAACCCTCACGGGCCTTGCACGGGAACTCAACGACGTAGGTGCTGGGGTCCTTGCTTCCGTCGAAGCGCAGAACCTGCTCGACCTGATAGCCTGCCTTGCGGGAGGCCTCCACGATGGGGCTGTTAGCGGCAATCCGGATACGACGGATGTAGTACTCCGAGTACTCGGGGTGGATGCCTGACGACACGCCAGCCAGAAGGCTAAGCGTACCGCTGGGCTTGACCGTCGTCAGCTTGATGCTGGTTCCGATCTTACGACCCAGGCTCTCGGTCAGGGCAGCGCTGAAGTCTTTGTCAGTCTGCTCCAGGGCCTCGTAGCCTGCGTCCAGGGTCTTCTCAAGATCAAGGCCGCTCTGCAGAACGCCAGTGATGCCTTGTCCCGTCCGGTGGTTCTTCTCGATAATCTCAGCTGCGAAGGGCCAGTGGTGCTGCACGCAGGAGACAACCTTGCAGACTTTCCAGATACGAGTAGCCACGTCGATGAACTGCTCCTCCGACTCGATGTTCGGAAGGAAGATCTCGGCGAGGTTGCAGGACTCACCAGACTCAAGGGAGATCTCGGCGCAGGGGTTAGTGCCGATGACATCCAGGTCACTTCGGTGCGTGTCCTTAAGGCGACCTTTCTGGCGCATGAGGCCCAGGTTGACCAGCCCGTACGGCTCGCCACCCACATCATAAGTCTTCCAGAACGCGTTAGGTAGGTGGTCAAAACGACTGCATGCCACGGAGTTGTTGGACATCGAGCGCCAGTTAGGAACCGGGGTGGAGAGGTCGAAGCGCTTCGCAAGAAGGAAGTGCGTATCCTCAAAGTCACCCAGGGCCAGCTCGGCACTGCGGCGAACATTACCCGCAACGACGACGCTGCCAATGATGTTCATGATATCCAAGCAGTCCATGGGACGAAGCTTCTTACCCTTACGGGCGTCAAGCACACCACAGATCTGCTCAATACCCAGGCACAGAGGACCCGGGCCAGACGCCGTACCACCGAAACCAGCGATAGGAGATCCTTGGGGGCGGATGCAGACCGTGGAGTACGTAAGGCTTTCCTGGTCCGTGAAGTACACGTCCAGAACCCTACGCAGCAGCTCGATCCAACCCTCACGGCTATCAGGCACAATGAACTCCGCGTCCTTAGACTCACGGCGTACGACTGAGCCGCCGGTAACCTTAGGCAAGGAGTACACGTTCTCCTTCTGGATGTTGAACCCAACACCGCCGCCAAGCATAAGCATGTCGAAGGTGAAGAGGAACGAGTCCAGGGAGTCAACGTTAACCGCGTAGCAGTTGTTCAGCGAAGCCGCGCCAAGGTTCTTGACCGTCTCCGTACCGTACTGCCACAGACCCCGACCAGCGAACGAGCAACGCAAGTTCAGGACGTCGTCAAAGAGCTTCTCGCCCTCCTCAATGCTGATGGCCCCTTTGGCTTCCGCCAGGACCCAGTTGACACAACGCTCGGCGGTCTCCCACCACTCCTCCGTACGGAAGTGTGCGTTAGAGTCGTTGACGTGCTCACGCCAAGCATCCAGCTGCTTCGAGAACCCGTCAACGTGGGCCACGGCCTTAGGGATCACGGGGCGGGCATACGTACGCTTATACGTCACGTAACCCAGCGGTCCCCACGGGACCGGGTAGCCATTGTAGTTAGCCACAAATTCAGGAGAAAGTTTCAGTTCAGTCATATCAGGGTGGTTGTTAGAAGCCAAGGCTATCCTCAAATGAGTCATCCGCGGCTAGACCTTGTTGGGTGTAAAGTCCTTCTTGATGGTCCCAGTGGTATACGTACTCTAGACCAGGAACACCATCACGCATCTTCATAGAGGTAACGTATAGGATATTCGAGCTGGCGTCGTTCTTGGTTTGCACTAGTCCGAAAATGTTGTTCGAGTCGTGCCCGATACTTGCTGAGAAGGACAGCGCATCGAGGTCGGTAGATTCGAGAGTCTTTGCTTGTTTGTTGAGCTGTGTCGCCAACATATAGTGACGACCGGATTGGAGAGAGTGCAGCCGAAGTTGCTGCATGTTTGCCTCGACCTTTTCCCAGCGCTTCTCGCCGGGACCAGGCATGAGGTAGAAGCCGTCAACCATCACCACGTCAGCCCCGAACTCGGAAGCTGCTGCGTGGATAGCCTCAGGCGTGTGTGCCGTATCAGGTCCAATGATCTTAAGCATCGAGCCTGCACGGTTACCATCAGCGTCATCTGCCAGGTAGGTGAGTACCTGCTGCATCTTCTGTTTCTCTACGGGTGTCAGCTCGTTAGCGGTGTACCGCGCATAGCTCACTCGTGCGAGAAGACAGGCAAGACGCTTCATGATAGCAATAGCGGGCATCTCTAGGCTCAGGATAAGGACCTTACCTCGGCGGGCAGCCCGCTCCTCCTTAGTAAGCATGACACAATCCTCAGGAAGGGTCAGCTCATCATAGAAGTGAAACGGGTTCCCCGTCGCGATCGTCACTGCGTTAAGCAGCAACATCCAGGTCTTACCTACACCAGACCGAGCTGCGATGGTCGTCAGCTCGGCAGGCTGCCAGCCCCGAGACTGGTCTTCTACGAACAGTAGGGAGGAGGCTGCGCCTTGGGCTGCCTCGACCTTACCTTCAAGCTGATCCAGTAGATTAGGAGCCGCTTCCGCGAAGGTAGAGATCTCTGCTTGACCCATAGCAAACTTAGCCGCCAGGGCGCTGGAGTGCTTCTGAACCTCTTGCAGTACGCTAAAGGGATCATACCCAGTACCCTGCATGGCCTCAGCGACACCCACTAGGGTATCGTGAAGCTCAGCCTTAAGCGACAGAGCCAGGATATTATCGTAGATGGCCGCCAGGGCGGCATCAGGAGTATCCTGCGAGAAGATGAGGCTACGCATATCAGGAAACTTATCAATCGTCTCGGCTTCCGAGGGAAGCTGATCGTATCGAAGCAAGTAGTCCTTAACGTAACCTAGGACAGGCTGGTAGGGTACACCAAGAAGCTCCTCTCGCAGACCCTTACGGGACAGCTGCTGAAACACCTTAGTCTCTTTACCGCGGAGTAGCTTGGTAAAGAACTGCTTTTCAGGACTGAGCATCGCGCTCCTCCTGATCTAGTTGGTCTTGTACCGCCTTAGCTGCCATGGCCTGGCCCACTACGGGTAGGTTCTTGAACCCCATATCCAGGAAGATGCTGGGTTTGTTCTTACCGGTCACCCGGCGAGAGAACGCGAGCTCCAGCATTTTCCAATCCTCGAGGTTATCAAGCTTATCCGGATAGACGCCCTCGGCGATCACGAGGTCTGCTTTGACAACAGCCTCGATGTAGTTACCTGAGTTGATCCACGGGTTGGTGACATAGGCCACACGGTTGAAGTGAGTCGTAGGGACTACCACAACACTGTGTCCGTAAAGGCGGCACACCTCAATGATCTTGTACAGTGCTCGAGAGACCTTGGTCAGGTTCTCCACGTCATCAATACAGTCAAAGTAGGGGAGACACCAGATGTTGCTAGAGGCTACGCCTTTGAGGACGTTAGCCTCTTCTTGGTTCGTAATCTCAGAACCACCAAATCTCTGGAGGAGACTGGCTAACGCGGGGGAGAAGCCTGCCTGGTTAGACATCCATCTCTCCCTCGCCATGGGCTTACCCATTCGGGGACGTTTGTACGGCATAATTGGTTTGGGCTAAGTGTAGCGAGGTAGATTACCACAGCTAACACGAAAAGTCAAGATGGGACAATAAGAAAACGCACCCCCGAGGGTAATCCCCAGGGGTGCGCTCAGTGGCCCGAACCTTATGCTCAGGCGGGTTGGTCAGCTTGCTGCTTGGCCTTGATGTCCTCGTTGTTCCAGATCTCACGGAAGACGAGACCGTCCTCGGTGACGTTGAAACGTGCGTTGATCATTCCCGTAGAGTCAGGCTCCACAAAGACAAACATCAGGTTGAAGATAAGCGTAGGTGCTGCGTCGTCGTTCTGCTCAACGTCAGTGAACAGGTTAACCGAGAGGGTTGCCTTAGCGGCGTCCATCGGAGCCAGCAGGGCGCCGAAGGCACCCCCCACGATCTCACTAGACAGGTTAGGGTCAGGAGCAAATCCCGTAACCCGAACCTTGGTACCACCCGAAGCCATAAGCATGTACGGGAGAAGCACCGAAGGGGTCAGGCCCTTGAAGGACTCAAAGAGACGGGTGTAGAGGGGAAGGGCCTCGAGCTCTTCCAGGTTAGCGGGAATAGACGTAAGGGTCATCTCCTCAGCCAGCTGACCCTCAAGGATCATGGAACCGGCGACAGCCCACTCCTTGTAGGTGAAGCCGAGCTTCGTAGCCTCGATACCCTTAAGCAGGTCAACAAGGTGCTGACCGACCTGATCAATGTTCAGTTCCATACGGATCTGCTCAGTGTCCAGGGCAGTCGTCTCGCCGGGCTGCAGCTCACGGACGGTAGCAGTACCCTCCTCAAAGTTCAGCTGCGTAGGGACGAATCCCCCGAAGTGGCTGTACATGGCCCGGTTAACCGAACTCATGAGTTCCCGACGGGCACTCTCGTGAGCCTGGTAGACCAGGAAGTACTCCTCACCCGGAGTCGTCTCGAAGGACGGATCCGTGTTGAAGAGAAGGGTCTCGTACAGGCCGGAGAGGCTACCCTCTGCGCAGTCGCCTGCGGCCTTGTAAGAAGTAATGAGGGCTTGGATGTCCTCGGGGAGTTCAACCACGTCCCCAACTTTGTAAGTCTCGTCTCCCACGGTGTACGTGGTGAGCTCAACGTTGTCAGCAATGTCAGTCATATTCAGATGAGATTCTCTAGATCTAGATTAGGGTCCCCTTTCTGAGGAGGGGAAGTAAGTTTGTTTGAGGTGGGGCCTGAGCCCGAGAGAAGTTCATTCTCGTTGATCTCAGTCTTATGGGAGGACTTGTTGCCGAAGGCAGCGGATTGCTCCAGCCAGGCACAACTGTCCTCGTCTCCAAAGAACTTATCGATCCGTTCGGTGAACTTCTCGGATACGTTACGTAGACTATGTCGAAGAGTAGGGTTCTTCGTCACAGCCTGCTTGTATGCATCCCACGCTTGTGAGATGTAGGGTAAACTGAAAGTACTCGGACGTCTATGATAAAATGGGAAATCTTCTTCGGGATCCCAGGTTACCAAGATGTTGAGTGTAGCCTCTAGGAGGCTGGAAGCGTTGCCTAGGGCAGCCAGGCCACGCTCCACGTAGGTTTTGACGACAGCTTTCCTTTGGAATTCGTTCGCGGAGTTCCAATAGCTATCACCAAGTTCAAACTCGCGGTGAAAGGTATCAAAGAAGGTAACCCAGTTGGTCATCTTCCAGCCTGATACTAGTTCTTTCCCCGGTTGTATCTGAGGTCTCTTGGCGGCCCTACGGGCCTCCCGATCGTCTCGTTTCTTAGACCACTTAGCCTGACTCTGATACTCATCGGAGTTGTTCAGGTCTAGTGGGGAATTGTTTCTTCTTCTTTTCATAGGTTGAGCCTCCGATAGCATAACGCCCTAGGCGCACCACCCTCCGCCCGGACCGTCGCCTCCCAGCGGGAGGGGAGGGTGGAGGCAGCGGACGAATGGTCTCAAATTCTTTCGTGATAGTTCTTGACGGATCTCGGAACGACCTGTACACTGAAAACATAAATGACTCCCCTAGAGGATAGTAGACCATCCGATAGAACCCTAAGCAAGGCTGAATAGTCTGAACGATTCACTCACCGAGTTATCGCCTTCAGATATTCAGCCTTACTTTTGTTTCTATCTCGCTCCACCCCGGCGTTGGGCGCCGGGCATCGCGATGTCTTCCTCTATAATGCTACACGGGGTTAGATAACACCTCGTGATGATGGGAACTAAACCTTGGCTCACCTTAGCTCTTCATGTTATCTCGACTGACCAGCCTCTATGGCACCGTTATGTAGTGTGTTTCGCGTGCTGCACCGCGAGGAAGTGGAAGCTCTGTCGGTAACTTCCGTACCGGTTAGCCGGGTGGGGCATAGTGCAACCATTCGGCCAGATGCGGTAGAGTGCTCTCTGGACCATACCCATGCTCAGGGTCTTCGGGTCTAGCTTCAGTAGATCACCGATGATCTTATAGGGGTCAGCGCACACGTAGTTCGGGTACAGACAATGCGAAGCAGCCATCATATCAACTACCGCAAGTAGTGCCTTGTGGGGTGAGACTTCCGCGCCCCTCAGGTCATCATACCTAGATGGGCTCCCCGCGTTTGCCGGCAGTAGCATGAACCCCAGTCGCGTACGCCTGGGATCCACCCTTTTGATGTGCGCTGCCGCCTGACGTCCCGCGATTATGGACTCGTCTGACCGAGGGTTAGAGATCCTCGTGCCTTCGGTCGGAACGCAGATCACTGCCGACTTAGGCACCAGGTACCACCCGGCTGTATGGTTAAACTCAGTACTAGTCGGTTCCACTCCGGTAATGATAGGCATACGGTCCCGGGTTCTATTTAGACTCTCCAACGCAGCCTCGATCTTGGGAGCCGTCGAGCGCGTCTTAGGCCTGTAGAGCCTATAGAAGTCTACCTCGTTGGTGCACACGCACACTGACGACGGTACGAGCCCGGCCAGCAACGTGGCCCAGACCTGCCTAGCAAGGGCCGTCCCCTCGTTAGCTATCAAGGCTTCACGTAGGAAGGCCGACACGGGCTTACGAACCCCGTCCACAATCTTATGCAAGCCAGTCAGGAACGACAGTACTGGTGCCGAATGGGAGTGAGGATCATCGTGCTTAATGTTCCGCGGTACCCCGTTTTCGTCACTGAGCTCCGCATTCCTCTGTGACAGCAGGTAGGTCCTGCGGTACAGTTGCTTCTCCAACCCCAGGTGCTCAAGGTGCAGCGCGGCCAGCAGCCTACGCAGAGCCCACCGAGAGTCTTCCACGCTGCGTAAGTCCACAATCCCAAGGGGGATTCGTATGTCAGCGTAGGATGTCGAAGACCCTCGTCTGTCTTGGGAGCACTTGAGGACCTCACCATTAAAGGTACCTCTCTTCAGGTTTCTCTTGATGTAGTCCGGTAGCCCGTCGGGCGTCTGGGGATCCTCGGGCAGGTGCACCGCCAGGTGCAGGATTATAGCGGACATGTGTCCGAAGGACTTACTGTCCAGCTTGGCCACCAGTCCTTGCTTACGTTTTTTAGTTCTCGGCATGATTAACCTCTATGGGGATTATTGCTAGATGGTAGGCATCAACGATGCCCAGGTACTTTGTTTCGTTAGCCCTGAAATGGACTGTCCGGGAGTTGCCGCCCACCTTGAGGGTGTACAGCAGACGTTGCCACGGCTGGGCAGCTAGCCAGCAGTTCGTGGTTTGGGTGTTGGGGTAGTAGGGCGCGCCCATCAGGAGCTGCCCCGTGTCCTCGTCCAGATAGATACGAGAGAACTTCTCCTTGTTGCGCATGGAGATATGCTTACTGAGATTACTCAGCTGCATACTCCAGCCCTGCGGATGCCAGCCCTCGGTAGGGACAGCTGCGATAGCTTTTTGCGCGGGCACGCTCAAAGCTCCTTTAGCCGGACACTTGAGGGTATCCGATCGAGATAGGACTACGCCATCGTACTTGTTAGCCGCTGCCTGATCGAATGAATATCCGCCCCAGGTCACGGGCTCCTTAAGCTTAGCGAGCTTAGAAGCGCCCATACCCAGAAGAAACATTCGCTGCCAGCCGGAGCAGTCTTTAGAGCTCTGCTTTCTGACGGCGAAGCCCATAGGACCTAGGGCCCGTTGAGGTGCTGCTGGGATGAGCCCCCTAAAGGCGCTCAGTAACTCTGTTTGCTCTGATCGCGCAAGGGTGGCGAACCACGCTTTGACTGATTGTGCGTCCATGTGTAAAGTACTAAAAGGAGAGAAAAAATAGGGGCCCGAAGCGGAATGAACCGCCTCGGACCCCTGAGGGTTGAGTAGTCGCTTAGCCTCTAGCCGGTGAGGGAAGTGACGTACTCTGAGTCACGAGAGTGTAGGGTGCGAAATGGTGGAGGGCCCAAAGAATAGGCAGGGGCTGCCGAGGTGATCGACAAGCTGGGTCTTGCGCGCCGGTGAATTCCCTAGGAGCTCCGCGGTATCGAAAGACTTTGCCAGGTGTGATGTCATCTTACCTGGGTAATAACCCTGGAACAAATACTGCGGGTCCGGCGCTAGCGTGTTTTCAGTAAACGAAGAGCTGCTGTCGAGTGTTTTCGACTGTAGTACATCTCCTCCGTGTTGTCAACCTGAACTCACATGTTAGGTGTCCAGGTTGTCTAGACGCTGATTAACGATCTTATTCTTTGTCTTAAGTAGCCAAGGTAAGTGTTCCGAGCCCCGGGGCTCGGAACACTTACCGTATCAATAGGTGTGCCGGTGCGGCAAACATACTACGCAAAGGTAGTAAACCACCTTACATTTCTCGTAACTCGAAATTCTCAAATACAACCAAAGAGTGCTACGGCACGAGGCTGGTCCTGCAGCTGATATTTCCTGACCCGTAGGGGAGGGAAATTGCGTAAGAGACCCGCTCATTTTTGTGTGGTCACAGTGTGACTATCGTTCGCTGATGTCGGTACAACATCTTCTAACTGAGTCGCTCACAGCCCAACCGGCTATGGTAGGGCAGGTGTAAGGTAGACTCCGAAAGTTCTGCGCTGGTCGTTTGGTTGTAGTGTTGCGGGGGAGGGAGATGCTGTCAACACCCCCCTCCCCGTAATTACTCAGGCATGATGACTTCGAGAGAGTCGTCGTCTACGCCTAGAGCCTCCTCGGCTTCGTCGTCTAGTTCCCAGCCGCCCGCAAAGACGTAATTGTATGCGGCGAAGTACGCCTCGTTGGGGGGGAGACCTTCAAGGATTTTGGCAGGGACCTGTACCGTCCCGGTGGTACGTACGGTTGACGTGTACGAGACTTGTACGGAAATTGAACTGGCCATAATGTCTAGTAGGTTGGTGGGCGGGGGAGAGCCCCACCCCCGAAAGGGTAGGGCCCGTCAGACACTCACGCGTTGCCGCGCTCCTTCGTGCCGACACGGAACAGGAGGGTATCGCCTTCCTGCACCACGGTGTTTCGGTCGTAGATCGCCACGTTGTTGAGGACGGGGATCATGTCGGCAGAGTAGCCGAAGGTCGGACCAACATCGTCGATGATCTGAGAAATGGAGGTACCGGCAGGGACCTGGCGGGTGAAGTCGGAGTCGAGGTCGCTTTCAGCGGGGACAATGAGGGTAGCGTTCATGGGAATCAGTTGGTTGTGATGTAAGATTTACGGTTAAAGACACGAACCCGGCCACCGTGGCGCAGGTCAAAGATAGACTCATTTTTGGCATCGGGCTCAGGGCTTTCGCCCTTAAGCTCGACTTCGCTGTAGAAGAGATTCAGCATACAGGAAGCTGCCGCGAAGTTGGTAAGGATAAGTTGAGGACGATCCTCGTACTCCGCAGAGCAGTCGGCCTCGTCAGGGAAGATGTTATTGGGATCTTCCGTAGACAGAATCTCAGGGGCGAAGTGCGAGATGCGGGGCGTAACGTCCTCGCCGTCTTTCCGGCAGAACAGTTGCGCTTGGCCGCTGAGCTCGTCATTCCCTCCAGAGATGAGAAGGCCATTCTGGAGGTTGCCAATAAGCTGCTCCAGGTAGACCCTTGATTTGTGGTTGTCCACACAGGAGAACACTACTGTGCCGTCCGTGTACCAACCACGATGATACCGGTCAAAAGTGCGCGGCGTGATGTACTGGTTAATAGTACGGACGCTGAGGCTCCCTGCCGGAACAGTTTGCTCACAGTAGTCCGCCAGTACTTCAGCCTTGTCGTCTCCGATTGCATCAGAGCTATAGACCCGAGCGAGGTTCTTGTCCTCGACCTGGTCCCCGTCAATGATTGTCAGGGTCGCCCCTGGTTTTGAGTAAGCCAGGTACTTGGCGAGGATCGGCCCAAGATGAGCTCCAATCCCGCCAGCACCAACGATTACGAAATTACTATAAGTATCCATCTAGGTTCTTATGACAGGTAATCGCTACTTTTTGCACGCTTCCTGGGTGATAGCGATGCTAGCCTGCTTTAGATCCGCCAGGTACTGCTCCGCCCAGACTTTGGGGAAAGCAGTACTGTAGGTAAACAGGAGTTCCTGGATCGCACAGATTGGTTCCAGAACATCGAACCACGTAAGAGCTTCGTCCACATCCCCGGGTGTCTCCGGGTCGCGCCCGGCCAGGCCCTCGTAGATAGACGTATACATATCGACTCCCGGAAACTCCACGTCATCGTAAGCCCAATCGGGTGCCTCGTCTGTCAGTTCACGGAGCCAATTGATAATGTCTTTGTTGGCAGTACCGACTTGTGTCAGTGCCTCCTCAGACCAGGCAAGTAGCTCACCAAACATCCGCATGAGGTAACCGCCCCGACCTGCGGGATCAAGCTTCTCTACCATTACACCCAGCTCTTCGGCCAACAGGTCTGTGTCGTCTGTGCTTGGGTACAGATACCCGAGCACACTACACCTAACGGTGAGCATATCTTTACGCACCACACCAGCCCAAGCAGTCACAGGACTAGGTTCTTTGTATGCGGCAAGCGCATGCTTAGCCCAGGGCGCCACCGGATCCTCCAGCAGAGGATCAGGCTTCAGTCCAGGTCCAGTTGCCTTGACCGGGGTCGGGGAAAAACTCCTCAAATACGTCGGACTGCTGCCAGCCTGCTTGGCCGAAGAGGCCTGCGGGACTAGCGGCTTTGATTGTACCAACCCAACGGGCGATCTGCTCTTTGCCAGCTTCTTGCGCTGCTCTTCGGCTGCGGCTTGCGACACCTTCTTGTAACGACCAGCAGGCATTTCCAGAATCTCGTGAACTCCCCCAGTCCTGACCATACTGGCCTTGATCCTCGAATAGTGAGCCAAATCCCCACTCATAGAAAGGAGATCGTAACCCGCGGGCGAGGACCGAACCAGCAGCAGGTTGTCGTCCTTCAGGTTCTTCAGCGCCACCTGGCTGACAATCAGAGAGGTCCACAGGCGCAGACGCGGCCTCTCTGAGACAAAAGGGATATCAATAAGCTCACCGACATCAAGGTTCCCCTTGTAGCGGATACCTTGCCCCTTCCCATCCAGGAGACCCCGCTTCGCCACCACGTAACTGTGGGCGATCTCCAGCAGTTCCCGGTCAACCCGACCGAACGTAATGTGGAACCCAGTGGTGCCCAGCTCGTTAGCGTCATCCGTCGCCGAGTGGAACGCGGCCATAGACCCGTGGGAGTGGGCCGTACCCACAACCCGAGTCTTCTTCATCTTACCGGTGGCCCCGCAGGCCACACACACGCCCGGCTCCTCGAGACGGTCGTCACCAACACCACACTCGGAGCAGAACCACGGCAGCTGTGCTGCGTACGAGACGTGGCCCGAGGTAGCCTCCTGACGGGGAGGCACGACGATGTCATAGGTACCCTCTTCGTAGTTGGCAGAGAAGTACACGAAAGCCTCGGTCTGGTGGACCTTGTAAGCTTCGGCGAAGAACTCACGGACGAACAGGATCTGGTCGAACGGGATCTTAGGGAAGTCTCCCTTGAAGGTAAGGTCCGCCTCTTCGCCGGAGACCGGGTACGGAACCCAGGCCTCGGCACCCCACGAGTCAGGGCCAAAGGAAACTTTAGTAAGGACTTTACCATCAGCGCCGATGCGGCACGTGAGGTTGTCCAGGGTGAAGGTCTTGTTAGTCATTAGGAGTTACTCCGCGTTCAAGTTTGTCAATTAGCCCTGCGGCCGTGTGACGGGAAATTTCAAGAAAGTCTTGAGCAGCCATACGCATGTCGCCGTATCGCCGCTCGAATGTGTCGATGCGCTCACCCATGCCCCGGATCTCACTAAGGGCCTCAGCAACCTGCTCAGTCCCGAACGGGGTGAAGTGCCTGATCTCAGTGGTCCGGGTCCTCTCACTGTCGTACAGGGCACCACTCAGCTTAGTCATAGTGGGCTTCTTTGACGTTGACAGGGTACCATCAGCGCCCATGCTAATCAGCAGCTTAATAGACCCCACTGCAGCTCTAGGCGTCAGGTCGCCGTTATCCAGCAAGGTATCCATAGCGTCAGACGACAGCATGTTCATTACCTCATCCATCCGAGCCTGGGTAGGGTCAGCCGTCGTTTTATCCGTAGCCTTACGTAGGGCTCGGTTAAGTTTGTTGTCAATGTTGCTTGCCATCAGAGGGCGTCCTCTAGGGTAAACTGTCCGGTAAGGTCAGCGCGGGCCGCAGCAATGCAGGCCGCCTCACCCTGCTCGTTAAGCATACGCTTAGTAGCCATGTGTAGGCGCAGGAAGCACTTAATTGGGCCAGACCACACACCATCCTCAACATCACTCCTGAGCGAGTCGGTCCAGTCAATGCCGTCGATGTCCACACCGAAGCAGTCTTCTGCTCGGCTTCGGGCCGCTGCCGGGATGGCGTTAATGGCGTAGTTCAGGTCGTTGTTGAACATGGATTGCTCCATGTAGGCCACGCCCGCGTCAATCCGCGAGCTGATCGAACCACTACCTGCGCAGATGTTCTCAAACTCGGACCCGCCGCAGAAAGAGCCGTTACCGCTGTACATGTTAGGCAACCACGGCTGCCCGCAGAGAGCCTGCTTGAAGTCTTCACGGGATGTGGCCGTAGTAAACACGAACTTACAGGCGCGTGTGTAGATAGAGCGATCGCCCTTAAAGACGTACAGCCGGTCAGGCACGGCAACTTCAAGACCTGACATTAGAACGTTGTTTGTTGCCGCCCCCACCAGCCCGGAGCAGCCAAACTTAAGGACAGCCGCGGGCTTGTAGATAAAGTAGGTAAACCCGCCCTCAGTTGCCTGGTACTGAATGCAGTCTTGCGGGAGGGTCGGGGTGGTCAGGTCACGGTCGGCGGACAGGGCCGTGACGAACTCGTCCAGGTTACTGATGGCGTCGGTGTAGCTACGAGCGGTTACTGTGTTCGTAGCCGTGTCGAGGATGTATTGTTTCTTGGTGCTCATTTGGAGGTATCGTTACGCTTAAGCGTGTATTCAGACGTAGCGTCTGACCAGTGGTCTTGATCGACGGTGTGAACCTCGATCATGATGTTAAGAAGAGACTCAAGCTTCGCGCCCTGCTCGGGGTTGATATGCTTGACGTGGGCAACCTTGCCCTTGTAGACGTCAAAGGGGAAGTCAGGCTTTTGCTGGTTAAGGGCAACCAGCCCGCCGGACTCGTCCCTTTTCTGCATCTTAGGGCTGCGGCCGAAGACCACGTCCATAGTAATACGATGCATCTCGGATCGGAGGAAGCGGCGCATGGCCCGAGGGGCGGACATTTTCTCATTCACGACAACGCCCGTGACGTATTGGCGGCTGCTGTGCGTGTTGTGGATAACTTTCTTTTCGTTCACTTGGAGTCCTCGATCTTTGATCAAGCCCCTGACCTTCGGAATGATGTGAGTCATGTACCGATAGTCGGAGCTGAACACCAGGTCATCGCAATACCGGGTGTAGGTAATAGGCTGTATACGGGTGAGGTTAGCGGGGTAGGAACCTCGCTTAGCTACGCCCATGTAGCGCCAGCTGTCTGCCAGGCGCTGCATATCCAGGTCAAGGTGGAACAGCGCAATGTTAGACAGTAGGGGGGAGGATGGCGCCCCCTGGGGGAGGACGCCATCGAGGAAGCACCAATCGCGGATCATGTTGAACAGCTTTTGGGGCAAGGCCGGCGGAAGGGCCCGGAAGACCATATCCACCGTAACAGACGGGAAGAAGTCCTTGAGATCCAGACGGATCACATGCTTCTTCCCTACGTGGTTCTTAGCCATCGTGCAGATGCCGCGGCTGCGTCGATATGCGTGGGCTGCCGGGTGAATCCCGACACCGCACGCTTCGAGCGCAGACATAAGCTCTGACTGGAGGGACTTTAGTTCTTTTGTGGGGGCATTGATTGTACGGTAACCTTTATGGATTTTCTTACCTGCTGGGGACTTGGAGTACTTGGGAAGTTTGATTTCATGGTATAGTCCAGCGTGCGCCTGCATGCCCTCATACTGAGACAGGTTAGACCTGTAGTACGAGGGGACAGGCGGCAGCTGCGTTTCGCAGCGATCAGTCATATTGTTAATTAGAGTTATAGAATACCCAGAAATTCCAGCAACGTAGTGCAGGCATTCCGAATATACTTAACTACGGTAACGGCACCGTACACGACAGCTTTTACTACTTCGAGAGCTGATTGGATGTGTGGCGCTAGATAAGCCATCCCGCAATTATCGCAGATTTGTGTTGCAAGTGCTTGAGCCTTGCGGTACAGTTCTTCGATAACAGGAGAGGTATTAGCGTACACTCCCTCACAATACTCGACGTTTGAGAAAGCTTCGTTCATACAGTTAAACAGTAAACAGCCAGTTATATTTTGTAGACGTAGCGCATACGCTGTTCACTAAATATGCGCTACACAGTTCTTATGACACAATACGTGCAGTTTTGGCACGTAACCCCACTATGGAAGACACCCCTAAAACCACGACTGAAGAGGCGAGCCTACTTCCCGAGGTTGTTATCTGCGCCTACGGAGAGCTCAACTACGCCGACTTTAAGCAGCGCTACGCTGACGTCTATAGTCAGGTCGCGGACGCCGCTCATTTGCTGACTGGCCGGATCACGCACGACTTCAAGATGGCAACACTGCCTCTTGAAGTCCAAAGCCTTCGACCCACAGAGCAGGCGCTGCTCATGGACTTTTTTCCTACAAGCCTTGATCAGCAGGAGTCGGCCCGGCAGATCGCCACCTACGAGCTGTACAAAGTAGCGGCATGCCTTAAGTCCGCCGGGGGCACTAACTACCCGGCCCTAAAGACCCGTGTAAGCACTACGCCCGAGGAGTTCATTGAATCCCTTGAGGCTACTGCTGAAGCGGTCAACAGCATGGACCCGTCTCTGGTATCGTTCATCTCGAACGTATACGAAGACGTCGGTCGGGCTAAGCAGCTGGCCTTTGTGGAGATTAACTCCCGCCCTTAAGTACCCGCCGGGCGTATCTAAACGCCAGTCTGGCCCAGCGGGGTAGCATTAATCTGGTAGACTTGGACGCTGTGGACATAGAAATGTTCACTTACTTGGAGGAGCTGCAGCAACAGCAAAGCTTCTACCAAACTGTATCTTCACTGGTAGACCCGACTAAGAGTAAGGAATTTCTCAAGAAAGTCGAAACTGCCTACTTCCCGCATCAGGAAGCCGCTGATGAAGTCCAGGCTACGAAGACCCAACAGATGCTCCAGGAGATGCAGAACAAGAAGTATACTATCAAGAGAGGCCCTGGAGGCGGTAACACGCTGTCTGTTGAGGATCTCGATAAGGACTCCTAATGAATGCATCCTACGCCAGCCGCGCCCTCCAGAGTACCGTAAACCAGGTTTTGACTGGAACACGGGACCTTACGTCATCGAACCTTGCCCCCTACTCAGCTGCCGTCCCGGGGGCTCAGCGTAGGTTGGGTGAGCGATATGCGGTGGTTTTCGATTACCGAACCACCCGGAAGCTGCCCGTAGTCACGTCTAACCAGTTTAGTCAGGACCAGACCCCGTCAGGAGGCACAGCCTTCTTTATCCGTGCGCAGACCAGCCAAGGGATTGAGGAGACGTTCTCAGAGGACCTTATCACTTCTAACGCGTACTCTGATGCTCCGGTGTATCTGGCCTCGGCTATTGCAGCCATCTCCCGAAAGGTCACCCCCGATACCACAGCCCTGGACAGTAAGCTTAACTTTGCCCCTAAACCGGCTAGCCTGCACCTGACCGAGGCCGCCCCCGCACATGTAGCAGATGACGACAGTCTCACCTATCGCCGCCTGCAGCAAGCATTCCAATACACCAGAAGCCTGACCAAGTAATATGGACATTCCGCAATCGCTGGCCTTCGACATGGAAGCATATTTCCGAGATAGCCGCGCCCTGAAGCGCCAAGCCGCCCTTCTGGAGCTAGCAGACCGATCGGCCGCCTCGGTTATCGGCCGAATCCGCCGCACCATCTCTACAGGGCAGGGGACCCTCCCGTACGAAACAGCCCTAGAGCAGGGTACTGCTGACCTAATGGGCCTGGTTGAGATGGTCATGAACGAGGACCTGGCCCAGGAAGTCGCTACGGTCATGTTCCAGAGCTCGTTTGATATGATGTGCGCCAAGTACGGTGACCCGTTCACGACTATGCTTGACATTAACCTGCCCCCGCTGGACGGGCTGACAGGGATTGATTTCCCAGGTCTGGGGGACGAGGATTGAGCCTCTGGGGGCTACACTAAGGGTGGCCCTTAATCAATCCAAATGAACGATTTTCAACAGTACCAGCAACAGCTCCAGATGCAGCGCATGATGGAGATGCAGCAGGCGCGTATGCAGCAAATGCAGCAGACGCAGCAGAACGGTATAATGTTCGGGGACCCACGTGCCTTAGCTAGCTCCTACCTCAACCCTATGGGCGGTACGCCTATGCGGGGTGCGGCACCCGGTATGGCCACTTTTGGATCCGGTATGACTCGGCAGAGTCTGCTTGGAGTGGCGGCGGACGCCGGAATGTTCGCAAGCCTAGGCATTGGTACTCAAGCCGGCCTGCTTAGTACGGGAATAGGTAACCGAGCAGGATTTAGGTTTGCCGATTCCAGCCGAGCAGTCACGGAGGCCCGTGCCCGGGACCAGATGGCGGCATTCGGAGGAAGCCTCGGGCAGGAGATGGGGGCCGCACTTCTCCCGGACTTTCTTCAACGCAGGTTTGGTTTAGCCGGTAACCAGGGCCTGGGCGACGCCGCTGCAGATATGCAGGACCGGTTTGGTAGTGTACGAGGCCTTAACGCTACGGGTGTTGAGGGCCGCGGCGTTAGCCGGATGTTCGCTTTGGGGGCTATGGACAGAGCAGGCGACCGCCTGTCTAGGTCCATGCCCGAACTTAACACCGAG